>Ga0209647_1003685_pt1 | contig 11769 bp, 7 predicted proteins | sample GraSoi_2013_60cm_FD_185827 | JGI IMG/M metagenome (GOLD analysis project Ga0209647, IMG submission 185827) | Grasslands soil microbial communities from the Angelo Coastal Reserve, California, USA - Sample 9_17_2013_60cm (SPAdes) (version 2) | ecosystem: Environmental > Terrestrial > Soil >... | reverse complement strand
CGTTGTTTGTTCCGCCGCGAGCAGTTGCTTGATAACGTCGCGCGTCCCCTCAAGCGTCACGCCTGACTTGAGCAAGACCTGGCTGGCAAGTCCCTCTTCTTCACGCAACAGGCCCAGCAGCAGGTGCTCTGTTCCAAGATAATGATGGCCGAGGGATCGCGCCTCCTGTACAGCCAACTCGATACTCCCCTTCCCCTGCTGTGTCATCCCAAGCTGGCCATCACCCACCGCTTGCTCCCCCGCCGGGTGCAGCGTTTCGATCTGCTCCCGCACCTTGCTCGGCTGCACCTGTAACCGGTTCAGCGCCCTGGCTCCGATCCCCTCCCACTCGGTCATGATCGCCAGCAACACATGCTCTGTTCCAACACCATCATGATTGTACCGATATGCTTCCTCATTCGCCAGCGACAAGACTTTGCGGGCTCGCTCAGTGAATTTAGCAAACGGGTGATTTGGCCCTGGCCCCATGCTCACTACGACCCTTTGGCTCTCCACGAAGTTCTCGACACCCTCCGGGGTGAAGCGGTATTCGCCAGCAATACGATACGCGATCAATTCGCCTCGCGTGACCAGTCGTCTGACCGTCACGGGGTCGATCCGCAGCAATTCTGCGACCTCTTCTGTCGTCAATAGACGTTCCATAGGTGCCTCCTTGATAATTTAAATAATAGAGACAGAACTGAAAGTATTATAGATTACTTTGAAGTAATATGCAATCATTGAGAATATTTAGGAGTCCTTCAAATTTTATCGTGCTGCTGACCAGAATTTTTAGACATTTCGTGCTGCGGGAAGTTCAGCTACAGGCTGAACTTCCTGCAGCACGATATATCTATGATGAAGGAACTGCCGAAGCGACGAGTTATGAGGGGATGTCAGCCGAAAATCCTTGACACGTAACCTGATTGTTTGTTAATACACTTAGTGTACTAAATATTAGCGTACTAAGTAATCAGCTATAGAGAGAAGAAATGAAAGTACGAGCAGATGACAATCTAGGTTACTGGCTTTTCTATACGCAGCGCATTGTTGCTCATGCTTTTGCCGAGGTGTTGCGACAGTGTTGTCAGGAGTATGAAAAGCCTTATGTGGTTACCCGTTATCCGAAACTTTGACTTTTGTGGACAAGCCACATCGGTACCGGTTCGGTTGCTCTTTCAACCAGAGCAGTTTCACCTTCTGTTTCCAAAAGGCCAGAGCCGTCCTGTCCAGAGCCGTCAAATCCCGCGTAACTCGCGGTACTCATCCATTCACGATAGGCCAACAGTTCCAGATTGCGGGCGGCATTCAGATCTCTGTCGATGACCAGGCCACATTCCTGGCAGACAAAGACCCGATCAGCAAGCGTCAAATCTGGGTTGTACCAGCCGCAACACGAGCAGGTTTTCGAGGATGGTTCCCAGCGAGACACCACCTGGATCTGGACGCCCGCATCCTGAGCTTTGTAGATAAGTTGCCGACGAAACTCAGAGAGACCCACATCCGCAATGGCGCGGGCCAGTTTGCGATTCTTGAGCATACCGGAGACGTGGAGATCCTCAATGCCGATGACAGCGGGCCGTTTCTCTGGTGGCTTGTTTTTCGCCACGAGGGAAGCGGTTGCTTTATGGAGGGCATCTTCACGGATATGAGCAATCCTGGCATGCATCCGGGCCAATTTCTGGTGGGCTTTTTTGCGATTGGCCGAGCCTTTTTGTGTGCGCGAGTGCCAGCGCGAAAGGCGTCGCAGCTTTTTGAGATGAGTGCGCATCGCTTTGGGATTGGTAATCTCGCGGCCATCGGAGACAACGGCCAGCCGTTTCACGCCGAGATCCACACCAATCACCGGACCTGCGGCGGGCGGGGGCTCTGCTAGTTCTTGGTGAACAGAGATCGAGACATACCAGCGGCCCGCACACTCCGTGATGGTGGCACTGCCAATCTTCGCGTTGGTGGGCAAGTAGCCTTTTTCCTTGAGACGCAGGGTTCCCAACCGGGGAAGCTGGATACTCTTTTCATGGACGTGGATGGCACCTGTCAGGCGAAAACCGCCGATGCCTTTTTTACGACTCTTCAACTTGGGATAGCCGCAGTTGCCATCAAACTGGCCCCGCTTCTTGAGCGTGGCTTTGCGGAAAAAATGTTTGAAAGCATCGTCCAGATCGATCAAGGCCTCTTGTGGGGCGCACTTGCTGACCTCGTACATATAGGGAAATTCGCTGGCTTTGAGGGCGTTCAATTCTTTGTGAAGCTGCTTCGCATTGGGCATGGGCAAGCCTGCTGCACGAGCCTCCTGCTTGCGAGTTAGCCCCCAGTTAAAAGCCTTCCGCGCACAACCAGCATGTTTCTTGCAAGCCGTGATTTGCGCGTGATTCAAATCAAGCTCCGTCTTGTAGCCCCGAACTCCCGGACTCATTCCTGCTCATCCTCCGCTTGCATGACCTTTTCGACACAGTGCTGAATACGCTCGGCCTTCCTTCGGCTGCCACGCCTGCCGTAGATACGTGCCGCCATGCTGGTAATGATGCTGACAAAATCACTGACGAGATCGTCTTTCGTTTCGTTGGGAAACAGGGCCTCAATGGAGCGTCCCTGCACTTCCATGAGCGTGGTCAAGTAATTCCATCCAAAACGTGTGCCACGGTCCTTGTGTTCAACAATGATCGTGCCAATGCTCGGATCAGCCAGCAGTTTCAAAAACTTCGGGCGGCTGTCATTCATTCCAGACGCAATTTCCGTTACCTCTTTGGCGACTTGATAGCCTTTGGCTGCGGCGTAATCGCGCAGTCGGTGCATCTGGCGGTCCAGATCGCTTTTTTGATCGACAGAGGACACCCGCGCATACAAAGCAATCCGTCCGGTTCCCGGCTTTTCCGCCTGCTGCTCACGCACCACGACCATCCCAGTCGGCGTTTGGTAGGCGTCCAATTGCCCTGCTTTATACCAGCGCCAGACGGTTTTATACGTAACGCCCATTTTCTTTGCATACTGGCTTAATTTCATGTCTACATTTTACTATGAAATGTCTAGGAAAGTCAATAGATTTTAAAAGTTATTTCACCCTCGAGATGGCAATATTCTATAGTTCGTCGAATAGATTTGGGTTAGATATGGCTGTTCTGGCGCTCTCCGCCTGTGCGGCGGTTGCCTTAGGCGTCTTTTCCATACGCCGAGGGATTGCTTCATAGCATCGTAAATTTATGCGTCATATCAAAGTTTTGAAAAATTTGTTACATTGGCTCAAAGAGCTCGGAGAGCGCCTTGAGCCAATGTAACAAATTTGGTTTAGTTCATTAAGCCCCAGGGCTTGGCGCGGCGGCGAGCTTTTTGGGCTTCCTGGGGATTGCCTAACGCTTCGTACACATCGGCTTTTAGTGTCCAGGCACGTGCATAGGTGCGATCCATCTCGGTTGCTTCATTGAGCGCATCCAGGGCGGCACGATTATGACCCAGGCGAATCAGTGCCTCGGCCTTATTACACCATGCCACCGCGTTGCGGGGATTTACATGCAGCGCACGGGTATACGCTTCAACCGCTCCTACGAAGTCGCGCAAGCTTGAGCGTGCATTGCCCAGGCCATTCCAGGCTTGAAAACTATTAGGATCATAGGTCAATGCCTGTTCATAGGATGTGTGGGCCTGGTCTGGCATATTCATATCTAGCTGCGCATCGGCTCTGCCGTTCCATGCGGCTACATATTCCGGTTCGAGCGCTAAGGCTCGCTCGAAATGCACCAGGGCTTGCTGGTAGCGTTGCAGGCGGTTCAAAACGAGTCCTGCGCTCACCCACACAATTGGATTGTCTGGCTCAATCTCGGTTGCTCGCTGATACGCCTCCAGGGCTTTCTTATAGTTGCCCTGGTTATAGAGGGTTGTGCCTTTGCCGTTCCAGGCATAAAAGTTCTGGGGATCAAGGCGTAGGGCCTCTTCATAGGCCTGTAAGGCCTGGGAGTAGCGCTGTTGCTTGCGCAACTCGTCACCTTCCAGGCATTTTTCGCGTACGGCATTTGTCTGTACTGGTTGCCGGATAGCTTGCTGGCGACCGCTGCTATCATGCCTGCCGCCTCCTTGCAGAGCGGAGAACGAGGCACTGGAGCTACTGCGAGTTGGCGAGATGTTGCCAGGTGGAGGAGGTGTGTTGGGCGAGGGAATGCGCATCTTCGCAGTGGGACGGCTGGCCAGGTCAAAAGCATGGATAAACTCCAGCATGTCCGCGAAACGATCTTCTGGACGTGTTGCCAGCCCGCGTAGCACGACGGGATCTATTGTTGGCGGTAATGCCGTGTTCAAGGTGGAAGGTGCGGGAATAGCACTGCCCAGGGGGTCGAGAGGGTGATAACCTGTAAGCATCTCATATAAGACCACGGCACAGCCATATTGGTCACTGCGGGGATCTACAATGCCACTCGTCTGCTCTGGAGCCATATAACCAATAGTTCCACGCACGGTGATCGTCTTGCCGACGCTCGTGCCCGGCTCTAGTGAGCGAGCAATACCAAAGTCCGTGATCACCAGGCGTGCATCTTCTGGATGAATAAGGATATTCTCTGGCTTAATATCGCGATGGATGACTGGACGCGGACGCGTATGGGCATAGTAGAGCGCATTGGCCAGTTGGTGAAAGTTATTTGTGGTCTCCTGGACGGGCAGGGGACCATTCGCCTGGGCTAGACGGGTACGCAGCGAACCTGCTGTATAGAGGGGCATGACCAGGAAGACGCTGGGACCATCCTTACCATAATCGAGGATAGGCGCGATATTGGGATGATCCAGGGTAGCAGCAATGCGTGCCTCGCGCAGGAAATGTTCCTGTTCGACAGGTGTTGTCTTACTAGGCAACAAGACCTTGATCGCAATACGACGTGAAAGATTCTGATCCATGCCATGAAAAACGGCAGCATAGCCACCTTTACTGATCAAGGCTAGAATCTTATAGCGACCCGCCAACGCCGTATGTAATAAAGGGAGTGCGCACGCTCGACAAAAAAGCTCGCTGTCCCGATTTTCATAGCCACAGTCCATCTGATCGGTGCAGCGTTTCAACGTGCTGTATCCTCCTCGGCGGGGAAGTCGGCTCGCGGGGCATCCTTGCTAAAATACATTATGCTTTCACCTGTCCTGCGCGTTCTTCTAACGAACGCGCCCATTCCTGGCACGAATGCGCTTCCTGTACCCGTCCTAGTTTTTCCAGTACTACTGCTTTATTGTACCAGGCATCGGGTTCATCGGGTGCGAATGAAGTGGCCTGGTCTAATGCTGCCAGGGCCTCATCCAGGCGGCCTAACGCAAAGAGAGCCAGTCCTTTGTTGTTCCAGGCCGCGATATAATGAACATCTACAGTCAGTGCGCGATCAAAAGCGGCCAGGGCTTCCATATGGCGTCCTAATTCGTGAAGTAGGCTTCCTTTGTTATACCATGCTGAGATTAATCCTGCATCGTATTTGAGGGCATGATCGTATGAAGCCAGGGCATCCTCAAACATGCGCAACGCAGCCAACACATTTCCTCGATTATACCATGCTCCCGCCAGGGTCATGTCAAGGGCCAGCGCATGATCGTAGCTTGCCAGAGCCTCGGCAAAGCGTCGCAAATCGCGCAGATCGTTTGCTTTGTCGAACCATGCTGTGGCGTTATTTGGATCAAGGAGGGTTGCTCTTTCATGTAGAGGGAGAGCCTCTATTGGCTTCTTTAAGCGGCGCAAGATGTTGCCCTTCGTATCCCACAAGGCGGCATTTTGCGTATCAAGATCCAGAGCACGGTTGATCGCTAACAAGGCATCATCATAGCGTTGGATACTATATAGTGTATCGCTCATGGCCTGCCAGATGACACTCTGAGTTGGATCGAGCATCAACGCGCGGTCAAAGGCTAATAATGCCTCATCTGTTCTACCCAGTTCGGCCAGGGTCATGCCACGACCACTCCAGGCGAAGACATAATTAGGATCATGCGTCAGCGCCTGGTCATAGCAGAACATCTCTTCATCGTAGCGTTGCAACTCATGCAATACATTGGCGCGAGAATTCCATAGGTCAGGATCATTGGGATAGAGCGAAAGCGCGTGATCGTAGGCTAGAAGAGCTTCCTCATTACGACCCAGGTAGACCAGTACGGCCCCTTTACCACTCCAGGCTTCAACTGATACAACATCCTGAATTGTTGCGGCCTCATATGCAGCTAGAGCCTCTTCATAATGGCCTAATTCATAGGCGTGGTTACCTTCGGCTAGCCAGTCTCTGGTCCTCGAGAATGAATGGGGCCTGGTAATCCGCGCCTGGGGCTGCTGGGGTTGTACTGTTGTAGGAGGTGACTTAGGAATAGCCGGGCGTAGCTCGGTGCGTGTCTCATCCTCATCTTCATCGTTAAAGGTACTATCATCATGTACTGCTATGCCAGGTACAGGTGTGGCTGGACCTGGTACATGAGGAACAAGGTTACCACCGATGCGAACAGTCATGCGTGATTTAAAAGGGCGAACATCGGGCAATACATCCCCCGGCAAGTACTCAGATTTGACTAAAAAGGTAAGGGGGCCATCCTGCCCAAAGTCCGTTACGCGAATACTTCCCGGGTCCTGTATCTGCCTGGACATGTTCATTGCAAGTTCCGCGTCCTGTAAAAAAGTTTCGCGGTCTGTGTCGCTTGCCATGCGCGGCCGTAGTGCTCGTAATGTCACCGGGTGTCCCGTATGACGATCGAGCGCATCTAAGGTCACTGTTGTGCGATCCTTGTTGTTTAAGGCCTGTATTTCATAGCGACCCTGTACCAGAGCGCCTCGAAGTGCTATACCACAGTGCGCACAGAAGCGTGCCTTATCACGGTTTTCAAATCCGCAATCCTCGATATCTAAACATTGCATCCCCATGGGCGACTTTCTCCCTTTCTCCCCATCTGTTGCCTCGTTCCTTTACTAAGCACTAAGCATTATACACGAACGAGGTGACTGCTCAATCCTCGACCAGCCAGCCGTTTCCAACGACTATCACCTACTGTAGCGAAAATCCGGATGCTTTGTCAATACGAATTTTGCGTAGCTTTCACGTTTGCTACTAGACCTTTTGAATGAATTGAAAACTGCCGCAGGGATGGGATAGAAGGAGTACCACCAATACCTTTGGTCTATGCGCAGAAATGCTGTAGTAGTCGGTGGCATAATATAGTATAGTGTTTGGTACGTGTCATGAATGCGTTCATAAGATGAGCGAACATAGAAGGACTAGATGGCAAAGAAAGAAACGGGCCATGCACAGCGAAGTAAATAACATGAATATATCTCTACAAGCCACACCAGATCAGCACAAGGTCGGTAATGGTGAGCAGGAAGGGACGAGCCGTCCCCTACGTGTGCTGCTTGCAGACGATCATGCTCTTGTACGCGAAGGTACGCGTCGCCTCTTAGAAGTTGAGAGCGATGTCGAGGTAGTCGCAGAGGCTGCCAGTGGGGAAGAAGCCGTCGATGCTGCCCAGCGTCTGCATCCTGACATTGCTATTATCGATATTGCCATGCCTGGCATGGGTGGCATAGAAGCGACGCGTAAGATCAAAGTATACTGTCCCGGGACTGCTGTACTTGTGCTCTCCGCATATGACGATGAACCCTATCTTATCGCATTGCTTGAGGCAGGAGCGGCTGGTTTCTTACTGAAAAACGTGCATGGACAAGAACTTGTCCATGCTATTCACGCGGTCTCTCGTGGTGAATCGGTGCTTCACCCCACCCTTGCTGAGAAGATGATGCGCCGCCTCTCTTCTAACGCTAGTCCAACTCCACGAGCGATTGATTTACTGAGTGAGCGTGAACTGGATGTGCTGCGCCTTGCTGCGCGCGGGTTACCAAATAAGGAGATTGCTCGCAGGCTAAAATTAAGTATTCGAACTGTTCACAGTCACCTGGCGAATATCTTTGCGAAAATGCAGGTTGGCTCTCGTACAGAGGCTGTCTTACTTGCTTTACGTGAAGGCATTATTACATTACAGGACACCTATGACTCGGAGTAGTACGTATAAGTTGCTGCGCTTTACCCACTCTCAATATGTTTTGAAATCTGTGATCGCGATCATCTCATCAGGTGTAACGCTTATACTGCTATGCTGGTCTTTACTCAACTATCAGCCCACTCAGAGCCTGTATGGCCCGCGTGCCATCTATAGTTTGATAGCCCTGGCAATTATCCTGGCATGCTTAGGACGTTTGCTCCTCTTGCGTTTACTCTCTTCAGAGACGACGAATAACAAAGTGTCCCCACAGCGTCTACGCAATGAATGGAAGCCTCTCTTCCTTGTAGATATCACTGCTCCGCTCTACCTGGCAGCGGGGGTGCTGATAGGTGTACCTGCCGCAGTTATCACTGCCATAGTGGTCCAGATCTTTTTGCAAGGCTTCACCTTTGCGCGTGGTTTTGTTTCCTGGCGCGAAGCCTGTTATCGCGTGGGAAGTACCACCCTGGTAGCTCTGCTGGCTAGCTGGGCGTACATCTCGGTTTCAGGGAGTTCACATCCTAATTACAACATCAATTTGCCCATTTATCACCTGGCTGAGTCGAAAGAACTGCTCGGTTCTATTCTGGCAGCCGTCATCATGCTACTGTTGATAGTCCTGGTTTCGTTTCCTCTGATGATGCAGACGCCACATTGGAATGTGCGTACGGCCTGGCGTGCCTACATACATTCGCCGGTGTTGCTTTTCCAGCTTTTGATTCTCAGTGTTGGTCCGCTTATACCGGTGGTAGACATCTTTGATAATGCTGCTGCCGAACTAGCCTGGGTTTTTTTCCTTATACCTCTCTTTGCCATTTACTATCTCGCACTTACCAGCACGCGATTGAGTATTAGTACCAGCGAACTACAGCATACCTTGCAAGATCTGAGTAGCGCCCGGCGACGCCAGGATGAATTGCGAGATTATGCCTCATTGATTACGCGTGTGCAGGAAGAGGAGCGCCGCCGCTTATCGCGCGAACTACATGACGATACTGCCCAGGCTCTCATTGCCCTTTCGCTCGGTCTGGATGGGCTTGAGCGAGCCATGGGTAAACTGCATCTACCCGAGAAGGATGTGCTCTGGCTTTCTAACCTGCAAAACCTGGCAGATGCAACCCTCGAAGGAGTACGGAGGGCTTGTCGTGACCTGCGCCCATCTGTGCTTGATGACCTTGGGTTGCGGGCGGCCTTAGAGTGGCTCAGCGATAGCTCTGCGGCGCGAGGCGTACCCTGTACATTTACCTGTACAGGCGAGCCACAGTCAACAAAGTCGGAAGCGGAGATTGCCATCTTCCGTATTGTTCAAGAGGCGCTCTCGAATATATGGCGACATTCGCATGCTAGCCAGGCGTATTTGGAACTCAATTATCAATCAGATCTTATACAGGTCTGTGTGCGTGATAATGGACAGGGTTTTGTGGTTGATCAGCATGCGCTTGTACCTGCGCTCAATTCGCCCAAAGGCCTGGGACTGTTGGGTATGCGTGAACGTGCTATGCTGATCGACGCCAGCCTATCGATTACCTCACACCCAGGTAAGGGTTGTACTGTGATTTTGTCACTACCGCTAGCGCGGGATCGGAGACCTTTTTTGGAAAGTGCGTAGTTTGGCACAAAGCCCTGCCTCTGAGGAAAGAGAAGAGCGAATGGCGCTCCGCGCCAGGTGGGCCATTCGCTCTTCTCTTTATTTTTCAGGCGGGGGTGGGGAAATGATGAACTTTTGCGGAGCCCTGATTTGAAGAGAGGAGCCCTGATTTAGGTATAAATGCTGTTGCGATTGCATTGCAAATGCGGCATAGTAGGAACAGGCAGAAATCATAGGTAATCTGGTGTTGTAAAGTGGTTTGCCATGAATGGTGGATGAGCGATACACTTGTAGAATGGAACCGGGACCGGACTACGAGTACCAAAACTATCGGTCTGTAAACCGCTATTTGGATATAAGGTGTGGCATCATTGTCTCTCCGTGCGGTGCTCACGCTTCTATATAAGTAAACGCTTGATACATCCGCTGTTATTGAATGAGTTCTGCCTACAACATTTTTTCCCCAGGATTATTTGATTGAGACCTCCATCCTTGCCGCAGCTATCTCCAGTCACATATAATGAAATGTAAAATATGTTCTTAGGTTTGCATGACAGACATCCACCTGGGATGCCTGCTTCCCCTCCTAGAAAATCAATACTATATAGCCGAGGATGTAGCGTATGATGACACACAAAGATATATTTGGAGCCCGGGCAACCTTACCGGGCGCCCAGAAGAAGGTAACCTATTACCAGTTAGATGCACTTACCAGGCGTGGCGTTAAGGGAATTGAGCGCCTACCTTTCACGGTCAAGATTATGTTGGAGAACGCACTACGCCAGGCAGGTGGCGAACTCGTTGGCGAAGAGGATGTGCTGTCTCTGGCCCGCTGGGTGCCCGGCCAGGCCGCAAAATCAGAGGCGGAATATCCATTTTTACCAGCCCGCGTGCTTTTACAAGATTTTACAGGCGTACCTGCTGTTGCCGACCTGGCGGCCATGCGTTCGGCCGTAGCGCGCATGCATGGCGATCCCCAGAAGATTAATCCGTTGGTGCCCGCTGACCTGGTGATTGACCACTCGGTACAGGTGGATCTGTTTGGTTCGACCCTGGCCTTTGCGCGTAACGTCGAGCGGGAGTATGAGCGCAACAGCGAGCGCTATTCTTTGCTGCGCTGGGGCCAGCAGGCTTTCAGCAATTTCCGCGTGGTTCCTCCTGGCACAGGCATTGTGCACCAGGTTAACCTGGAATATCTTGCCTCTGTAGTGATGACCAGTGAGGAAGATGGTGAAATCATTGCTTATCCTGACACGCTGGTTGGTACTGACTCGCACACGACGATGATTAATGGCCTGGGTGTGTTAGGTTGGGGCGTTGGTGGTATCGAAGCCGAGGCGGTCTTGCTGGGACAGCCGCTCTACCTGCTCACACCTGAAGTTATTGGTATGCGTCTTACCGGCGCTCTTCCCGAGGGTTCAACGGCCACTGACCTGGTGCTCACGGTAACGCAGATATTGCGCAAACGCGGCGTTGTCGGTAAATTCGTCGAATTTTCTGGTCCTGGTCTTAGCCAATTGCCGCTTGCAGATCGGGCGACGATCTCAAATATGTCGCCGGAATTTGGTGCTACGGCTACGCTTTTCCCAGTTGATGCCGAAACGTTGCGCTACCTGCGCAATACTGGTCGCAGTGCAGAGCTGGTTGACCTGGTTGAACGCTATACAAAGGCCCAGGGACTGTTCCGTACGGACGATGCGCCAGAGCCACAATTTGATGATCAGCTCGAGCTTGATCTGGCCACGATTGAGCCCAGCCTGGCTGGCCCGCGCCGTCCCCAGGACCGCGTGCCGATGAACAACCTGAGCAAGGTTTTCCGTTCAGCTTTTGCCGACCGTTTCCAGCCGCTGACAAACAACGTTACCGAAAATGCTCTCATCCGCCTGGGGACTGAGGGTGGAACAGCGGACCCTGATCCAGTGGCCGAGAAGGAGGATCGGTCCAGGCAATCTGCTGTGGGCGATGCTCAAGGTAATGGACATAATGGTCATACAAAAGACATACTGGTGACCATGGGCGACACGCAGTCACATATGACCAATGGTTCTGTGGCCATTGCCGCCATTACTAGCTGTACCAATACCTCTAACCCTACAGTCATGGTGGCGGCGGGCCTGCTGGCTAAACATGCTGTGGAGCGTGGCCTCTCCGTTAAACCAACCGTCAAAACTAGCCTGGCGCCTGGTTCGCGCGCCGTTGTTGACTACCTGATCAATGCCGACCTC
>Ga0209647_1003684_pt1 | contig 11769 bp, 14 predicted proteins | sample GraSoi_2013_60cm_FD_185827 | JGI IMG/M metagenome (GOLD analysis project Ga0209647, IMG submission 185827) | Grasslands soil microbial communities from the Angelo Coastal Reserve, California, USA - Sample 9_17_2013_60cm (SPAdes) (version 2) | ecosystem: Environmental > Terrestrial > Soil >... | reverse complement strand
AACCGGGCTAATGGGACAGAATTGTAAAGCCAGGGAAAGCGGGCTAAACTTAGGCTAATATTTATGGGCATTTCCGAGGGGTAGGCAAGTCCGCTTGCACTGGTTTTAGCGAGTTTTAGCGGAAGATTTCAGACTTCGAATCTGGGGGTCTGGGGTTCGAATCCCTCCGAGCGCGCCAAATAAATCAGGGGATTTCCGGGGCTTATGCACCTCGGGGGACGCTTGCTTAAATGGCTCAGGGACGCAATGGGGACGCAAATTAGGTCGGGGGCTCTCGCTCTCGATTATCGCGCCAGCGGCCACGCCAAGGGCGGCGCGGGGTATTGCACGCAGCTACTTGGAAGACCGCGGCGATAAGCAATGTTGCAGTTGCATTTCGCAGAATTTTAGGGATCGCCGCGCTCGTGCTGCCCATTCAGATTGAGCGTCATTGGCGAGATAACGCCGCCAGTACTCCGCCGCTTCCTTGTGCCGACTACCTCGCTGTAACAAAAGCGCAAGATTAAACATCGCGTCGGCGTAGTCCGGTGCAGCCTGGAGCGCGCGTCGCAGACAGTCGATTGCGGCTTCTGAGCGACCTTGCTCGTCTAGTAGGTCGGAAAGATTGTACCAAGCTTCCGCGAACGTCGGATCAGCGCGCGTGGCCGCCCGCAGCGCCGCTTCGGCTTCAATCTTGCGGCCAGTAGCCCGAAACATGTTCCCAAGGTTGAACGGCGGCGCCGCATCCGTAGGATCGCAATTCATCAAGACACGATAGAGCCGCTCGGCTTCGGCAATGTCGCCGGCGTCCTCTGCTGCCTGTGCTTGCTCAAATAAAGCATCGGCATTCGGGGCCGGCCCGTTGACCGGCAGCACAAACTGCCCGCGCTTATCGGTTCGTCCGCCCGGCTGTTCAATTTCAATGGCACGGTGCGCGGCCGGATGCAGCCTCAAATTGGACAAGTCAGCTTCGGGAAGCCATGCCCGGATCTCCTTCACACTGCGAAGGATCTCGGAAAGGCTAATGCCATGTGCGAACAGGTTCGAGATCTGCCGGGCCCTTGCCAGATCGCGAAACCCGAACAGGCCGCCGCGCGGGTCGAGCAAGCCGAACTGGACAAGCTCATCAATGGTGCTGTTGGAGAGCTTGCTCAACGAAGCAATCCGATCGACCGAATACGTCCTATGCAAACTATCGGGGACTGCTTTCCCGATCCACTCAAGAAAGCGGCGCTCGCTTACCACTGGAATCCCATAGCTGCCCGCTCTGGTCAGCTTGTTCGATGGTCGCGCGTCATCCAGGAGCGGCCATCCTAGCTCGCCAACAACGAGCACATTGGTTTGTCGGGTCACCGTTTGGCTGGGCGTTCCGCCATGTGAACGCACCACCTCGAACGCTTCTGCCCGTGTCATGCAGGCGAGACGGCCTGTAAAGGCCACAGTGCTTCGAAGAGCCGAGTTATCCAGTTCAATAACGGTCATCGCAACAGTCGCCCTCCGCAGGAGCGACTCACTTATCGACTTGCCTTCTTTTTAGCAGGCCGGCGAGCGCGCGTACTCGGTGCGGGGGCCTTCTTTTCCTCAGCATCCACACTGGCGCGGAGGGCTTCCATCAGGTTGACCACTCGTGGCGGGGCAATTTCCCGAACTGGTTCGATCTTCTCGCCAGCCTGTTTTTTCTTCAATAGGTCGATTAGGGCGTTTTCGTAGCGGTCTTCGAACTGCGAAGGGTCGAAGTGGCCAGATTTCGTCTGCACGATGTGAGCAGCCAGGTCGAGCATCTCCTTCGAAAGCTTTAGCTCAGGGATGTCCTCGAAGTATGGCTTCTCGTCCCGAACCTCGTAGGGATATCGCAGCGTCATGCCTACGAGTCCGCGGCCCTTCGGCTCAAGAGCGATCACGTGCTCGCGTCGCGCCAGCACGACCCGGCCCAGCGCAACCATGTTCAGCTTCGCGATGGTGTCTCGGATGACGGCAAAAGCCTCCTGACCAACTGGACCCTCAGGGGCAAGGTAGTACGGCGAGTCGATGTAACGCTCATCGATTTCATTTTTCGGAACGAACTGGTCGATATCAATGGTCCGCGTGCTCTCGATCTGAACGGCCTCTATCTCCTCATCCTCAACAATCATGTACTGGCCCTTGGCAATCTCGTAGCCGCGCACCATGTCGTCCCGCGAGACCATCTCGCCGGTTTCGGAATCGACGTTCTGCTGTTTCAACCGGTTACCCGTCTTCCGGTTGATCCGATTGAAACTCACTTTTTCGCTCAGGGAAGAGGCCGGATAGAGCGCAATGGGGCAAGAGACCAGCGAAAGCCTAAGGTACCCCTTCCAGTTCGCACGCGGCGCCATTGGATAACTCCTGAACAGTACGGGTCGGACTAAGTTATACCGTAAAATTTAGCAAATGCTTGAGGCGGGGGGTCATTTCACGCCGGTTTCCATAATCGATCCAAGAGACATGGGTGAATACGATCGGGATCATGCGGGTGAGCCATACTTGATGGCGGTTCCGCGACCTGCGCGCAATGGCGACGCCTTCCGCAGGTATGCGCCGCAATTCTTTGCTATTCTTCACCCTGTGACCGGCAAAGAGGGGAGATAGATCATGTCAATGATGTCACTTGACGCCGCCGCGCAAGTAATGCGCGAGGAAATGCGCAGAACAGTCAAGCGGTACTCGCTTTGGTACCTTGTGCAAGGCGGCCTAATGATTCTCGCCGGCATCTTGGCCCTGGTCTATCCAGCGATATCCTCGGTGGCCGTAGTCTTCTTCATCGGTTGGCTCTTGATTTTCAGCGGCATCTTCCAGGGCATCAGCCTCATCGGCGCGCGCCACGTACCGCACTTTTGGCTACAGCTCATTTCAGTGGCGCTGTTCATCGTCGTCGGTGCGCTTTTCCTCCGCAGTCCAGGCGAGAGCTTACTCACTCTTACGCTTCTGCTGATCGTGTTCTTCTTGATCGAAGGCATTTCAAAGGTAATTTTTGCGCTCACGATACGACCCTTCCCGAACTGGGGCTGGGTCCTGGTTAGCGGGATCATAGGGATTCTACTTGCTTTCTATCTGTGGGCCAGCATTCCGGTTTCAGCGGCGTGGCTACTTGGTGTGTTACTCGGGATCGAACTCATCTGTGAAGGTGCAGCCATTAGCCATCTTGCATGGCAAGTGCGAAAGAGCTGATACGCCGCCGCACGTAAGACTCTAGACACCATAAAGTGCGGAGCCGTCCGCCATGGTGGAGGCTTTGCGCTATAAGCTCTTCCCCCTGGGGGAGACCATCATGGTCAAACACGGCGCACTGTCGAAATCACATGTGTATAAGCTGCTCCGTTCAAAGGACGCGCGCGTCCGCCGCGCTGCCTTTACGCTGCTGGAGACCAGCAATCCCAGGCTCAGAAGAAATAGTGAGCTCTTTATAGGAATTGCGCGCTTCATTTGGGACGCCAACCCGAGCTACGAGGTTTATCAGGAGTTCACCAAGCGCCACTTTCAGGCTCGATATAAGGTCCACGAGCTCATTGGCGCCCGTCTTAAAATAGAAAAACAAGAGAAACAGAGCGCTGCAGTGGACGATCTAGCTGACAACACGCCCCAGTATGAGGGCGGATTCTTCAAGCGATTGTTTCGGCGTCGCTCTGGCTGTGATTGGCCCCCACTGAGTGGTCCAGGTGGAATGTTAGTTTAGGTTGGCCGTTGCGCCAGCGTGGCCGGCGGAGCCGGTCGGCGTGGCGCAGCCGGCCACTCGGCGAATGCAAGCACGAACACCTCTGGTGCTGGTGGCTTGTATCCGATTGAGGCGTGGGGCCTGATCGTGTTGTAGTGGCGTCGCCAGCTCTCGATGACGACACGATATGCGCGGCGCCCCAAAGAAAAAAACTACCCCGTCGCGGGGGATGTTTCTGCCCTTTCCTGTGAGCTGAAGATGTGTACGCCGGCATGGAAAATTCGCCGCTGATGCCACCCAATTGCCGACGGGTTGCCAACCCGAAAGCCTAGCGAAACCAGCTCGTCGCCGCTCGCACAAGGCAACCCAGCCGCAGCTGCTTACGCGCCGCGCGAGCTCGACGATCATTCGTATCAAAGTAAGCCACCCCACGAGGAACGCGCCATAGAAGATCCGCACCACGCTGACACGCTTTGTACTGTTGGATCCCCTAAACCCTAAGCTCCGCCCGCGTGGAGCGGGGGCTTTTTCTCTGGGGCGGCGATAGACGCGTTGGGACTTGTGCGAATGCTCGGTTCACCGGGCGCTGACGGGCGGTAGCGCGCGGCCATCCGTGCAGCGTGCTGCATGATGCGATCGGCGTGGCCGGCGGCGTCCGTGTCTTCCTCGCGCTTGGGCGGGATGACTTGTCCGTACTGAGAACAACCGAGCGGTATGTGGGCTGCTGGTATTGGCAACGGCAACCTAGCCGTGGACAGCACGCCGATCGAGTTCGATCGGCTGGTCGCGACCATGCGGCGTGTTGTGGCGGGCCGCAAGTGAGCTCAATAAGGAGCGCTCACATTTCTCTAATTGTTGTGACTTATGAAGAAGGTGTCGATGATGCGGTGCTCCTTCGTTTCGATTTTGTGAGGCCCATCCAACTTGAAATCTCTGTCGAGATGTTTGGCTGTCGCCGCCGATATGAGCACCCAGTTCGGCTGGCCGGCGGCTTCGATGCGGGAGGCGATGTTGACGGTGTCTCCCCATACGGCAATCGAGTCCGCGGCCCGGCAGTGCGGGACAACCGTATTGGCTACGAGGTGCACAAAGGGCGGGTGCAAACCGAACGTCAGACGGCGCATGCCGGGAGCAGGCTTAAGCCGCTAACGATCCGGGAAGGCACCGCTTGGAAAGCCAGCCCTCCAGCCGTACTGGGGGGAAACCCGCCGTACGGAATGATAGGGGGCATCGAGGAAACGTCGGCATCATTCGAAGCCCGGTCCGCGCCTCGATCCTACCCGACTCCCATAGCGGAGATTGCAGCGAACAGCGTCATTCGATCACCTCGTCGGCCTGCGCGAGCAGCCCAGACGAGACGGCTAGGCCGAGTGACTTTGCGGTCCTGAGGTTGAGAACGAAGCGAAAGCGCGTCGGCTGCTCGAATGGCAGTTCCGCGGGCTTCGCCCCCTTGAGAATGCGGTCTACCAGCGCTGCCACGCGGTCGAAGGTTTCGTCCTGATCCGGACCGTATGACATCAAGCCGCCTTCGCGGACGAGGAAGTCGAATTCATAGATGGCCGGCAGCCGATGCGCCGCCGCAAACTCGAATACTCGCTTTCGGTTGAGAATGGTGAGTGAATCGGTAACCATGAGAATTGCATCCGGCATGTCGCGAGTCATAGTCCCGAACGCCTGATCAAAATCGTTGGGCTCGCGCACGCCCAATGGCTGGACGCTGATTCCCAGGGTCTCGGCAACCGCCTCTGACGCCCGATAACGAAGCGTCATACCGAGGTCGTTGGCATTCCATAGCATCGCCACCCGTCGCAGCTGCGGCGCCACCTCCTTGAGAAGCGCCATCCGCTTAGGCGTGACTTCTGCCGACACGTCCGAGATACCGGTGAGGTTAGCGCCCGGCCGCGCCAGGCTCTCGGCCAGTCCCGTGCCGACCGGATCGACTAACACCACCACTACCGGGAGTGTCGTCGCCTGTTTGCAAGCCAGCGCCGGAGGATAGCCGAATGTAACGATGACATCGACCTTGCTCGCCGCCAATTCGTCGACGAGACGCGGCAGCCGGTCGATGTGGCCCTCCGCCCCGCGGCGCTCGAATGCCAGATTCCTACCAAGCTTATAGCCGCGTTGGGTGAACCCGCGAATAAGAGCGGCTCCTTGGGAGCTGTTATCAGCAATGGGTGCTCCGGCGCTGAGCAAGCCGACGCGATAGACCTTCGACCGGCTCTGGCCGATGACAGGGCAGGGCCACGCGACAGCCGCGCCGAGAAGGGTGAGAAAGTCGCGTCGTCTCATGACTAGGCCGTGTACTCATTAACGCGCAGATCGCAGCCCTGCCTTTTTACGGGGCCAAACCTCGGTTGTCCAATATCGAACTTTTTCCAAGGCGCGTGTGAGCTGGTTCACACTTGCATTCGCGGCGGAGCGGTGAATTTGAAAAGGAGCCGCTGCGAATACAAACCATTAAAATTGCCGTTTCTGCCTCTTCAGCAGCAATTCGTCGAGCCAGAGCTGCCACCACGCGCACGAAGGGGTGCTGCGCATATTCGAGAAGCATCGCGGCCTGATCCTATGCCAGTAGAATTTCTAATCCGCAGGTCGCAGGTTCGAATCCTGCTCCTGCATGAGCGGCGCGAGCTTGTCGAAGTACTTTAGCACCAGCGCGATGTTTCCCTTGAACTGAATGGGCTTTGCGTTCTTGAGCGCTGCCTCGAGCTGCGCCAGGCCCTCTCTCTTTTCCGCCTCCGGGACGGATTTGTCGGCCTTGAGCGCCGCGATCTCATTCTTGATCTGTTCAGGCGGCTCGGTGAACTTCTTGGTCTGCGGATCGACGCCGGACATGATCATCGAAATATTCATCGACGCCGTCATATTCGGCGAGGCTCGCAAAGCCGTTCTTCTTGGCAACAACCCCGGCCTGCGCCTCCACCTTCGGATCCGGTTTGTCCGGATTCGCGCCCTCGTACAGCTGCGCCATGTCCTTGGAGGCGGCCATGAAGCCCTGAATATGCTTCTCGGTGAGCTTGATTCTTGTTGCAGCCGACAATTTTGGCTGCGGCATAAGGCAGTTCCGCGGGGACGCTAAGGCCCCCGGGTGACACCAGGCGGGCCCTTTCCGCGTCCGCCGATGCTTGGGGATGAGCTTTCGGTTAGCGCGGTTGCCCGGTTGCGACCGGTGGAAGATCGGCGTCGCTTTTGACCGTCTTTTTGCCCACGTGTTCGCCGCCGTTGAGCAGGAATACCGCAAAGGTGACAGCGATTAACGCGCCGAGGATGGCGCCAAGCGTGCCGTTCCGTGCCCTGTTGTCAGTCATCACAACCTCCAATAATCCGGAGTTATCGGGCCAACGTCTACGTCGGATCGAGGTTCCTACGCTGGACGGGCCGCAGGCGGAACTGCGGCAGCCTTGTGGCGGATCGCCCAAACGTCGCCCCGCTCCCGGGACGGCTGGCGGCGCTCATGCGCCGATTAGATGCCGATCGCAACGAAACGCTCAGGGGAGGAGCGCGACAATGGGGCAAGCGCGACAAAAAAGTCCAGCCGTATTGATCGTTGAGGACGATGCCGAAGTCCGCAGCCTAGCTGCGACGCTGTTCGAAGACGAACACCTGGACATTATCGAATGCGAGAGTGCGGAAGCTGCGCTTGCGATCATGCTGATCGGCGGGCGTGAGGTCGGCATGATTTTCGCGGACGTCCGGTCCCGGTGTTATGGACGGAGTTGATCTGGCGTGGGAGGTGAAGATGCGCTGGCCGCGTCTTTGCGTGGTTCTCACCTCTGGATATCCGCGCGAGCACGTCGGCGAACTGCCCCGGGGGGCGGGGTTACATGAATCTACAACAGCGACTGGACTCCTCTGTTAGCGGGACTCTCACCCGCTTGAATGGCAGCTAGCCTCGCTGCACTGGCCCGGCCGTGCTCCGGCGCCGCCAGTAAGCGAAGCTGCCGCAAGTGCAGGCGCCCCCGGGGCTTTCGGGCTTTTCTTCTGGCGCGGGATGGCGGTGTCGGTCCAGCCATTCCACTTGCTCGGCAAGCGCAAACCAATCGTGCGCACTCTGAGCGGACGTTGCTGCGTCCGTCTCGGCGCTCGATCCTCGAGCGTGCATGTACCACCATCGATTCCGATTTATTTCCTAATCGCTGCATGCACAATTTTGTCTGTGAATCCGACTTCGGCTTTGCACGCTGCAACTGCAAAGCCTCGCTCCCCGCGCAGATCCGGGCCGGACGGCACCGTGCGGCCATCGCGCGAACCTCGATCTAGGCAGCGCGAGACCGATCTTGCCCAGAGCGAGAAGCGTACGCCGTTCCCTTCTCAATCAGTAGGCCTCCCGCCTCGAGCAGGAGCTCGAGGTGGACGACGGCTTCCATTGCACTCCACTCGTCCCGGGCTGCCTCAAGGCTCTGCAGTACGTCTTGCCATGCGCGGTCGGGGCTGCTCAGTGCTACCTTTCGAATGAAGTCAACAGCTTCGCTTGTGCGGCGCCGTACGATGGTCGGGGTCGCGCGGATACGCAGCTCCGGATCGATTGGAAAGTCAGGCATGGACCATTAACCCCCCAGCTGCGGCCCGAGTTCCATACACCACATGAACTTGCAACCAAACCGTTGCTTGACCAGAGCCTGTTGCCGGTCTTTACCGAGAAGTAAGCCTAGGCTCGAAGTCAAAGGGGCCGCCGGTCGCATTCCCGGGCTATCCCGCCAGAGACTATTAAGTTGGCCGTTATTTTGAACCACATGCCGCTCGATACGAACCAATGGGTGATGGGTTAGGGCGGGCCCGAAGTCTGGGCCCATGCAAGAGTACGCATTCAGAGTGAAGCTCGTCGCTATGGTGCGCGTGCGCGCGGCCGATGAGCCGAGCGCCGATAGCGGCATAGGAAGCCGATAGCGGCATAGGAACATGAGCATGGATAAGCCGAGGTTCGCTCGCAAGTCGGGGCCAGCGAAGACGAACCATACTGATGGCGGTGACCTCCCGACTCGTCCTGCTACCGTGCCAGCAACAGATGACGACCTTGACGAAATCAAGAGCGCCGTGCTCGCCAAATTGGCGCTGGACCTGGGCAAGGATGCATCTGTGGCCACGGACCGAGACTGGTTCGTCGCGGCCGCGCTGACTATTCGAGACCGCATTGTCCATCGATGGCTCGCGGTGGATCGCGCCAACCATGCACAGGGCCGCAAGCGCGTCTACTATTTGTCGCTGGAGTTCCTCATCGGACGACTTTTTGCCGATGTGCTCTGCAACCTTGGTTGGACTGAGATCTTTCGCGCGGCGCTCGGAGATCTGGGTGTCGATCTAAACCGGTTGCGAGCAGCTGAGCCGGACGCGGCCCTCGGCCATGGCGGCCTTGGTCGGCTCGCCGCCTGTTTCATGGAGAGCATGGCGACCCTCGGAATTCCCGCCTACGGCTACGGCATTCGCTACGATCACGGACTGTTCCGCCAAGTCATCAAGGACGGTTGGCAGCAGGAATACCCTGAGGAATGGCTGTCCTTCGGCAATCCATGGGAGTTCGCGCGGCCGGAAGTGATCTACGACATCCACTTCGGTGGTTGGGTCGAGATGACGGTTTCGCCGACCGGCGTCAAACGCTCGGTCTGGCACCCGGCCGAGACCATCGAGGCGGTCGCATATGATATCCCGATCGTGGGGTGGCGCGGCCGACACGTAAATCCCTTGCGCTTGTGGTCGGCGCGAGCCGTTGATCCGCTGCGCCTCGATGCATTCAACATGGGCGATCACGTCGGCGCGTTGTCGGAGCAGACGCGTGCCGAAGCGATCTCCAAGATTCTCTATCCCAGCGATGCGACCCCGGCGGGCCTAGAGCTTCGCCTGCGTCAGGAATATTTCTTTGTTTCAGCCTCGCTGCTGGACCTGGTGCAACGCCATCTGCGGACCGATGGAAACCTCTACTTCCTGCCGCTTCGATCGGCAATCCAGCTCAATGACACGCATCCGAGCGTCGCGGTTCCGGAACTCATGCGCATCCTCGTCGACCTTCACGGCCTGCCGTGGGAGGAGGCGTGGCGTATCACGGTCGGCACATTCTCCTACACCAACCACACGCTCCTGCCTGAAGCGCTCGAATCCTGGCCGGTCGATCTGTTCGGGCGCGTTCTCCCGCGGCACCTGGAGATCATCTATCGCATCAATACGAAGCATCTTCTTGAGGCAGCGAAGCTGAAAAATCCGTCTGCTTCCGACTCGCTCGGGTCAATTTCGTTGATCGACGAGCGTAATGGTCGAAAGTTGAGAATGGGGCACCTTGCGTTTGTCGGCTCGCATCGCACCAACGGCGTGTCAGCGCTTCACACCAACCTGATGCGCAAGACCGTGTTCCGCGAGCTGCACGCGATGTATCCCGACCGGATCGTCAACAAAACCAATGGAATCACGTTCCGGCGTTGGCTGCTGCAGGCCAATCCCGATCTCGCCAGGATCCTTCGTGAGGTCTGCAGCGATGCCGTTCTGGATGATCCCAGCCAAATGGTCCGTCTTGCCAACCACGCCGAGGACCGTGGGATTCAGGAACGGGTCAGGGCGGCCAAGCGCACGAACAAGGTGGCCCTCGCGCGTCTGATCGTCGAACGCCTTGATCTGAGTGTGGACCCGGATGCGCTATTCGATGTGCAGATCAAACGTATCCACGAATACAAGCGCCAATTGCTGAATCTACTTGAAACGGTCGCACTCTATCACGCGATCAGGGCAGAGCCTACTCGGAATTGGATACCGCGGGTGAAAATATTCGCCGGGAAAGCGGCAGCGAACTATGCACAGGCAAAGTTAATCATCAAGCTTATTAATGATGTGGCCAAGGTCATCAATGGGGACCCAGTCGTTCGCGATCTCCTGCGGGTCGTCTTCCTGCCGGATTACAACGTCAGTTTGGCAGAGAAGATTATTCCCGCTGCCGACCTATCCGAGCAGATTTCGACGGCGGGAATGGAAGCTTCCGGCACTGGCAACATGAAGCTTGCCTTGAACGGTGCGCTGACGATTGGCACGTTCGACGGGGCGAATATCGAGATTTGCGATCACGTTGGCGCACAGAACATCTTCATCTTCGGCTTGCGGGCAGAGGAGGTCGAGGAGCGTCGGCGCGCACCCTTAGAAGCAAATTCGGTGATTGCAGCGTCTCCCAAGCTCGCCGAGGCCATCGAGGCGATCGAGACCGGTGTCTTTTCACCTGACGATGTTGACCGATTCGCCGCGCTCATGAATGCGCTGCGGCATTCCGACTACTACATGGTCACAGTGGATTTCGATGCCTATTACGCAACGCAGAGAAGCGTCGAAAGGCTGTGGCTGTCGACATTCGATTGGACCCGCGCGAGCATGCTCAACATCGCACGAATGGCGTGGTTCTCCTCCGACCGGACCATCGGCGAGTACGCCCAAGACATTTGGAAAGTGCCCTTTCAACTTCCCTCCAATCGGGAGCAGGAACAAACGCCCTAGATGAGAGGCAGAGCCGCTGCCGGTAGGACACGTGATGCTAAGGGCCATCGATAAGTACTCGGGCGGGGTCTTTAACCCCGACGACGTGCGCATCCTGGTCGCCGCGTTCGACGGCGCTTGGCGGTCGCTCCTCGCGAGTGGCATTACATTCGAGTCAGATCGTGAATCGAAAGCAGTACGGGACACGCTCGCGAAGCACATCATCGAACAGGCCCGCTATGGCGAACGTGACCAACGCCGCCTACGTGACGGCGCTCTGCTGCAATACGCCCTGTCAAAGTTGAAGAGCAAACCGCGCAAGTGACGCGCTGGCGCGTACATACGGCGGCTCAGAACGGAGCAGCGATACACTTTGGACGACGATATACTTGCGCGTTTGCCCGAGCGCCGCACAGGCCCGACGCTCGGAGACATGCAGTTGCGCTCGCACCTGCTCGATGCAGGCACGGCGACGCGCGGGGCTTAGAAGTTTCCCCGGGCGGCCTCCTGCAGAATGAGCTTGTCCAGCGTCAAATCAGAGAGCGCTGCTGTCGGCTTTCAACGCTGAAGATATGTGCGGAAGCGCGACTATGTTTGGCGGACTGATCGCCATGGCGCGGTGCCAGAATAATGTTTGAGCCGGTTGCCGACCCCCCTGTGTGTATCGAAAACTT
>Ga0209647_1003683_pt1 | contig 11770 bp, 10 predicted proteins | sample GraSoi_2013_60cm_FD_185827 | JGI IMG/M metagenome (GOLD analysis project Ga0209647, IMG submission 185827) | Grasslands soil microbial communities from the Angelo Coastal Reserve, California, USA - Sample 9_17_2013_60cm (SPAdes) (version 2) | ecosystem: Environmental > Terrestrial > Soil >... | reverse complement strand
CCCGCCGGCGCCCCAGAGCGCTCCACTCGCTCGCCAAGGAAGCAGTAAGCTCGCGCTCGCGCCGTGCGAGCCAGTGCCGCACGCCTCCAGCCTCGGCCCGCAGACCGGGCGTCGCTGCCTTGAGGTCGAGCCCTTCGAGAAGCGTCCGGGCGACCGAGACGTCGTTCAGCTCCCCCAGTGTGTCCTGCAAGGCCGACAGGCGTGCGAGGAACGGCAGCACGGCCTGGTGGGGAAAGCTGCCGGAGAAGAAATCGCAGGCATAACGCAAGCGCTTTACCGAGATGCGCACGGCATGCCGACGCTTCGCGTCGCGCCAGTTCACGTGCTTGGCGCGCTTCAATAGCTTCGCGTGCAATCGATCGAGCGAGCGGCGTGCGAAGTGCGCGAGAGGCTCGGCGCGAGCATGGTCGGAGCGCCACGGCATGCCGTGCAGCCATCGCAGCGCGCGAAGCTGGGCGGTCTGGAATGCGGCGGATGTCACCAGCGTGCGTGCACTGCGCCTTGCGCGGGTGGCCTTGTAGCGGGCGCGTGCCGCGAGTTCCTTGGAGGCCGCGGCGTGCTGCAGGGTCTCGCGGAACACGTCCCAGTCGCGCGCTGCGCCCAGCACGCGCATCATGCCTCGCATCTGGCGCGTCACTGCGTCCGCGTGCTTGCGCCGCAGCAGCGGCCTGAAGGCACGCAATGCCGACAGCAGTCGGCGAACACCGACGCGCAGCTGATGCAGATACTCCGGGTCGTCGCCGCGCGCCACGCCGGGCGCATTCGCGCCGATCTGCGCGAGCGCGGCGGCACATAGCACCGCAAAGGCGTCGCTCGCCGCGGCCTCTTCGTCGATCGCCGGACGCTGCCACTTCGCGGGCGGCTCCGGATGCGTTGAGCTCGCCAGCCGATAGCCGCGCTCCGCCTTGCTCGCGCGTTCGAGCGTGAGGCCAAAAGGAGCGACCAGGGTCTCGGCGAGCCCGAGCATCGGCCCGGGCTCCCCTTCCATCAGCTCGAGCTCAAGTTCGAGGATCGACTCGCGCTACCCGCCTCGATCTGACCACGGTCGATGCAGGCTTCTGCGCGCACGCCGTGACCAAGCGCCAGCAGCACCGCTTTGCGTTCAAAGCGCGTCGCGAACGCCGGGCGCAAATCGCGCGCGAGGCGCAGCAGGTCGAGACCCGTGGCGGCGCGCACTTCTTCCCGCGGGAAGAGCGCGCAGTCGAGGCGCTGGCGCGGCGTGGGCATTTCCCATTCGGCGCGCGCGGCCAGCGCGCTCTGCGCGCCCTGCGGCGCCTTGAGCGTCTGCAGCCACTTGCGGCCGACGCGGCGCAAGCGCAATGCAGCCCCGGCGCGCTTGAGACGTAGATCAGGCGTGTCGTAGTAGACGCTGTGCACCTGCTGCCGCCGGGCTCGCGCCGCAGCGGGCAGCGCGCGCAGGAGGCGTTGCGCCGCGTCCGGACTGTGAATGCCGAACTTCAGCTCGCGTTCGACGTGCACAGGCGGTGGGAAAAGTTGGGGTGGCCGATGGGACTCGAACCCACAACAACAGGGATCACAACCCTGGACTCTACCTTTGAGCTACGGCCACCACTGCGATTCGTGCATTTGGCCTGCCCGACAAGACTCGAACTTGTAACCCCCAGCTTAGAAGGCTGGTGCTCTATCCGGTTGAGCTACGGGCAGTCCGCGAGCAAGCTGCAATAAAAACGCGTGCTAAAAAGCGCAAATTCCTGGTCGGGGCGAGAGGATTTGAACCTCCGACATCTTGCTCCCAAAGCAAGCGCGCTACCAGGCTGCGCCACGCCCCGAAAATGGCGCCAAATGATACTCTTAGCGCATCTTGCGAGCAACGAAGATTGCTTGCGACAGGGGGGCTTTTCTGCTACAAAGTCGCTCCACTTTTTTGGGCTGCACCGGCAATGGCTGTTGAACTCACCAGAAAGACCTTCACCCCCTACGCTGCGAAAAAAGGCGAGGAGTACATGAACGCCAAGCAGCGCGGCCATTTCCGGAAAATCCTCGAAACGCTGAAATCGGAGCTCTCGCAGGAGATCGATCGCACCGTCCATACCATGCAGGACGAGGCGACCGTGTTTGCCGACCCGAACGACCGCGCCAGCCAGGAATCCGACATGGCGCTCGAGCTGCGTAACCGCGACCGCGAGCGCAAGCTCATCAAGAAGATCGACGAGACGATCGCGCGCATCGACGCCGACGAGTACGGCTACTGCGACAGCTGCGGCGTGGAGATCGGGCTCAAGCGCCTGGAGGCCCGCCCCACCGCGACGCTGTGCATCGACTGCAAGACGCTCGACGAGCTGCGCGAACGGCAGGTCGCAAAGTAATCCGTCGCCACAACGAAAAACGGCGCCCGAGGGCGCCGTTTTTGTTTGCGCTGGGCTGCTAGCTGCCGGACTTCGCGGTCTCGCCTTTCGGCTCGACGGCCTTCATCGACAGCCTGACGCGGCCCTTGTCGTCGGCCTCGAGCACCTTCACCTTCACGATCTGGCCTTCCTTCAGGTGATCGGAGACGGCGTTGACCCGCTCGTGGCTGATCTGCGAGATGTGCAGCAGGCCGTCGCGGCCGGGCAGCAGCTGGATGATGGCGCCGAAGTCGAGCAGGCGCAGCACCGGGCCTTCGTAGATCTTGCCCACCTCGACGTCGGCGGTGATGTCCTGGATGCGCTTTCTCGCCGCTTCGCCGCCTTCGGACGAGACGCAGGCGATGGAAATCGTGCCGTCGTCCTCGATCTCGATCGTGGTGCCGGTTTCTTCCTGGATGCCGCGGATGACGACGCCGCCCTTGCCGATGACGTCGCGGATCTTGTCCGGGTTGATCTTCAGCTTGATGATGCGCGGCGCGAAGCTGGAGAGCTCGGCGCGCGAGCCCTCGATGCCGCCCTTCATGATGGCGAGGATATGCAGCCGCGCCTCGCGCGCCTGGTCGAGGGCGATCTTCATGATGCCCTTGTTGATCGACTCGATCTTGAGGTCCATCTGCAGCGCGGTGAGGCCCTTCTCGGTGCCCGCCACCTTGAAGTCCATGTCGCCAAGGTGATCCTCGTCGCCCAGGATGTCCGAGAGCACGGCGAAGCGGTTGCCTTCCTTGATGAGGCCCATGGCGATGCCGGCGACGTGCGCCTTGATCGGCACGCCGGCATCCATCAGCGCGAGACTGCCGCCGCAGACCGAGGCCATCGACGAGGAGCCGTTCGACTCCGTGATCTCCGACACGACGCGCAGCGAGTAACCGAAGTCCTCCTGAGCCGGCAACAGGCCGACCAGCGCGCGCTTGGCGAGGCGGCCGTGGCCGACCTCGCGCCGCTTGGTGAAGCCGAAGCGGCCAGTCTCGCCGGTGGCGTAGGGAGGCATGTTGTAGTGGAACATGAAGCGCTCGCGGTACTCGCCCGCCAGCGCGTCGATGATCTGCTCGTCGCGCCCGGTACCGAGCGTGACGGTGACGAGAGCCTGCGTCTCGCCGCGGGTGAACAGCGCCGAGCCGTGGGTGCGCGGCAGCACCCCGACGCGCACGCTGATCGGCCGCACGGTGCGCGTGTCGCGTCCGTCGATGCGCGGCTCGCCATCGAGGATCTGGCTGCGCACGATCGCCGATTCCAGGTTGAACGCGACTTCCTTCACCACGCTGCCGGACGGCCCGCCTTCCTGGCCGACGCCGACCGCGTCGAAGACCTTCTTCCAGATGGCGTCGATGGCCTCCGACCGAGCCTTCTTCTGCTTGATGCGGAAGGCGTCGCGAAGCTCGGCTTCCGCGAGCTCCTTCACGCGCGCGATCAGCGCCTCGTCCTTGGCCGGCGGCTCGAACGACCAGGCTGGCTTGCCGGCTGCTTCGGCGAGCTCGTTGATCGCCTGGATCGCGGACTGCATCTGCTCGTGGCCGTACACCACGCCACCGAGCATGATGTCTTCCGGCAGCTCGCGCGCCTCCGACTCGACCATCATCACGCCCTGCTCCGTGCCGGCGACGACCAGATTGAGCTGCGACTCCTTGAGCTGGGTGGCAGTCGGATTGCAGACGTACTCGCCGTTCACGTAGCCGACGCGGCAGGCGCCGATCGGCCCGTTCCACGGAATGCCCGAGAGGCTCAGTGCGGCCGAAACGGCGAGCATCGCGGGGATATCGGAATCGACTTCCGGGTTGAGGGAGAGGACCTGCGCCACGACCTGCACTTCGTTCATGAAGCCGTCAGGAAACAGGGGACGGATCGGCCGATCGATCAGGCGCGAGGTCAGCGTCTCCTTCTCGGAGGGTCGCCCCTCGCGCTTGAAGAAGCCGCCGGGAATCTTGCCGGCGGCATAGGTGCGCTCGGCGTAGTCGACGGTGAGCGGGAACCAGTCCTGGCCCGCTTTAGGCTGCTTGGCGGCAACCACCGTGGCGAGCACCACGGTGTCGTCCATGGTGCAGATGACAGCGCCGTGCGCCTGGCGCGCGATCTCGCCGGTTTCGAAGGTGACCTGATGGCTGCCGTAGCTGAAGGTTTTCTTGATGGGATTCAAAGGGGATCCTCTAGTCTCGGCCGCAAATGAAAAACGCTCACCGCACGGCGAGCGTCATCACAGCGGCACCGGAATAAGTTATTTGCGTAGGCCGAGCTTCTCGATCAGGCCGCGGTACTTGTCCGCGTCCTTGCGCTTCAGGTAATCAAGGAGCTTGCGCCGCTGGCTCACCATCACGAGAAGCCCGCGCCGCGAGTGGAAATCCTTGACGTGGGTCTTGAAGTGCTCGGTGAGCCCGTTGATGCGCTCCGTTAAGAGAGCGACCTGCACTTCGGGCGACCCGGTGTCTTTGCCGGAGCGCTGATATTGCTTTACGACCTGCGCTTTCTGCGGGACCTGCAATGCCATTCGACTGTCTCTCTTTCGCTGTCTTGGTCAAATTTTTTGAGCGGGCGATTTTAACCGATGAGGCGCCCCGCTCACAAGGTTTTTCGATGTTTTTCAGCCGCTTGGGTGAGCCTCAACGGCTTCAGCAGCCCCTCGGCGTGCGCCTCGCCAAGGCCGATCACCTGGCCGTCGGCGCCGTAGAGCGCGAGCAGCCCCGTTTCCAGTCCACTGATTTTCAATGACTGGCCGTTACGCAGGCGTGCTTCGGCGTCCGCGTCGAGCTCCGCGCTGGGCAGTCCTTCGAGTAGCGCCCGGAGCGGGAGCAGCGCTGGACGACGATCGGGCATCGCGCGCAACTGGTCCAGCGTCACGGCGTCAGCCACATTGAAGCGCCCGGCACGGGTACGCCGCAGGGCGGCCAGGTGGGCGCCGGTGCCGAGGGCCGCGCCGATGTCCTCGGCCAGCGTGCGGATATAAGTTCCTTTGCTGCAGCGGACGCGCAACTCAAGGATCGGCGGCGCGCACTGCAGGACTTCGAGCTCGTGGATTGCGACGCGCCGCATTGCTCGTTCGATCGTGCGCCCGGCGCGCGCATGCTTGTAGAGCGGAACGCCTTCGTGCTTGAGCGCCGAATGCATCGGCGGCAGCTGATCGATAGGCCCGCGAAAGCGCTCGAGCGCCGTCGCCACCTGTTCGGCGCTCACCTTGACCGGTTTTTGCTCCAGCACCTCGCCTTCGGCGTCGGCAGTCGTCGTCGTGACACCCAGCCGGACGGTGGCCAGGTATTCCTTGTCGGCGTCGAGCATGGGGCCCGCGAATTTGGTTGCCTCGCCCACGAGGATCAAGAGCAGGCCCGAGGCGAGCGGGTCGAGCGTGCCGCCGTGGCCCGCCTTCTTGGCCGCCAGCAGTTTCTTGGCTTCCTGCAGCGCGCGGTTCGAAGTGACGCCGACAGGCTTGTCGAGGAGCAGCGCGCCGTCTGTCATTTTCCCGGCTTCAGCGCCTGGTCGATCAGCCGCGAGAGCCGGTCGCCCCGCTCCACGGATTCGTCGTACTCGAAGCGCAGCTGCGGCGTCGTATAGAGCTTGATGCGCTTGGCCAGCTGCGAGCGGAGAAAGCCGCTCGCGCGCTGCAGGCCTTTTGCCGCTTCTGCGATGTGCCGCGGATCGAGCGTGGTGTAGAGCACCTTGGCATGCGAGATGTCCGGCGAGACATCCACTGCCGTGATGGTGATCATGCCGACGCGGGGATCACGCAGCTCCCGCTGCAGGAGGTCGGACAATTCCCGCTGGATCAGGTCGCCCAGCTTCTGCGGGCGACCTTGCGCGCCCCCTCGAGGACCTCAAAGACCTCGAACTGGTCCTTCTCCTTGAGGTCGGTGAAGTTCTTCAGCGACATGCCGCACTCGAAGCCTGCCTTGACCTCGCGCACGTCGTCCTTGAAGCGCTTCAGCGAGTCGATCTCGCCGGTGTGGATCACCACGTTGTCGCGCAGCACGCGCACTTGCGCACCCCGCTTCACCAGGCCCTCCTGCACATAGCAGCCGGCGACCGTGCCGATCTTCGAGATGCGGAACACTTGTCGCACCTCGACGAGGCCGAGCACCTGCTCCTTTTTCTCCGGCGCAAGCATGCCGGAGAGCGCGGCCTTGATCTCGTCGACCGCCTCGTAAATGATGTTGTAGTACTTGACCTGGATGCCGGCGCCCTCGGCGAGCTTGCGCGCAGCGGCGTCGGCGCGCGTATTGAAGCCGATGATTACCGCGCGGGAGGCCATCGCGAGGTTGACGTCCGATTCGGTGATGCCGCCGACGCCGGCGTGCACCACGGTCACCTTTACTTCCTCGGTGCCGAGCTTGGTCAGCGCATGGATCAGCGCTTCCTGCGAGCCCTGCACATCCGCCTTGATGACCAGGTTCAAGGCCTTCTTGCCGCCCTCGGCCATGTTCTCGAACATGTTCTCGAGCTTGGCCGCGTGCTGCTTGGCGAACTTCACGTCGCGGAACTTGCCCTGCCGGAATAGCGCGATCTCGCGCGCCTTGCGCTCGTCGGCGAGCACCATCATGTCCTCGCCCGCGTTCGGCACCTCCGACAGGCCTTGCACCTCGACCGGGATGGAAGGCCCTGCGGCCTGCAGCGGTTTGCCGTTCTCGTCGAGCATCGCGCGCACCCGGCCGAACACCGCGCCGATCAGCACGATGTCGCCGCGATTCAAGGTGCCCGACTGCACGAGCAGGGTGGCGACCGGGCCGCGCCCCCGGTCGAGCCGTGCCTCGATCACGACACCCTTCGCCGGCGCATCGACCGGCGCCTTGAGCTCGAGCACCTCCGCCTGCAGGAGCAGCTGCTCGAGCAGCTCATCCACGCCCTTGCCGGTCTTCGCCGAAACCGGCACGACCGGTGAATCGCCGCCGAATTCCTCGGGCACCACGCCGTGCGCCAGCAGCTCCTGCTTCACCTTGTCCGGATTCGCTTCATGCTTGTCGATCTTGTTGAGCGCCACCACCAGCGGCACCTTGGCCGCCTTGGCGTGGTTGATCGCCTCGATGGTCTGCGGCATGACGCCGTCGTCGGCCGCCACGACCAGCACCACGATGTCGGTCGCCTTGGCGCCTCGCGCGCGCATCGCCGTGAAGGCCTCGTGGCCGGGCGTGTCCAGGAAAGTCACGACGCCGCGCGGCGTCTCCACGTGGTAGGCGCCGATGTGCTGCGTGATGCCGCCCGCTTCCCCGGCCGCAACCTTGGTACGGCGGATGAAGTCGAGGAGCGAGGTCTTGCCGTGGTCGACGTGGCCCATCACGGTCACCACCGGGGGTCGGGGCTTGAGCTCGGCGCCCGTGTCCGGCTGCTCTTCGTCCGAGACGAGGAAGGATTCCGGGTCGTCGAGCTTGGCGGCCGTCGCCTTGTGACCCATCTCCTCGACGAGGATGATGGCGGTCTCCTGATCGAGCACCTGGTTGATGGTCGCCATGGTGCCGAGCTTCATCAGCGCCTTGATCACCTCGGCCGCCTTGACCGACATGCGGTGCGCCAGCTCGCCCACGGTGATGGTCTCCGGCACCGGCACTTCGCGGACCAGCGGCTCGGTGGGCTGAGCAAACGTGGTCTGGTCGCCGCCGCCGGACGGGCGATGGCGCCCACCGCCGCGTGCGTGCCAGCCGGCGACTCCGCCGCCCGCATCGCCGCGCGTCTTGATCGTGCGGCGCCGCGCCGAATCATCGCGCAACACCGTGGTGGGTTTGGCCTTCTTGGGCCTTTTCTCTACCTTGGCATCGGCCGCCGGCTTCGGCGCGTGCAGCGTGGTGGCGGCGCCGGGAGCGGCACTCGCCGCAGCCTCAGCAGCCTTCTGCTCGGCTTCCTTGCGCTCGCGCTCCTGCTTTTCGCGCAGCTCGTTCGCCTGGAGCTCGCCAAGGTGCTGATGGCGCTTCGCTTCCTCCTCGCGCAGCTCGATCTGTTTCTGATCGAGGGTCGACGCGGGCGCGGGCGGCGGCGGGGGCGGTGGCGCTTCGGCAGCGACCGCGGCCGCGGTGACCTCATTCGGATCGCGCTTGACGAAAACACGCTTCTTACGCACCTCGACTTGCACCGTGCGGTACTTCCCGGTGGCGTCAGTCTTGCGGATCTCGCTCGTCTGCTTGCGCGTAAGCGTGATCTTGTTCTTGCTTTCAGCCGAGCCGTGCGTCTTGCGCAGGTACTCGAGCAGGCGGGATTTGTCGCCGTCCGTCAGCGAATCCTCGGGCACGCGCTTGTCTACGCCGGCCGCGCGCAGCTGCTCGAGCAGCACCGAAGGCGGGACCTTCAGCTCGCTCGCAAACTGGGCAACGCTGGTCTGCGCCACTTACGCAGCCTCCTTCTTCTCGCCTTCGAACCAATGAGCGCGCGCCGCCATGATGAGCTTCTTCGCCTTCTCTTCGTCGAGCTTCGTCAGCTCGGCCAATTCGTCCACGGCGAGGTCCGCCAGGTCGTCGCGCGTCTTGATGCCGCCCTCGACCAGCTTGGCGGCGAGCGCGCCATCCATCCCCTCGAGCTTGAGGAGCTCGGGGTCGACGCCTTCCATCTTTTCCTCGTTGGCGATCGCCGCCACGAGGAGCGCATTGCGCGCGCGGGTGCGCAGCTCGTTCACCGTGCCCTCGTCGAAGGACTCGATCTCGAGCAGCTCGTTGATCGGCACGTAAGCGATCTCTTCCAGCGTGGAGAAACCTTCCTCGATGAGGATGTTGGCGACTTCCTCGTCGACGTCGAGCTTCTCGGTGAACTGGCTCTTGATGCGGCCGCTCTCCTCCTGTTGCTTCTTGGTCGACTCTTCCTCGGTCATCAGGTTGATCTGCCACCCGGTGAGCTCAGAGGCGAGGCGCACGTTCTGCCCGCTCCGCCCGATCGCGACCGCGAGGTTTTCCTCGTCCACCACCACGTCCATCGCGTGCTTTTCCTCATCGACCACGATGGAGGAGACCTCGGCCGGCGCCAGGGCGCCGATCACGAACTGGGCCGGGTCGGCCGACCAGAGCACGATGTCGACGCGTTCGCCCGCAAGTTCTTGCGTCACCGCCTGAACGCGCGAGCCGCGCATGCCCACGCAGGTGCCGATCGGGTCGATGCGCTTGTCGTTGGTATGCACGGCGATCTTTGCCCGGATTCCCGGGTCGCGCGCCGCGGACTTGATCTCGAGCAGCCCCTCTTCGATCTCGGGCACCTCGAGCTCGAACAGCTTCATGATGAATTGCGGCGCGGTGCGCGACAGGATGAGCTGCGGCCCGCGCGCCTGGCGGTCGATCTTCGCCACCCAGGCACGCACGCGGTCGCCCACGCGCAGGTTTTCCTTCGGGATCATGTGCTCGCGCGGCAGCAGCGCTTCCAGGCGTCCCGACTCGATGATGGCGTTGCCGCGCTCCATGCGCTTCACGGTGCCGGTGACGAGCTCGTCGCCGCGCGACAGGAAGTCATTCAGGATCTGCTCGCGCTCGGCGTCGCGGATGCGCTGCAGGATGACCTGCTTCGCCGTTTGCGCGCCGATGCGGGCGAATTCCACGTTCGGGATCGGCTGCTCGATGACGTCGTCGACCTTGGCGTCGGCCTTGCCGCGGTCCTGGGCTTCCTCGACCGAAAGCATTTGAGCGGTGTTCCACTCGGGCGCATCGTCGGGCAGCACTTTCCAGCGCCGGAACGTCTCGTAGTTGCCCGTGTTCTTGTCAATCTGCACGCGCACATCGATGTCTTCGGTGTATTTCTTCTTGGTGGCCGAGGCGAGCGCCATCTCGAGCGCGCCGAACACGATGTCGCGCGGGACGTTCTTCTCCCGGGCCAGAACATCGACCAGCATCACCAATTCCCGATTACCTGCTACTACTGGATTGCTCGCTGCCACCTTAAACCCCTCACAATTCCGGCACCAGCCGCGCCCGCTCGACATCGTCGAGCTCCAAGCGCACCGTCTGCCCTTCGAACTCCATCGCGACGCGCCCATCTTCGGCGCCGCGCAGCACCCCCACGAACCTGCGCCGCCCGGTCGCATCCGGCGTGCGCATCCGCACGTCGGCCTTGTGACCGGCAAAGCGCGCAAAATCGCTGCCCTTGCGCAGTGGCCGGTCCAAACCCGGGGAAGACACTTCGAGCCGGTCGTACTCGATACCCTCGACCTCCAATACCCGGCTCAGCTGCCGGCTTACCGCCGCGCAGTCCTCGACATCGATGCCGCCGGGCTTGTCGATGAACAGGCGCAACATCCTTCCCCCGTTCGCCGATTGCAGCTCGACGAGCTCGTACCCCATGCCGGCCACCACCGGCTCAACGACCGCTTGCACTGCTGCCATAAATTCGCCCGGGCGCTGAAACAAAAAATGGGCCGAAGCCCATCTTTTCAAGCACTCCAAAGCTTTTGAAGTTTAACAGGAATTCACTGCCCGAACAACTTTTCGACCGCTTTCGCGGGCAACTCGCGCCATTCACCGGGCTTCAGATCGCGCGGCAGCTCGACCGGCCCGTACCGCACGCGCCGCAGCGTGCTGACCCGGCCACCGACGGCCTCGAACATCCGCCTCACCTCCCGATTGCGCCCCTCCTTGAGGGCGACGCGATACCAGCGATTCGTTCCGCCACTCTCCCGGGGCGCATCGATCCGCGTGAACGCGGCCAGCCCGTCTTCGAGCTGGACGCCGCGACGCAGCTTTTCGAGATCGCCCGCGCGAAGGTCCCCCTGAACGCGTGCCTCGTACTCGCGCTCGACTTCGTAGCGCGGATGCATCAGCCGGTTGGCGAGCTCGCCGTCGTCGGTGAAAAGAAGCAGTCCCGCGCTATTGAAGTCGAGCCGACCGACCGCGACCCAGCGGCCCGGCGGCAGGCGGGCAAATACCGTCGGGCGCCCTTCGGGGTCCTTGCGGGTGACGAGCTCGCCCTCGGGCTTGTTGTAGATGAGCACACGGCCAGCCGATTTGCCGGCCAACCGCACGGCCTTGCCATCGACTGCAATTTCGTCGCCGGAGGCGGCGCGGTCGCCGAGCTTGGCGACTGCCCCGTTGACGGTGATGCGGCCAGCCTCGATCCAGGCTTCGATCTCGCGCCGCGAGCCGAGGCCCGCGGCCGCGAGCACCTTCTGGAGACGCTCAGCCTTCTGTACCGGTGGCTCTCTCAGGTTCCGCGTTGGCTGAGCGGATGCCCGCTTCGGCGGCGGGAACGGGCTCAAGCTGCAGCGTCTTCGCGATTTCCTCCAGCGGCGGCAGCTCTTCCAGCGAGCGCAAGCCCAGGTCGTCGAGGAATTTCCGGGCGGTCGCGTAGAGCGCCGGTCGGCCTGGCGTCTCGCGGTGGCCGACGACATCGATCCAGCCGCGTGCCTCCAGCGACTGGATGATCTGCGTCGACACGACGACGCCGCGGATGTTCTCGATGTCGCCTCGGGTCACCGGTTGGCGGTACGCGATGATGGCGAGTGTCTCCATCACCGCCCGGGAATACTT
>Ga0209647_1003682_pt1 | contig 11775 bp, 8 predicted proteins | sample GraSoi_2013_60cm_FD_185827 | JGI IMG/M metagenome (GOLD analysis project Ga0209647, IMG submission 185827) | Grasslands soil microbial communities from the Angelo Coastal Reserve, California, USA - Sample 9_17_2013_60cm (SPAdes) (version 2) | ecosystem: Environmental > Terrestrial > Soil >... | reverse complement strand
TCGCTGGATCGCCTCGGACGCGCTCGGCTTGGGCGCTGACGCGGCGCCAGCCGCGAAGGCGGCCGCGGAGACTGCGGCGACGGCGGCCCGGCTTGCCAAGGCCGATCTCGTCACCGACATGGTCTTCGAGTTCCCGGAGCTCCAGGGGACGATGGGCGGCGTGTATGCGCGCGAGGAGGGACTGCCGGAGCAGATCTGGAAGGCGATCTACTACCAGTACCTGCCCATTGGTGTCGAGGTGGACGCAGCCCCGTCGCGCGGGCAGCTTGGCGCCGCCGCCGTGACGTGGGCCGCGGTGTCCCTGGCCGACAAGCTGGATACCGTCGTGGGGTCGTTCTGGGCCGGGGAGAAGGTCACCGGCTCGCGTGACCCGTTTGGCTTGCGCCGCGCGGCGCAGGGAATCGTCAAGCTCCTGGCGGACCGCGATGAGCTCGGGCTGCCAGGCCACGTTTCCCTCGGGATGCTCGTCGATCGCGCGCTCGCCGGGTACGGCCAGACGAGGCCCGCCGAGGCGGTGGACTGGTCCGTCAATCTGAAGCACTTCTTCGCCGAGCGTGTGAGGCATCTGCTGGAGCGCCGGGGAGCCACGTTCAACGAGTTGAACGCAATTGTGCCGCTCGAGACTTCGCTCGACGAGTTGGACCCGCTCGAGGCGAGGCTCCGCCTCGACGCGCTTCGGCAGGCGCGAACGTCCGAACGGTTCCAGAAGCTCGCGGAGCTCTTCAAGCGGGTGAAGAACATCTCGAAGGGCATTTCAGTGGAAATGTCGTGGGCAGAAATCTCCGATTATGGCAATCACTCGGGCGAGCCTGCTGAGCGACCCTTGTTCGTGCACTTGGCCGGCGGAGCCCACTCGGTTGAAGAGGCACGCAAGGAGCGGCGCTATCTGGACGCCTTCATGCGTCTCGCGGATTTGCAATCGGAAGTGGCTAGATTCTTCGATGATGTAATGGTGATGGCTGACGACCCCGTTGTTCGACGGGCACGCCTGCAATTGATGGCAAACCTCCGCGACCTGGTTTTGCGAATCGCAGACATCTCGGAAGTCGCAACGGACGAAACAAGGCAGGCCTAAAGGGCCTGCGGTACACGACCACGGACCTCGAAGGTTTGATCTCAACTGGAAACTGGAAACTGGAAACTGGAAACTGGAGACGTTACATCGTTCCTCAATGGGAGTAGGCAAAACGCACATGGCGAAGAAGACTGCACGCAAGAAATCACCCAAAGCCCAAAGCCCAAAGCCCAAAGCCTCCGCGCCGAAGGGGCGGACGTTTGTCTACTTCTTCGGCAACGGCAAAGCCGACGGCAACCGCACGATGAAAGACCTGCTTGGCGGGAAGGGCGCCGGCCTGGCCGAAATGACCAACGCGGGCCTGCCGGTGCCCCCGGGCATGACGATCTCCACCGAAGCGTGCACGCTCTACTACAAGGAAGGGCGCAAGACCCCCGCTGCCGTGGACGCGCAGATGCTCGAGAACCTGAAGAGGCTCGAGAAGGCCACCGGCCGGCGACTGGGCGACGTGAAGGACCCGCTGCTGGTCTCCGTCCGCTCGGGCGCGAAGTTCTCGATGCCCGGCATGATGGACACCATCCTGAACCTCGGCTTGAACGACCAGACCGTCGAGGGCCTGAAGGCCAAGACGAAGAACGGCCGGTTCGCGTACGACAGCTATCGCCGCTTCATCCAGATGTACGGCAATGTCGTCCTCGAGATCCCGAAGGACGCGTTCGAGCACACGCTGGACGAGGTCAAGAAGGCGCACGGCGCCAAGGTCGATACGGACCTCGATGAGCAGGCACTGAAGGCGGTCGTCGCGAAATACAAGGACGTCATCAAGGCCAAGTCCGGCAAGACGTTTCCGCAGGACCCGCTGGCGCAGCTCCGCGGCGCGCGCGACGCCGTGTTCCGCTCCTGGAACAATGCTCGCGCGATTGAATACCGCCGCATCTACGAGATCCCCGATTCGATCGGGACGGCGGTCAACATCCAGGCGATGGTGTTCGGCAACTCCGGAGACCGTTCCGCCACGGGCGTCGGCTTCACCCGCAACCCCGCCACCGGCGCGAAAGAGTTCTACGGCGAGTTCCTCGTGAACGCCCAGGGAGAGGACGTCGTGTCGGGCGTTCGCACGCCGCAGCCGATCACCGAGCTCGAGCGGGTGATGCCGAAAGCCTACAAGCAGCTGCGCGACATCACCACGCGGCTCGAGAAGCAGTACAAGGACGTGCAGGATTTCGAGTTCACCATCGAGGACGAGAAGCTCTACATGCTCCAGACGCGCAACGGCAAGCGCACCGGCTACGCGGCGGTCGTCATCGCGACGGATCTCGTGGCCGAGAAGCTGATCACGCCGAAGGACGCCGTCCTGCAGGTCGATCCCGAGTCGGTCTCGCAGCTCCTGGCGCCCATGTTCGACCCGAAGGCCTGGAAGGTGCTCCCGGTCGCGACCAAAGGCCTCCCCGCGTCGCCGGGCGCCGCGGCGGGCCAGGCGGTCTTTACGGCGGACGATGCGGTCGAATGGACGCGGCAGGGAAAGAAAGTGATTCTCGTCCGCAAGGAGACCGTGCCGGACGACATCCACGGCATGTTCGTCGCGGAAGGAATCCTGACCGCGACGGGCGGCATGACCTCGCACGCGGCGGTCGTCGGCCGCCAGATGGGCAAACCCTCGATTGTCGGCGCGGGCCATCTCGAGATCAGCGAATCGCAGCGCAATTTCAAGGTCGGCGGCCAGACCGTGAAGGAAGGGGACTTCGTGTCCTTCGACGGCCTCACCGGTGAAGTGAAGCTCGGCCAGGTGGCGACCCAGCCGAGCGAGATCCTCCAGGTGATCGCCGGGAAGATGAAACCGGCGGACTCTCCGCTGTACACGCGGTTCGATCGGCTGCTGACCTGGGCGGACAAGTTCCGCCGCCTGGGCATCCGCGCGAACGCGGATCAGCCGGACCAGGCCGAGACGGCCTACGCCTTCGGCGCGCGCGGCATCGGCCTCTGCCGGACCGAGCACATGTTCTTCGGCGAAGGGCGCATCCCGATCGTCCAGCGGATGATCCTGGCCGACAACGAGGCCGATCGCCGGAAGGCGCTCGCCGAGTTGCTGCCGATGCAGCGTGACGACTTCCACGGCGTGTTCAAGGGCATGCACGGCGAACCGGTGACCATCCGGACGATCGATCCGCCGCTCCACGAGTTCCTCCCCAAGCGCGAGGACCTGATGGTCGATATCGCGCGGCTCGAGGCGACCAAGGGGGACAAGAAGACGCTCGAGGAGAAGCACAAGGTGCTTCGCCGCGTCGAGCAGCTCCACGAGTTCAACCCGATGCTCGGGCACCGCGGCGTCCGCCTCGGGATTTCGTATCCCGAGATCACCGAGATGCAGACGCGCGCGATCATCGAGGCCGCCTGCCGGCTCGCCAAGGAGGGGCTGAAGGTCGTGCCGGAGATCATGATCCCGCTCGTCGGGGTCGTGAAGGAGCTCCGCGACCAGAAGGCCGTCGTCGAGCGCGTGGCCGCGACGGTCATGAAAGAGCAGGGGATCAAGATCAAATATCTCGTGGGGACGATGATCGAGGTCCCGCGCGGGGCGGTGACCGCCGACGAGATCGCGGCGGAGGCGCAATTCTTCTCGTTCGGGACGAACGACCTGACGCAGCTGACCTACGGCTTCTCGCGCGACGACATCGGGAAGTTCCTCGGGGCGTATCAGGACAAGAAGATCCTCGACAAGGACCCCTTCGCGACGATCGACACCGTCGGCGTGGGGCGGCTCGTGGAGATGGGCGTCCGGAAGGGACGCGCGACGCGCCCCGATCTGAAGATCGGGATCTGCGGCGAACACGGCGGGGATCCCTCGTCCATCCACTTCTTCGAGAAGGCCGGGCTCGACTACGTGAGCTGCTCGCCGTATCGCGTGCCAGTGGCGCGGCTGGCGGCGGCGCAAGCCGCGCTCCAGGTCAAGGTCGGGGATTGATCAGGATCTCCAAGCACGAAGGCGGGTCCACTCAGGTCGTGGACCGTTGGACCCCGCCTGGATCAGGCCGCACAGGGCGTGTGTGTGGTACTTCCCGCGCACGGGCTGGATCTGAGACAAATTTGGAAGTCTGGAAATCTGGTAATTTGGAAATCTAGGCCTTGGGAAGAATCCACCGGCTTGCTCCGGATCTCGCGAACCAGATCGCCGCGGGCGAAGTCGTCGAGCGTCCCGCCTCGGTCGTGAAGGAGCTCGTGGAAAACGCGCTGGATGCGGGCGCCCGGCGCATCGGCATCGCCGTCGAGCTCGGCGGCAAGAGACTCATCCGCGTCGAAGACGACGGAGAGGGGATGGACCCGGATGACGCGCGGCTCGCGATCGAGCGCCACGCGACGAGCAAGATCGCGCACGCGGACGACCTCGGGGCAATCGCTACGCTCGGGTTCCGCGGCGAAGCCCTCCCGAGTATCGCGTCGGTGTCGCACTTCACGCTCCGGACCCGCGCGCGGGGCCAGCAAAGCGGCACCGAGATCAAGGTGAACGCCGGCGCGATCTCCTCGATTCGGGAGGTCGGCGCGCCCGAAGGCACGTGCATCGAGGTCGCGGATCTCTTCTACAACCTGCCCGCGCGGCGAAAATTCCTCAAATCGGACACGGCGGAGACGACGCAGATTTCGCGGCTGGCGACGCAGCTGGCGCTGGGCTATCCGGAAGTGGGATTCACCGTCACCAGCGGGGGCCGGGCCCTGCTGCAGTGCACCCCCGTGACCAGCCTGCGCGAGCGGTTCTTTCAGCTCTTTGGCGAACGCCCCGATCTGGTCGAGGTCAGAAAAGAGGCCGGCGGCCTGCAGGTCGACGGCTATGTGGCGGCGCTCGGCGATCAGGGCCCCACCCGCGGCGCCCAGAACGTCTTCGTCAACCGCCGGATCGTCAAAGACCGTACCATCGCGCACGCGATTATCGAGTCCTACAGCGTCGCGACCATCAAGGAGCGCAGCCCGGAGGTGCACCTGTTTCTCCGGATCGCGCCCGATCGCGTGGACGTCAACGTCCACCCGACGAAGGCCGAAGTGCGGTTCCTGGAGCAGTCGCTGGTGCACGAAGTCCTTCGCCGCGCGCTCGGCGAGGCGCTCGGCCAGGGCCGGGCGCCGGAGCTGCAGTTCCGGCTGGAGCAGCCCAATCCAGGAGATCCCCTCGATCCGCGCCCGATGACCATCCCGGGCGTGCTCGCCGGAGCGACGGTTGGGAACAGGTGGGCGCCGTCCGATCCCTTATCCCTGATCGCGCATCCCGAATCCTTCATCCCGGATCCTGCATCCCGAATCCCGAATCCGCCATCGGCGCCCGACATTCGTCCGATGATTCCGTTGGGGCAGTTTCGCGACACCTTCATCATCGCCGTGGACGACGAGGGGGTCGCGATCATCGATCAGCACGTGGCGCACGAGCGCGTGCTGTTCGAGCAGGTGATGGAGCGGCTGACCGCTGGACGGATGGAGAGCCAGCGGCTGCTGACGCCGATTCTGCTGGAGCTCTCGCCGGCGCAGCGCGACGCGCTCAGGCAGCACGCGGCGACGCTCCAGCGAGTCGGCATGGAGATCGAGGAGTTCGGCGGCGACAGCGTCCGGCTGTCCGCGTTGCCCGCGCTGCTCGACCCGGGCCAGTGCGAGACCGCCGTGCGCGCGCTCGCCGACGATCTCGAGGGGCTCGCCGGCGCGGGTGTCAATGACGCCCTGCGCAAGATCGCCGCGACCATGGCCTGCCATGCGGCGGTGAAGGCGAACTACCCGCTGACGCTCGACAAGATGCGCTACATCCTCGAAGAGCTGCGCCGCACCGCGTACTCCAGCGTCTGCCCGCACGGCCGCCCGGTCGTGCTGCGCCTCACGCGCCGCGAAATCGAGAAGAACTTTCAGCGAATTTAGTGAATTTGGAAATTTGGAAATGTGGAGATTTGGAAATGTGGGCTGACCTCATCAATATCGCGATCCCGCTTGACTGCGAGCGATTCTCCGTCTATTCTGCATTCTCTCCCAGATAGTTTGCGTGTGAGTTCCAAGCGATAAAGGCGGCGGGAAAGCCCGCGCGCAATGCTGTTCGTGCAGCTGCCGAACTTGGAGTACCTATGTCCCGTGGTGTGATGCCGACGCTGCTCTTCGCCCTCTCGGCCCTCCTGTTCTTCGGTCTCGGCAACCTGCTCGCGGCGCGCCAGGTCGCCAGCAGCGACAACGATCAAATCGCGGCGCTCCGCGCTGAGGTCGGCGCGCTCAGAGGCCAGCGGACCGGAGTGTCCGGCACGAGCGGCCGGACGGCCGACAGTGGGACGGTCGCCGCCATGGACGATCGCAGTCGCGCCGCCCTCGTCGCCGACATCAAGCAACAGTTGAAGAGCGAGATGGGGCTGCTGCCGGTCAGCCTGCTGCGGGAGCGGCGGCGGAGCTTCGTCGAGCTGTATTCGTACGACGTCACCGGCGCGAGCAACTACGGCACCGCCGGGTATCTGGGACAGGGCTATTTCATCACCGTGAAGCACGGCGTCATCGCGCTGGGCGACGCGCCCGACTCGCGGAGAATCACATCCGTGACGGTCATGTACCAGGGGCGCGCGGTCGCCGCGCACGTCGTGGACGCGGGGGCCGCCCAGGTGGAAGTCGACCCGGGGGACTGGGCCATCCTGAAGGTCAAGGACCCCATCGACCTGCCGCCGCTCGACGTGAACCTCGCTTACACCTTCGAGTTCGCGGACCCGATTTTCCGTCTCGGGAACGACTACTCGAAGGGCATCATCCTGTCGACGGGCAACGTCGGGCAGCGGACGCCGAACAATCTCGTGACCTGCCTGACCGACGGTCATCCCGGCGTGTCGGGCGGCGGCGTGCTGAACGGGGACGGGCAGCTCGTCGGGATCCCGATCGGCCGGATGCAGGGGGACTACCGCTTCTCGTTCATCCTCCCGCTGCGCGGGGAGATGTTCCGGAAGGTCTCGTTCCTGAATTGACCCCGGCGGCACATTGCCCAAGGGCATCAGCCTTGATCCGATAGATCGTCAGTTGCCCTTCCGCCACTCCGCTAGACGCCGCCGGACCTCCTGCTCGAACCCCCGGTCCGTCGGTTTGTAGAACCTCCGGCCCTTGTGCGCCGGCGGCAGGCACTCCATATCGCCCGCGATCCCATCCGCCTCGTTGTGGGCGTACTTGTAGTCCTTCCCGTAGTCGAGCGCCTTCATCAGCTTCGTCGGCGCGTTGCGCAGGTGCAGCGGCACGGGCTCGGCGACCTCCTGCGCCGCGGCCTCCGCCGCCTCGCTGTACGCCACGTAGACGGCGTTGCTCTTCGGGGCCGTCGCCAGGTAGATCGCGGCCTGGGCAAGCGCGGTGTTGCCCTCCGGCATCCCCATGAAATGGACGGCGTCCTTCGCGGCGATCGTGATCGCCAGCGCCTGCGGATCGGCGTTGCCGATGTCCTCCGACGCGAAGCGCACCAGGCGTCGCGCGATGTAGAGCGGATCCTCGCCGGACTCGACCATCCGCGCGAGCCAGTAGACCGAGGCGTCCGGATCGCTGTTGCGCATGGACTTGTGGAGCGCGGAGATGAGGTTGTAGTGCTCCTCGCCGGTCTTGTCGTAGAGGAGCGCGCGGTTCTGCGCGAGGTCCGCGACGAGGGCCAGATCGATCGGGCCGCCGCCGGACGTGCTCGCGGCCATTTCCAGCATGCTCAGCGCGATGCGCGCGTCGCCGTTGGCATAGCGCGCGATGCCCGCGAGCGCCTCGTCCGGCGCCGCGATCGCCTGCGCGCCGAGGCCTCGCTCGGTGTCCTCGAGGGCCCGCCGCAGAATCATCACCACCGCCGCAATCGTGAGCGGCTTCAGGACGTACACCTTCGACCGCGACAGCAGCGCCGAATTGACCTCGAACGACGGGTTCTCCGTCGTGGCGCCGATCAGCACGATATCGCCGGATTCGACGCGCGGCAGGAAGGCGTCCTGCTGCGCCTTGTTGAACCGGTGGATTTCGTCGATGAACAGGATCGTCCGGCCGCCCGAGCGGCGGCGCGCCTGTTCGGCCTCCGCCATGACCTCGCGGATCTCCTTGATGCCCGACATCACCGCGCTGAACGCGATGAAGTGCGCGCGCGTCGCGCTGGCAATCACGCGCGCGAGCGTCGTCTTTCCGGTCCCCGGCGGGCCCCAGAGGATGATCGATCGCAGGCGGTCGTGGTCGATCGCCGCGCGGAGCGGCCGCCCCGGCCCGAGGAGCGCGTCCTGGCCGACGATGTCGTCGAGGGTGCGGGGGCGCATGCGCTCGGCGAGCGGCGCTGACGGATCGATCGCGTCCGTCTCGGCGTGACGGACAGGTGGCTCGTCGTCCGCGAACAAGTTCATCAGCCCTGGCCTCCCGGCCTCGCTCGCGCGGAGGACTCCTGCCGTTGACGTGTCGCCTCGTACAAAATGAGCGCCGCCGCGATGGCGACGTTGAGCGATTCGACCGGCGCCTGCATCGGGATCGTCACCGTTTCGTGCACCGCGGCCATCGTGGTGTGGGGCACGCCCGCCCCTTCGCCGCCGAGCACGATCGCCGTCGGCTCGCGGAGGTCGAGCTTCGGCAGCGGCGTGCCGCCGCGCGGGACCGCGGCCACCAGCCGTACGCCGAGGTCCTGCGCCGACGCGACCACCTCGGACAGCGAGCCGCCCGCCGCGATCGGCAGCCGGAACGTCCCGCCCATCGCGCCGCGGAGCGCCTTCCAGCCGAACGGGTTCGCGGACCCTTCGATCGCGACGACCCCCGACGCGCGGAATGCCGCGGCGGCGCGGATGATGGCGCCGACGTTGCCGGGATCCTGCAGGCCCGCCAGCACGAGCACGAGCGGCAGATCGGTCACCTTGGCCATCACGACGCGGACGTCGCTGGGGCGCGCGCGGGCGATCGCGACCACTCCCGACGGATGCTGCACGGGGCTCATGGCGGCGAGGACCTGGTCGCTCACGACGAGGACGCGGCCGCCGCGCTTCTTGACGGCCTTCGCGATGCGCGCGACGGGGGACAGCACGTTGGTGAGCTGCTTCTCCGAGAACGCCGCGATCTCGACGCGGATGTCGCAGAGGAGCGCTTCCTGCACCAGGTGCTCGCCGTCCAGCAGGACGTCGACGGCGTGACCGCCGAGGGCGGTGACGTCCCCCCGCGCGGACGGGTCGGCCTCCGTTGTCACGGGCCGCGCCGCGCGCGCCAGGTCGCGGAACCGCTTCACGATCGCGTTCTGGCGGCTGCTGATCCGTTCCATCCCTGCCTATTATTCCGTATTCCTTCTTGACTACGCTCGCCGGGGCCCTTTCCATTCTCCAGCTCCCGCCTTCGCTCATGGGATGTCGAGAGGGCTGCGCCAGGGGCGGCCGCTGCGCGCGACATCTCCGGCCCAAGGCTGTCCCGCCGAGGCGCCTGGCGCGAAGGCGGACGGCGCTCGCGTGCGGCCGCAGGCGCGCCTTTTCTGCTACCATCACCCTCGTGAAGGCCCGGCTGCTGAAAAAATTCGAGGACGAAATCCAGCAACTCGACAAAGAGTTGAAGACCGAGCTGCCGCGGGAGATCAAGCGGGCGCGGGAGCTGGGCGACCTGCGCGAAAACGCCGAATATCAGGCGGCGAAGGAGCGGCAGCGTCTGGTCGAGTCGCGCATCAGCATGCTCCAGATGCGGGTCAGCCAGATTCAGCTCATGAACCTCGACAGGATCCCGCACGGGAAGGTCGGGTTCGGGTCGACGGTCACGCTCCACGACCCCGCGGGCCAGACCATCGTCTACCAGCTCGTGATGCCGGAAGACGCCAACGTCGAGGACGGGATGATTTCGACGGCGTCGGCGATCGGCCGCGCGCTCCTGAACAAGGAAGAAGGGGACGAGATCGTGGTGAATCGCCCCGACGGCGCCGAGCGCCGCTTCGAGCTCGTCAAACTCGTGACCATTCACGACGGTTAACACGCGCTTGCGTCCTTCCGTGTGATCACTTCAGACTCGCCGGATCGCCCGTACTCGACGCGGCTCCGCACCGCCCTCGTCCTCACCGGGACCGGTACGGCGGGGGCGTATCACGCCGGCGTGCTGCGGGCGCTGCACGAAGCGGGGGTCCGGATCGACCTCGTCGCGGGCCGCGGCATCGGCGCCATCGGCGCGATGTTCGCCGCCGTCGACGGCGGCGCGCGGCTCTGGGATGGCGACGGGCTCTGGAAGCAGCCCGCGATCACGAAGGCCTATCGCTGGCGCGGCCCGCTGCGCGTTGCGGGATGGGCGCTGGGCATGGCGGCCGCCCTGCTCGCGGTGCCACTCGCGCTCTTCGCCTTCGGCGTCGTCGCGGCGATCGCCGCGATGATCCTGTCACTCGTCAGCCTGCGGAGCGCGTCGACTGCCGTCACGTCGGCCTACGCGCGATCGCTCGACGCGCTGTTCGCGCCGTCGGCGCTCCCGACCGTCATCCCCGGCCTGATCGTGTTCTGCCTGCTCGCGGGCATAGGCCGGCGCGGCGGCGCCTGAAACATGGCGCGATCTGGCGGCTGCTCGGCGCGCCGCTCTCGAGCGCCGTGGTGCTCAACCGGGCAACCGCCGAGCTGTGGAACCTCATACGCGGCGCCGCGGCGATCGCGCCTCCGGCTCGGCAGGACCTCGGGCGCCGGTATGTCGAGCTGCTGGCCGAGAACCTCGGGCAGCCGGGGTTCCGCGAGCTGCTGCTCGTCGCGCACGACATGGACGCGCGCCGGGACGTACTGTTCGCGCTCCTCGGCGGCGACCGGCGCGCCCGGTTCTTCAGCCACGGCGCACGGCCCACGGATGGCGGCCGGGGAGCGGAGGCGTTCGATCTCAGCGGCGCCGGCCGCGAACACGTCATCGACGCGCTCGCGGCGAGCCTCAGCGTGCCCATTGCCACCGATCCACACCTGGTGCGGTTCCCGGCGGAGGGACCGTGGCGCGGCGAGACGCACCGCCTGTGCGACCGCCCCGGGGCGCTCGACCGCATCCTGGAAGAAGTCGGCGTCGCGGGGGCGGAACAGGTGATCGTGCTGTCTTCGGCGCCGCCGCCGGGCCGGCCACACGAGCTGAGCTCGGGCCGCGCCGACCCTCGCGGGCGGGCCGCCGAGCAGCTCTTTGCGTTCGAAGCGGCCGGCCTGCGGGACGCGGTAGAGCGGGCCGCGGGGAGGTTCGCCGGGCTCTTCCTGATTCGCCCCGCGCATAATCCGCTGGGCCCGCTGGATTTCGGGGGCGCGTACGACGAGCGATCGGACCGGCAGTACACCGTCGCGGAGCTGGTGGACCGCGGCTACGAAGACGCCTACCACCAGTTCATCGAACCCGTGGTCGCCGCCAGCGGCGAACGCATCGAAACAGTCCAATCCTGATTGGTGATCGTGTTCGCGAACCCGGAACCTCAAGCTGGAAGCCGGAAACTGGAAACTGGAAACTGAAGCTATGCGAGCAGCGACTGACATCATCCACGGCAGCACGGGAGCCAACCGCGACGCCGACCCGCTGACCACGCCTATTTACGAGACGACGACGTTCGTCTTCGAGAGCGCCGCGGAGGTGAAGGCGTTCAACGAAGGGAAGTCGAAGAAATTCCTGTACTCCCGGTATGGGAATCCGACCACGGTGGCCGTCGAGCAGACGATCGCGAGGGCGGAGGGAGCCGAATCGGCCATGCTCCTGGCGAGCGGCATGGCGGCGACGTCGACGGCGCTGCTGGCCCTGCTCACGTCAGGGGACGAAGTCGTGTGCAGCGCGGCGATCTACGGCGGGACGTTACATCTTCTGGCTGATTTGCTTCC
>Ga0209647_1003681_pt1 | contig 11775 bp, 13 predicted proteins | sample GraSoi_2013_60cm_FD_185827 | JGI IMG/M metagenome (GOLD analysis project Ga0209647, IMG submission 185827) | Grasslands soil microbial communities from the Angelo Coastal Reserve, California, USA - Sample 9_17_2013_60cm (SPAdes) (version 2) | ecosystem: Environmental > Terrestrial > Soil >... | reverse complement strand
CATGTCCCGCTTCGAAGGCGCTGAAGCCATCCAGCGCACCTTGACCAACAATTTTATTGAAGCCGTCCTCGACGGCCTGGTCTCCGTCTTCGTTCTCGCCGTGATGTTTTTCTATAGCCGCAAGCTGGCGCTCATCGTGATCATCAGCGTCCTGGTCTACGTGGCCTTGCGCAACCTCGCTTACCTGCCGTTGCGAAGATCCATGGAAGAGCAGATCATGCGGCTCTCCAAACAACAGACCTTCCTCATCGAAACGCTCCGCGGCATTCGCACCATCAAGGTTCTGGGCCGTGAAGACAGCCGCAAGACGCGCTGGATGAACCTGCTGGCCGACACCACCAACGCCCAGGTGGTCACGGAAAAGCTTACGCTGCTCTTCAAGGCCGCGAATGCGCTGATCTTCGGCCTGCAATCGGTGGCGGTGGTGTGGGCCGGCGCGACGTTGGTTTTTGCCGGGAATTTCAGCGTGGGCATGCTGTTCGCTTTCGTCGCCTACCAGGAACAATTCAAGGCCCGCATCACCAATCTGGTAGACCGCCTTTTTGAGTTTCGCATGCTCTCGTTGCAGGTACAGCGCCTGGCCGACGTGGTCCAGGAAAAGCCTGAATTGAATCTCGCTGACGGTGCCGCCATCGACTGGGAAAACGCCTCCATTGAGGTCAATCATCTCTATTTTCGCTATTCCGATACAGAACCCTGGCTGCTGGAAGACATCTCGTTCCGCGTTGGGCCGTGCGAGTGCGTGGCCCTGGTGGGTCCTTCCGGCGCCGGAAAATCAACGCTGCTCAAGCTGATAGCGGGATTGCTCCATCCGCAATCCGGCGACGTGGTGGTGAACGGGCGCTCGGTTTGCGCCAGCCGCGCCGCTGTCCTGGGCAACGTGGGTTTTGTCTTGCAGGACGATTCGCTTTTTGCCGGGACCATTGCCGACAACATTGCCTTCGCCTCAGATATCGCCGATATGGAGCGCGTGGAAGAATGCGCGCGCCTGGCATGCCTGGACGATGAAATCAATTCCATGCACATGGGCTACAACACGCTGGTCGGTGACATGGGTTCAGCGCTTTCCGGCGGCCAGCAGCAGCGCCTTCTGCTTGCGCGCGCTCTTTATCCACGGCCTGCGATCCTCATTCTGGATGAGGCCACCAGCCACCTGGACGTGCCCACCGAGCAGCGCATTGCCGCCACCCTGGCCGATCTGCGCATGACGCGCATCTTCGCTGCCCACCGCCCGGACACCATACGCATCGCCGACCGCGTCATCACATTGTCCCGCCTGGGAAAAATTAACGCCGAGCCGGTATTGCCGAAGCACGCGACCACCGCGGCCACCGAGGTTTTCAAAGGAGAAAAACATGGCTAACAAAAATGACGGACCATTCACGCGCGATTTTGGCGTGAATGGGCAGAATCGAGTGCTCAACCGTCTGGGCGCTCGCGAGCTGACATTAGAAGAAATGGACCAAGTAAGCGCCGGCGGTCCTCCCTGCCGCCTGACGTTTACTCACCTGCCCAAGGGCGGCTCGGATGAGGACACTCAGTGTCCGTAAATCCCCCGGCAGTCCAACGAATGTACCGAACAGAAAGGAGAAACGCATGTCAAAGCAGGAAGACAACAGAGTGCTCGCACGCGCGGGCGCCCGCGAACTGACCATAGACGAGATCGATTTTGTTAGCGCGGCTATGCAGGCCCATACCAATGTCTGCACTGCCATCATGGCTACCGCAACTGTCACCGGTCCCGGCGACGGCGACGGATGCAGTGATACAGACAAAGATTCAAGCTTCATTTAATAGCAAACCGGCCGTTCGCGGTCATCGCGAGAGGCCATTGGCAACTTCCAGCGAGTTTGGGCCCGTTCAAAATGGGACCCAAAATGACGAAAGGAGAAAAGTATGAACGACGGCAACAACAGAGTACTGACCCGCAGAGGCGCCCGCGAATTGAACGAGCAGGAAGTCGAGCGGGTGAGCGGCGGATTCAGGACGCTCACAGCGTGCACCTTCGTGGCGACCGGCGCTGATGGTGACGCTTCCATCGGTGAATGCTAACCCCTCAAGCGGTGGCGCCTGCGGGTGTCCCCGCTTTTTTCATCGCTCCGGTTTTTCATTTCCGGCAGCATGCAAATGATCCGTCTTTTTTAAACCACAAAAAGGAGAAAAGACAATGAATGCGGACAAAAGAGTACTCAGTCGTATAGGCGCCCGTGAACTCACGGAAGAGGAAGTGGAAGCCGTCACCGGCGCTTTCAAGATACAGCACACGCTAACACCGTGCTTTATTGACAAGAAACAACAATTGCTCAATGGAGATCAGGCCATTGGCGAATGCGGTGGCTGATTTGAACCAGGGTGGCGTACTGGCCGCGCCACCATTTTTAACCAACCAGAGTGACACACCTGAAGTGGAGGCAATGCGATGAAGATCATAGTTCTGGCGCCCGAAAACGATAACCATACTGCTCCCATCAAGTGGGCCCTGGAGAAAGCGGGCCATCAAGTAGTCTGTTGGGCTGGCCTGGCGTGGACCGGAGACGGTCAAGCCACCGTGCTGCTGGGTAATGACGACGCGGTCGTTCTCGGCGGCCATTCCGTCGATCCTGGCGACGTGATATGGATTCGACGTCCGGAGCCGCCTCTGCCCAACCCCAAGACCTCAGAGTCCGACAAGAAGTTTGCCTCGCTTGAGTATCGCTCGTTCTATCACTCGCTGGTTTATCTGCTGGAGGATCTGCCGGTCTGGTGCATCAATAAATACTCGGCTTCCCGGGCCATCATTCAGAAATCGGTGCAGCTGCGCCTCGCCCGCAAATGCGGCCTGAAGACGCCCGCTACTTTGATGTCCAACTCTCCCGGACCGGTGCGGGAATTTTTGGCGCGCGACGGAAGCCGGAGCATCTGCAAGGGCTTCACGCCACACGTGTGGCAGAAAGACGGGCATCACTCGGTCGCGATCACTGAGACATTTGAGTTGCGGAGCGAGCAGTTGCCCGCGGACGAAGTGCTGACTTATGCGCCGGCTATTTATCAAGAGATGGTAGTCAAAGAATTTGATGTAAGAATGGTGCTGATGGGGACCCATATCTACTCGTACGCCCTCACCAACACCAAGAAAGCGCTGGACTGGCGCCAGGACGCGGGTCTTGGCCACGTCACCGTGGAGAGGATCACGACTCCGCCTGACGTTGAAGAAGGTGTGCTGGAGTTTGCGCGGCAGGCCGGAATCTGCTTCGGATCGCTCGATTTTGGCGTCGACGCACAGGGGCAATGGTCGTTCCTTGAGATCAATGAGCAAGGGCAGTTCCTTTGGCTGGATCAGTTCAACCGCGATCTCAAGTTGCAGGAAAAATTTTGCGCCTTCATTACCGCGCCTGAAGGTTCAACCGCACCGCTCGAAGACCGTGAGGACCTCTTCCCGGCCCTGCACGAGTATGAGGATTTGCTCTCGCGGGAACAGGTTCCGCCCACAGCGCGGCCTCGTACCGACGATCCATTCCTCTCCATGGAGGCCTAGGACGGAACATCACTTTGCGGTCTTGGTCTGGTTTACGGTACAACTGAGGCCATGAAAATCGCCAAGAAAGCCCTGAAGCTATGCGAACCATTCGAGGTCAAGCACGGAGATTCCTTCCGGCTGAAGGACTACGATCCCGGCGACGTTCACGGCATTCAATCCAAGGAAAAGGCCAATCTGCTCTTGCAGCACAGTATTGAAGTTATGCAGGAGCTGCAGGAAAAACTCTACGCCCAGGACCAGTGGGCCGTGTTGCTGATCATTCAGGCCATTGACGCCGCGGGCAAAGACAGCCTGATCAAGCACGTTATGTCCGGCGTGAACCCGCAAGCGTGCGAGGTCGCCAGCTTTAAGCAGCCTTCCTCTGAGGAGCTGAATCACGATTTCATGTGGCGGGCTGCCCGCCGTCTGCCCGAGCGCGGCAAGATTGGAATCTTCAACCGCTCCTACTATGAAGAAGTGCTGGTGGTCCGCGTTCACCAGGATTTTCTGGACAAGCAGCATCTTCCCCCCGGCCTGGTTACGAAGAAAATCTGGAAGGAACGCTTTGAAGATATTCGCAATTTCGAACAATACCTCAGCCGGAATGGAACGGTGATTCGCAAGTTCTTTCTCCATGTATCTAAAGAAGAGCAAAGGCGCCGCTTCCTCGCCCGCCTGGATGAGCCGGAAAAGAACTGGAAATTTTCAGAGGCCGACGTCCGCGAACGCCAGTGCTGGGACGATTACATGAACGCCTATGAAGACATGATCCGCCAAACCGCCACGCCGGAAGCTCCCTGGTACGTTGTGCCCGCTGATCACAAATGGTTTACCCACATCGCCGTGAGTTCCGCCATCATTCAAACGCTTAAAGGCCTTGATCTGCAACTCCCTAAAGTCGACAAGGAGCGGCGCAAGCAATTGGAAGAAGCGCGGCAGGCGCTGATGAAAGAAAAAGACTGAAGACAATGAGCAGCGCGTGGTTGCGGCTATCTTGTTTTGTAAACCACGTTGTCTGAGAGCGGCGACTTCAGCCACTGTGCCAGGCTCTGGGCATTGCGGTCGCGCTCTGATGTTTCCGCGGTGGCAAGATCGATCGGCCACTTCACGCCGATCTCAGGGTCAGCAAAATGGATCCCGCTCTCGCCCTTTTGGTTATACACGCCGGTGGTTTTGTACTGGACTTCGCAATCGTCGGTGAGCGAGCAGAATCCGCGGGCGAATCCGTAAGGCGCCCACACCTGTTTCTTGTTTTCCTCATTCACTTCCAGCCCAAACCACTGCCCCAGCGTTGGAGAGCCCTTGCGAACGTCCACAGCAACCAGGAACGCTGAGCCGCGGGTTACGCGCATCAGCTTGCCCATGGGCGGATCCCACTGAAAATGCAGGCCGCGCAATACGCCGCGTTTCGATTTTGAGTGATTGTCCTGGACAAAATCGGTGGGCAGGCCTAGTTCACGGAACTGGTCCGCGCGATAGGTCTCCATGAAGAAGCCGCGCGAGTCTCCTCGCACCTCCGGCAACACCACCACAACATCATTCAAGTGAACAGAGTCGATCTTGAAGCCCATTCAGCGGTCGCTCCTCAAAGAATTGCCGACTCGCCTTATGGCGTCAGGAGATATTTTTCTGCGCCTGCGCCGAGTCCATCTTGAGTGTAACAGCCGGCTGGTCAGTGCCTGAGAGCGCCTGCCAGCCGCGCCGCGATAGGTCCCAGAAGATCAGATATCCCGCGCCGCCCGCTACCGCCAGCAACACCAGGCCCAGGGGCCAATCGCCAAAGATGAGCTTGCCGATCCCAAACAGCGTCGCGTAGACCAGTATGCAGCCCATAAGCCAGTCAAAAGCGTTGTTTCCGGCGTCGCGCACCTGCGGGATCTCTGGCGCGAGCGCGGCAATCTTTTTCCAGCCGTAAACGCTCGGCCGCACGCGGCGGTAAAACGCCAGCAGCTTGGCTTCTGGTTCCGCAGGCGTCAGAAACGTGGCCGCGATCCATGCCACGGTCGTGATGCCGGCCGTGATCAACGAGCTCTTGGCAAAGGTCACAGGATCATCGCCGGCAAGATGGTTATGCAGATAGATGGCCACTGCTGCCGCCACCAGCATGGCAACAATTTCACTCCATGCATTGATGCGCCACCAGTACCACCGCAGGATGTAAACCGCTCCCGTGCCAACACCCAGGCCCAGAACAATCTGCCATCCCTGGCCCACCGAATGCAGCTGCCCGGCAACGTAGCCGCTGAGCAACACCAACAGGATCGTGAACAGCCGCCCTATCGCCACATAATGCCGCTCGCTCTTATCGCGGACCATAAAACGCCTGTAAAGATCATTCACCAGGTAGGAGACGCCCCAGTTCAACTGCGTTCCCAGCGTGGACATAAAAGCCGCGAGAAAAGCGGCCACCATCACGCCGCGCAGCGCCGGAGGAAGGAAGTCGCGCAGCACCATCACGTAACCTTGCTGCGGGTTCTGGCCGAAGATCGCATCCGGATGGATGCCCCCATGCGGCGAATACACCGCCAGCGCCACCAGGCCGGTGATGATCCATGGCCAAGGACGCACCGCATAATGCGCGATGTTGAACCAGAGCGTCGCGCCCAACGAATTCTTTTCGTCGCGGGCGCAGAACATGCGCTGGGCCACGTAGCCGCCGCCGCCAGGTTCCGCTCCCGGATACCACGCTGACCACCACTGCACGCCCAGAAACATCAGGAACGTGAGCACCGGCAAAGTCCAGATGGCTGTCGTCGTCAATCCCAGATGAAAATCAGGAAAGAAAGCCAGAGGGTTCGATGTCTGTACACCCGTCTTGTGTACCGCGTCGCCCACAATCTGTAACTGGAGCTTCAGCGCCTGCATGCCGCCGATCTTCACCACCGCCACCCAGGCCAGCACCACCACCATCGTCATCTTCAGGATGAACTGAAACAGGTCCGTAACCAGCACTCCCCACAAGCCGCCAATCGAGGTGTAAATTCCGGTAAATGGAATCAATACAAAAACGCAGATGAGCAGCGCCGTGTGGCCGGGATCGCCCAGCGTGTAGTTGAGCAGCGTATGTCCACCCAGCGTGAGCTGCACCACTTTGCCCTGCGCGATCAGCGGCCCCAGCAAGACGCTAATAATGCTAACCATGGCGTTGGTTACCCAGCCCAGGATCAGGCAGTTCATGAGCAGCCCGAGATAGACTGCTTTGAATCCGCGCAGGAACGCCGCCGGCTTGCCACCATAGCGAATTTCGGTGAGTTCCACGTCGGTCAGGACTTCAGCCCGCCGCCAGTATCGCGCAAAGAAGAAAACGGTCAGCATGCCGCCAAGACATGAGGTCCACCAGATCCAGTTGCCCGCGATACCCTGCGTGGCAATCACTCCACTCACGAACAGCGGCGTGTCTGCGGCGAACGTGGTGGCCACCATGGAGGTGCCCGCCAGCCACCAGGAGACGTTGCGTCCGGAGACAAAAAACTCCTCCATGTTGCCGCCAGACCGGCGCCGGTAGTAGATGCCAATCGCCAGGTTGATCAGCAGGTAGCCCGCAATCACGATCCAGTCAGTCCAGGTCAATGCCATAAGCTCTCCGTAGCTCTCCGTTAATGAGCGCAGCGTGGGGTCTCCATTCACGCGCCGCGTTTGCGTGTGAATGGGCACAGCAAGGCCAGCCTAGCAGATCAAAGCGCAGACTTGAGTACGGGAAACTGCTTACTTGGATGGTTCTGGCCCCGCCGAATCCTTATTCCGGCAAGGTGGCTGCAACCAGCTTTTCTACTGAAGGCGCGACCATGTTCAACAACTCGGCCTGCGGCGCCTGCGCATGCTTCAGGAGATCGAGCTGCTGTTGGCGCCAGGCCGCGGGCACTCGCCCTCCGGCATTCCAATAGTCGAGCGCCTGCAATCCCGTGGCGGCCAATGACGAAAGCGTCTGTGATAACGGCACGGCTTCCTGCAGCAGCGCACTGCTCTGGAGCACCGGCGCCAGTTGCTGATCGTTATCACGCCAGATAGTAAGCTGGTTTCGCATCGCCGTTAGATCTTCCGGGGTAGCCGTCTTGTCCAGGAAGCGCTGCACCATGCCCGCAAATATCCTTCCTGCGTCGCTTTCCGGCCGCACAGCATCCACCAGCCGGTTCAGCGGCGTTGTGGTCTCATAGTGCTTGGTCTTGGGCCGGGCATACACCTTGACCGGCTCAAGCACGTCGGCCAGCACGCGCAAGGACTGAATGTCAGTTCCGCCGCGCAGCCGCTCCAGCATCAATCGATAGCTCTGTACGTGCTGCAACCCGACCCACTCCAGGCGCTCGCTCACCTTCGCCAGCCGCCGATACATATCATTCACGTCGCGCAACTCTTCCGCCGACCACAGGCGCTCTGCCACCGCCGCCGCGCGCGGCCAGATTCGCTCGTCGATGTTGACCGGCGTAATGAACTCTGACCACATGCAGGCTTCGCCGCCAAGCACGCGCTGCTTCTCTTCTGGCGGCAGGCTCGCGGCTGCGCCGCCCAGTGGATCAATCAGGTAATGCTGCGAAGCCGGCTGCATCAGGTCAAGGTAATAGCCAAACGCAAGCATGCCCCGATAGCCCTGGCGTACCGCGTCGGCCAGCGCCTTCTGCCCCCGCCATGATTCCACCACCACTTCCTTGGGCAAGTCTGCGTGCAGAATCTCGTCCCAGCCTTCCATGATCTTGCCGTGATTTTGCACAATGTGTTGCAGCCGCTCATTGAAATATGCCTGCAGATCACGGTTGCTCTTCAATTCATGCGTACGCATAAAAGCCTGGATCTTAGGATTGCCTGCCCACTGCTTGCCCGTGACCTCATCACCGCCGATGTGGAAATACTGGTCAGGAAATAGCCGTGACATCTCGCCGATGAAGTCGTCCAGGAATTTATACGTAGAGTCTCGGGTTGGATCCATTGCCGCATCGTGCGGGCCGAAGTGTCGCGAGATCTCATACGGGCCATGACCGCTGGCCAGCTCCGGATACGCTACGAACCAACTCGTCGCATGGCCCGGCATATCAAACTCCGGGACCACACGGATCCCGCGATCGCGCGCATACTCCACCACGTCTTTGATCTGGTCCTGCGTGTAAAAAAGCCCGTCAGAAGACATCTGCTGCAGCCGGTGAAACTTCCTGCTCTCCACGCGAAAGCCCTGGTCGTCTGAGAGGTGCCAATGCAGCACGTTGAATTTCACCGCCTCCATGCCGTCAAGCTCGCGCTTGATGACATCTATGGGCATGAAATGTCGGGCAACGTCAATCAGTAATCCACGCCAGGGAAAGCGCGGGCTGTCTTCAATCACCAGCGCCGGTGCGGCAAATCCTTCCGGGCCAATCTGCACCAGTTGCAAAAATGTCTGTACACCGCGCAGCACACCCAGCGGGTTTCGCGCGTCTAGATGGACATGTGTGGGCGTTACTTCCAGCCGGTATGATTCGTCTTCTCCCAGCTTCTGGACTTTCTCTCCATCTCCAGCCCAGTTGATGACGAAGTTGGCTTCAATGACTCGATCTTTGCTTCCTGGTAGCGGAATTCCCGTAATGCGCGAGAGACTGGCCTGAAAGCGCTCCGCTGCCCGCTTCACCCGAATGTCTTCACGCCCGCGCAGGGCCACTTTGAAATCGGAGTTGACGAGAAACTTGCCCGCGCCCATCTGCACCTTGGCCGGCATCGGCATCAAGGCAGGAGCGGTATTGTCCTGGGCTTGGATTGTAGCGACGCTCGCCAGCACAACCATCAATAGTGGAAGTGAAATCCGGATGGGTTTCATTGTTGCACTGATTATCGCCGGGTTTGGCAGAAAAATCAGCTTTTACCAATCAACAACGACGAAGAAATCGTGCAAGCTTCAGGCCGTTGGGACGAAGCGACAGAATTAACGCTCAGCTTCTTGCAGCGTCTTCACATGCGCTTCGAGCGCCTTTGAGTACTCGCGCTCTGCCTGCAGCTCCGATTGCAGTTTCTTCACCAGGCCTTCCAAACGAAGAATCTCAAGCTTCAGCTTGCCGGCATCGGTCAGGTTTGCTGGCTTTGCGGCAGGCGCGGCGGAAGGCACAACCACCGGCGCCGTCACAAGAGTTGCCGCCGCCGGAGTAGCCACAGCCGGATGCGCCATCGGCGCAGGAGCGGGAGCCGGAGCCACAGCGACGCCATTGCCCGTAGCGCGTTGCTGCACCGCCGCAGGCGGCGGAGCAACCGATCGCAGCGGCATGGGAGCTGAAGCCGCGGAAAAAATACTGCTAAGCGCAACTGCGGCGTTGGCGGCAGCGGCGGGTGTGGGAGCCGGAGCTCCGTTGGGCTTGAGCAGGTGCTTTACGCGGGCGATCAGGTCTTGCGGCTGGAACGGCTTGCGCAGAAGCTCATCGGCCTTTACGGCAAACGCTTTTTCCGCCACCGCGCGGTTCACTACGCCCGACATCAGGATTACCGGCGTCTTTGCCAGGTTCGGATGCGATTTGATGTGCTGGCAAACGTCATAGCCGTCTTTGTCCGGCATGATCACATCGGTGATTACGATGTCCGGCCTGGCGGTCTCGATCTCGGCCAGCGCCGTTGCGGCGTCATGGCAGGCCACCACGTTGATGTTCTCGCGGCGGAAGGCTATCTTGATCACCTCGCGCATGGTCGCACTGTCGTCAATGAAATAGACAGTGGGGATCGTGCTCATCGCAAACCTCCATCGGCGCTCTCATGCGCGGACTCATCCAGCTCACGCAGCGCCTCCAGCATCAGCTCCGTAGCGGAACGGAGCACCGTCCGCGTGGTAGCGCTCTCTCCTGGCAAAAATTTGTACGAGCCCGCATCCACGCCATTGCAATATTTCACAATGTGGACCACGGCGTCATCGCCGATCCGGTCACCGCTCTCCGCGTGGGTTACGTTGCCGTTTTCAAAGAAGATGATTCCATCGATGGCGCCCGCGTTTACGGAAAGCGAACCCGTCTGGCGCGAGTGCACCAGCATCTGCACCACGCCGGGCAGGTCAAGGTGTGAGAGGCTGCCGCTCAGCCCTTCGTCAGACGAGCCCAGCATCTGCACCGGGTGGAACCCTTCTGCATTGCTCCGCAGGAACGTCTTGATCTGCGCGGCAATCAGCTCCGGGCCCAGCCGTTTGTCCACATAATCGGCGCAGCCGGAGCGGAAGGCCTCCATCAGCGCCTGGTCGCCGCCATCGCCCAGGGCGATTACCGGAATGTGCGCGGTCTTGGGATCGGCATGGATGATGGGCGGCAGATCGTGGGCGTTAATCTCGCGCAGGTTGGTTGAGCACAGGATCGCCGAAGGCGTGTCATATTCCAGCATGGTCAGCGCGTAGCCCGGCTGCGTGCTGTGCACCACCTCAAAGCCTTCCAGCTTGAGCGCCTCAGTGATCCGGCGGGCAAAAAAGACGTTGGCGTCAATCAACAGGATTTTGGCTGGAGCGGAGACGGTCGGATTCATGCCGGCACCTCCATGGACATCAGTTTCTCCAGCGCCACAATCTCAACCGTCTCGTTCCCGATCGTCAGCAGGCCGCTGATGTAGTGCGGTTCTTTCCCCGTGAGTGGCGCGCGCGCGGCGCTCGCCAACTCGCACTCGCCGGTGACCGGCACGGCGGTCAGCTCCTGGCGCGATTCGGATTTGCAATTCGCAATCAAATAGAACTTTCTCGGCGGCGCGCCCGGTCCGATCAGCACCTGGGCAATGTCGCACACCGGAACAATTCTGCCTCGCCGCAGCAGCACCCCGGCAAGCAGCGGCGTACAGTGAGGGAAGGTCTGCAGGCTGTCGGGACGGGCCAGTTCGGTAACGGCTTCCGCAGGCAAAGCGAATCGTTTCTCTCCCAGAGGAAAGAGCACGTACGATTTGTCTCCGTCGCCGATCAAACAGTCACCACTCCACGCACCCTTTCCAGCCCGGCGCGCAGGACTTCCAGTTCCGCTTTGTTCAAAAACGCGTTGTGGTTCACCACCGGCATCACCGCGCCGTTTACCACCGCCAGGCCTCGATACCAGCCCCGCTCTTCATGCGTGAAGGCCCGCGGCAGCGCGTGCAGCGTTGTGATTTCCATGATGCGGTCAGTCGAGTCCACCAGCACGCCGGTGGGAACGTTGCGCAGAATCAGCACTCGCGAAGGCCGCGACGGCGGCAGTTGAAAGTGCATGGCCGCGTCCACCACAAAATATGTCGTACCGCTGCGCTCCAGCGTGTGCGTGAGCTTGGCAATCTGCGCGGAGATGCCGCCCAGCGTGAACGCATGCAGGCCTTCCATGCCGCGGATCTCCTTCACC
>Ga0209647_1003680_pt1 | contig 11775 bp, 13 predicted proteins | sample GraSoi_2013_60cm_FD_185827 | JGI IMG/M metagenome (GOLD analysis project Ga0209647, IMG submission 185827) | Grasslands soil microbial communities from the Angelo Coastal Reserve, California, USA - Sample 9_17_2013_60cm (SPAdes) (version 2) | ecosystem: Environmental > Terrestrial > Soil >... | reverse complement strand
CATTCGGTGCCCGACATCAGCGTCAGCTTGATGAGCGGATCGGCGAGGGAAACGCCGGGCATCAAAAAGACGATGATGTTGTAGATCGCGAGCGGAATCAGAAGCAGCGGAAAACCGACCATGGACATCGGCAGCCTTCTTTTTCAAGCAAGAGAACCAAGGCGTCTCGGCGAGGCGCTGGCTGGCCCGCCACGGGAACCGTCTTATCTCACTCGTTGGCCCGAATTCAGGCAGATATTGCCGCCAGCCTTCCGCGGCCGTCAGGTTTCCTTCTTGGCCTTCAGGACCTGCCGGCCCTTGTACATCCCGGTTTTCAAATCGAGGTGATGCGGGCGGCGCAATTCGCCGGAATCCTTGTCCTCGGCATAGGTCGGCTTCTTGAGCGCGTCCGCCGAGCGGCGCATGCCACGCCGCGAAGGCGATGTTTTTCTTCTGGGAACGGCCATGTCGGTGTCCTCTAGGGGTGTTGTGGTAAGGCATCGTCCGAAACCGGACGGGCGACCGCGTTTTGGCGAGCTCTGATGCCGATAAGGCCGCGCTTATAGAGGATGGGGCAACGCAAAGCTAGAGCATGATCCGGAAAAATGGGAACCGGTTTTCCGAAAAAGATCATGCTCAAACAAGGAGATGAGATCATGATCCGATTCAACTTAATCGGATCATGATCGAGGGCGCCTGGCTGCCAAAACCGCCCAAAATTGGCTCAAAAAGCGCGATTTTCGCTCCAGCACCGCTGCAGGCTGGGGGCCTGCGCCCGAGCCATATAGGTTCCGGCCAGACGGCGCACCCCCGGCCCCGGATTGCGCGCACTGCGCTTGACCGGATTGGGAAGGATCGCCGCCAACAGCGCGGCCTCGCGCGGCGACAGCGCCGACGCCGGATGGCCAAAGGCGTAGATGGCGCCGGTTTGCGCACCGAACTGGCCTGAGGGGCCGAGCTCGGCGATGTTGAGATAGATCTCCAGTATCCGCTGCTTGGGCAGCACCCGATCGATCCATAGCGCGAGCGGAAATTCCAGCGCCTTGCGGACCACGCTGCGGCCCGGCCACAGGAACAGGTTTTTCGCCACCTGCTGGGTGATGGTCGAGCCGCCTCGCGTAACCTCGCCATCCTCCTCCGCGTCGTCGATGACTTCACGCAGCGCGCCCCAGTCGATGCCGTGATGGCTGCAGAACTTTGCGTCTTCCGCCGCCACCACGGCGCGCGGCAGCATTGGTGAGATCGCGGCAAAATCGATCCATTGCCGCGACATCGGCGCGCCGGTCATATAGCGCCAGGCCATCAGGCTGGAGAGGGGATGGCCGGTGCGATAGAACGGGGTCACGAGATAGGGTACCAACAGCGCGACCAGCAAAATCAGCAGCAAAGTTCGGACAATGCGCAAATGATTATTTCTGGTTCGGAAAACAGCCGATGGGGCCGATGAATCGGCCAAGCCTAAATGACGTCTTCATCATAATTCCTTACTTTTCCAGCGCTTTTAAGGCGCCGTGATCCCCCTCACGCAATTGACGAAGCCGATGCCATAAAGGATTGTCCGGCCAAATTGCTCTGGAGCTTTGTTTGATGACCGGCACTGCATTATTCGATTTTACCAAACGACTGGACCAGACCGCGGAGGATACCGAAACCCTGTTGGGCACGCTTTTGTCCGACGCGCTGTTGCCGGAGGAGATCGCGCGGCCGAAACGGCTGATGGACGCCATGCGCTATTCGAGCCTGAACGGCGGCAAGCGGCTGCGGCCGTTTCTGGTGGTCGAAAGCGCAGCCGTGTTCGGCGTGCCACGCCAGGCGGCGCTATTGGCCGGCGCCGCGCTCGAATGCATCCATTGCTATTCGCTGGTGCATGACGACCTGCCGGCGATGGACAACAGCGATTTGCGCCGCGGCCGGCCGACGCTGCACAAGAAGACCGACGACGCCACCGCGATCCTGGCCGGCGATGGATTATTGACGCTCGCCTTCGACATCATCACCCGCGACGAGATCCACAAGGACCCGACCGTGCGCCTGCTGCTGACCCGCGCGCTGGCGCGTGCCTCCGGAATTGGCGGCATGGTCGGCGGCCAGATGCTGGATCTAGCCGGCGAAGGCCGCTTCGGCGACCGCGAGCCGGTTGATGTCGCTCGCCTGCAGCAGATGAAGACCGGCGCGCTGTTGCGCTATGGCTGCATCGCCGGCGCGATCCTCGGCCAATCCTCAGAGAAGGAGTACCAGGCGCTCGACGATTACGGCCGCGCGCTCGGCGAAGCCTTCCAGATCGCGGATGATCTGCTCGACGTCGAGGGCGACGCCGCGGCGCTCGGCAAAAAGACCGGACAGGACGCGGCGCTTGGCAAAACCACGTTCGTCACCCAATTGGGGATCGAGGGCGCCAAACAGCGCGTCCGCGATCTCTTAGGCCGCGCGGATTCCGCGCTATCGATCTTCGGCGCCAAGGGTGAGGTGCTGCGGGCGGCCGCGCGATTTGTCGCCGACCGCAAGAATTGAAGGTGGCGATGGCGGACAAGGAAAACGAGGATCCTCGCCTTGTCCGCTTCCGCAAGATGTCGCGGCCGGTCCGCGTGGTCTACGCGCGGCCGCGCACGTTCATATCGATCGCGGTCGGTATCATCGCGTTCTTCCTGCTGCCGGGATCGCTGCGGCTGGTGACGCGCCTCTTGATCGCCTGGGATCTCTTCGTCGCGCTGTATCTAGTGCTCGTCTACACCATGATGCTGCGCAGCGGATCACGGCATATCCGGCTCAATGCGGCGCTGCAGGACGACGGCCGCTTTCTGATCCCGCTGACGACCGCGGTGGGTGCGTTTGCCTCTATCGCCGCGATCGTGTTCGAGCTCGCCGGGACCCATCGCAGTGTGCCGGGGCTGTCGCTTGCGACCGGCACCATCGCGCTGTCATGGGCAGCCGTTCACACCGCCTTCGCGCTGCATTACGCCCATGATTATTACCGCGGCGCCAAGCCCGGCGGCTTGCAGTTTCCGAGCGGCGACACCCATGATCACGCCGACTACTGGGACTTTGTGTATTTCTCGTTCGTGATCGGCATGACCGCGCAGGTCTCCGACGTCGGCATCACCGACAAGACCATCCGCCGCACCGCCACCGCGCACGGCATCATCTCGTTTGTGTTCAACACCGCATTGCTGGCGCTGATGGTGAATATCGCGGCCAGTGCGATTTGATTCCGCTGGCGCCTCAAACTCCGTCATTGCGAGGAGCCAACCGGGCGCGCATTCGCGCGACCCGTTGGCTCCTAAAAAGAAACAACGCGTTAAGGCATTGATTTTTCCTTCTTTCTTTTTTGCATCTCAGGCGGCCGTGGCGATGGGTTGCAAGGTTACTTCGAAGCCAAGCCGGGTGATTTGGTTCACCAGCCGCTTGAGCTTGATATGAGGGGCGCGCCGGTCGAAATAGCCGGCGCCAAGGTCGTGGTGAAGGGTTCCGTCCTTGAGCATGTGGTAGATGGCGGTGAGGAGAGAAGCAGCGACGGCACAGATGGCCTTTTGCGGGCCGCGCTTGCTTTGCAGCCGGAAGAACTGCGCCTTGTAGTAGCTGTCTTTCTTTCGCTTGGCCGCCCAGGCGCATTGGACCAGCATGGTTTTCAGCCACGGTGCGCCCTTGCGCAGGCGCGTACGCTTGCGTTTTCCGGCGCTTTCGTTCTGACCGGGGCACATCCCCGCCCAGGCCACCAAATGGCCGGCCGTCTCGAAGCGGCTCATGTCGCAGCCGATCTCCGAAAGGATCGTCAATGCCGACAGCCGGCTGACGCCGGGGATGGTGGCAAGCTGATCGATCAGGTCGGAAAATTTGGCCTTATCGGCCATCACCTCCGCGTCCATGCGTGAGACCCGTGTCTCCACTTCACGGTCAATATTCCTGATCGTCGCATCCAGGATATCCCACTGCCCCAGATGCAACTGGAGCAGGAAGCGGTGATGCTCGGTGAGACGGCCGTGTAGCGCGTCATACAGCTCCTTAGGCGTCGCTTTCAGTCGCTGGTCGGCCAGAGCGGCCAATTTGCGCGGCTCGCGTACGCCCGCGATCATCGCCTCGATCATCCGACGCCCATTGCGGCCCATGATGTCGCTGATCACCGAATCCAGCCGGATGTTGGCTTCGGTCAGCGTCTTCTGGATCCGCTGGACGTGGCGGGTCTGCTCGCGCACCAACTGCTTGCGGGTCCGCATCAATGCCCGCAGCTCGTGCTGCTCTTCGTCCGGGACAAAGCTCGCCTTGATCAGCCCGAAGGCGGCAAGCTCCGCCAGCCACTCCGCATCCTTCATGTCCGTCTTGCGGCCAGGAACAGCCTTGATGTGGGCGGCATTGGCGACAACCAACTTGAACGCGCCATCACTCAGGATCTTCCAGACCGGCATCCAAAAGACCCCGGTCGCCTCCATCACGACCAACTCGCATCGACACAGCCTCAGCCATTCCAGAAGCGCCAGCAGCCCATCCGTCCTCGTATCAAAAGTTCGACATTCCCGCGTCGTTTTGCCCCCGGACACCGTACGCGCACACGCCACAACATTGTCCTTGTGAACATCCAGTCCAGCTACGCGCTCGTGCATTGCTTCCATGATCACCTCCATCAAAAACGCTGCCGGCAAGGGCGCCTTCGTCAGGTGAATCCTAAAAAGCAGGCTCCAGGGCGTTGCCGCCCCTACGCGCAAGTGTGGGTTATCAAGGCGCCCCGGGTCCAACTCGCAACCGAGTTCGAGCACATCAGTGAGCTACCGACCTCTTGCCAACAGCAGCTAAACCTACCATCAACAATTCAATAGCCAACACGCCCCAAACCGTTTCATCCAAGGGGGTCGGCCGAAGGCCGGTGCTTAACTCGCAATGACGGAGTATCGTGTTGGCAGATGGGCCCCATCCACGTCTTTGCCAGCGCCAGCGAAGCAATCCACGGCCACGAAGCAAGTTTGGATTGCTTCGTCGCTTGCGCTCCTCGCAATGACGGAAATATGGGCCTAGCCGCCGCTGCCGCCGATCACGGCGCGCACGGTTTCGTCGGGGCCGAAATCTTCCGCGCCATCGACATAGAGCAGCGCCGAGAGTTTCGATCGCGCCCGGTTGACGCGGCTCTTGATGGTACCGACGGCGCAGCCACAGATCGCCGCGGCGTCCTCATAGGAAAAGCCCGACGCGCCCACCAGTATCAACGCTTCGCGCTGGTCCTGCGGAAGCTTGTCGAGGGCTGCGCGAAACTCCTCGAACTCCAGATGCGCGCTTTGCGCCGGCTGGGTTTTCAGCGTCTTGGCGTAGCTGCCATCGGCGTCTTCCACCTCGCGCCGCCGCTTGCGGTAGTCCGAGCGAAACAAATTGCGCAGGATCGTGAACAGCCACGCCGCGAGGTTAGAGCCCGGCTGGAACGAGTCGATATTGGCAAGCGCCCGCAGCAGCGTCTCCTGGACCAGATCGTCGGCGCGGTCGCCGTTGCCGGAGAGTGAGATCGCGAACGCGCGCAGGCTCGGTACCGACGCCAAGATGTCGTCGCGAAGCGAATCTGTGAGAGGCATTAGTCCCTCCCGTCATTCTTGTTTGTTTGATCGGCTTTGTCTGTCTGATCGTCCCCATCTTCCACTTGGGTATCGGACTTGGGAACATCAAGCTTCCGGATCAGCTCCGCGAAGCGATCCGGCACGCCCTGTCTCACAACATCGTCATACATGGCGCGGAGCTGGTGGCCGATCCTCGACTGAATTTCGGCGTTGAGCCCGCCCTGCTTGCCCGGGGGCGCATTCTTGCTGGCTTGAGACTTTACATCTTTCATGACATGTTCCACGTTTCCCCTAGAGTTAAGTCATTGTAACTTCAAGAGTTATCCTTGATTATGAAGTCTTTGCCACGCGGCCTATGTATCGGGGCTAATTCGAGCCGGGCCATAAAGTTCCTGGAGGGCGGAACTTTTATGGAATTCAGGCGTAGTCAGCCCACATATCAGGGGGAGCCGGGTCACCCCATATGGTATTCTGACCCCTAAAGAATGACGGAGTGGGGATGTCCCGATCACAGCTCGTTGCTGAACACTTACCGTTGTTGCGGCGCTATGCCCGTGCCTTGACGGGAAACCAGGCGTCCGGAGACGCCTATGTCGGCGCCATGCTCGAAGCCCTGCTGCAGGATCCCTCGCTGCTCGACGAGCAGCACGGACCCCGCGCCGGACTGTTCCGGCTCTTCACCCAGATCTGGAATTCAGTCTCGCTTAACGAGAATTCCGAAATCGCGACCCTGCCGATGCCGCCGGAGCGCCGGCTGTCGAATATCACGCCATTGCCGCGCCAGGCCTTCCTGCTGTTGTCGCTGGAAGGTTTCTCCGAGGAGGAGGTGGCGTTCATTCTCGGCACCGACATTGCCGAGACCCGAAAGCTCGCCGATGCCGCGGGCCGGGAAATGGCAGCCGAAATCGCGACCGATGTGTTGATCATCGAGGACGAGACTTTTATTGCGATGGATCTCGAGAGCCTGGTCAGGAACCTCGGTCATAACGTGATCGGCGTCGCCCGCACCCACTCCGACGCCGTGGCGCTCGCCAAGAACAAGAAGCCGGGCCTGATCCTGGCCGACATCCAACTTGCCGACGGCAGCTCGGGCCTGGATGCCGTCAACGAGCTGCTCAGGGTATTCGAGGTGCCGGTGGTATTCATCACCGCCTATCCCGAGCGCTTCCTGACCGGCGAACGCCCCGAACCGGCCTTTTTGATCTCAAAACCGTTCCAGCCGGCGATGGTTTCCGCGGTCGCGAGCCAGGCGCTGTTCTTCCAGCGCAACTCGCGCAACCGCGCGCCGAGGGCGGCGGCTTCCTGATCGACACACGATTGCCTTGAAACAAGTCCGGCGCGCCTTGCGGCGCGCCGGACTTTCGCTGTCACGGCACCAGCCCCAGGGCTCGCGTACAGCATATTGGCTTTGCACAAAAAAGCAGGGCGCGGCTGGCATCACCACAGCCGCGCCCCACATCGCCGGTCAATGGGGCAGGGGGGATAACCGGCTGCCGGGATGACTCCCAACCCCTCGGACTCGTTCCCGTCAGCCGCAAATTATTTTGGACACGGTTAAGTGATAACCGGGGCAGAGAACTGCCATCGTCTGTTCGCGTTGTGTCCCTGATCGCCATGGGGCGAGGGATGAACCGAACATGTCACAGTTATCCAACGGAATTTTAGGCGCGAGCGCCGTCGCGCTGACGTTTGGCGCCGTCCAGTTTGCGTCGGGCCGCGATCTCCCCGGGCGTCAGCACGACCATCAGCAGGTCTCCTTGGGCGCGCCCGAAGCCGCCATCAACCGCGCAGCCAAAGCCGACCGTGCCGCCCGCCCCGCGGGGCCGGCGACGCCGACCGAGACGATCTCGCTGCGGCTGGATGGGCTTTCCGCCACCTCGTTCCTGATCCGCGTGCCGCTCGCGCAGGAGGCCCGCAGCAATTCTCGGATTCCGGCCGTGACAAAGTCCGGGGACCGCAAGGCGCCGGTAGCCTGTGAAGGCGTTGTCAGCGTGTTGACCGAGGTCGCCAAGCAGTTGGAGCCGGGCCGCTGCGTGACTTGAGTATCTCCCCGCAAAGCGAGGAGTAGCCGTAGCCCGGGTGAGGCCAACGGGTCGCGCCAATGCGCCGATCCTTTTATGCGCCAAACCGCGAAATTGTTGAACAGGATCAATCTGATTTGGGTCGTCCAGTCCCATTTGCAAAAATATTCCGCTTCCTGATTTGCCCAAATCACTTCTAGAACTCACCCATCCTGTCCCACACAGAGGGGCGTTTCGCGATCGTCACGGACGTTGGGCGGGATGCGGTGGACGTAGGCGGCGCTACTGACGAGAGCGCGGATCTGCGGACGGCGAAGTCGTGTGGTCCTGACGCCCCGACGCTGGCGTCAAGTTCTTGAGAAGCAAGCTTCTCAGGGATGACGGTGGCAAAAAAGCCCGGTCACCGGGGAGAGCACGAAGCACGCCGTTAAAACCATTGCGCGGGGAATGCCGGGTGATCCCGGTGTGACCGTGGTGACTAACGCGCGTGTTTACTACACTACACGCGCGGCTGCGGGCGCATCGAGCGCCCGGCATTCCCTGCGCCCTCTGATTTCTCGAGGGCCGAACGTTCAGGACAAAACTCGCGCGGATGCGCGGCGAGATCGCGAAGCTGTGTCGGCGAACAATCTTTCACCTCGCCCCGCTTGCGGGGAGGTCGGAGACGGAGCCAACGGGTCGGCGCGAAGCGCCGCCCGATGATAAACTCCGCGAAGTTTCCGGGTGAGGGGGACTATCCGCGAGTCTGAGCCTGCCGAGAGTCCCCTCACCCGCGCGCAAGATGCTCGCGACCTCTCCCCGCAGGCGGGGCGAGGTGAAGAACAACGGCCGCTGTTTGACAAGTGAATCCGAAGGATGGGCACGGCGCACTTCGCGCCGCGTTCGCAATGACGATTATTCCGCCGGCGTCTGATCGGCGGCGGAATTGCGGCTCGCCATCAATCCCAGCGCCAAACCCCCGAGCGCCAGGATCGGGATCAGTTTTTTGACACCAATCGCGCGGATCATCTGGATGCCGGCCGCCACCACCATGGGATCGGCAAGTGCGGTTTGCACGGCCGATCGCGTCCTCGCCGCCGCGCGGGCCTCGATTTGACGTTTGCGCAACGTGTAGCAGCCCGCGATGATCGCGGCGACGACAAGGAACACACAGGCTCCCGCCAGGCAGGCTTCGATCAATCCGTAGGTCCGGAGCACCCAGACAAAACCCGCCGCACAAAGAAACGCTATCGCGATGAACAGCGCCAACGCCGCGGCTGCCATCAGCGATGTCAGGCGCAAGGCCGTGCCGGTCTTGTCCTTGAAATCATCGATCAAGCGCTGAAACATGGACGCCTCGTCCAAAAAAATGCCGACAAAACTAACGCCGGCGCGTCCGCGCCGCTGTTCAGATCAAACTATTGCTTCCGAGCAAAACGTCAGCCGCGGCCGAACGCGGCCGCCCTCACCGCCGCCACGTCACGCCGATCAGGAAGCCGAGGCCAAGCGCCAGGGCCACGGTCGCAAGCGGCCGCTCCGTAATGATGTCTTCCAGTGACTCTTCAATCGAACGGGCGGCGTCCTGGGCTGCATCCAGGGCAGCGCTGCCGCGCTCCGACACCTCGTCGACCGCGGCATCGACATTGGCGCGCGCCTCTTTGTAGCCGCGGCGTGCCTGCTTCTTGGCGGTGCCGGCAAACGAGTTGAGCGCGTCGGTGATCTGATCGGTTAAGGCTGTGATATCGTTCTTCACGGCTGCTACATCCTTCTCGAGGCGATCATAGGTCGCTTTATCCGCCAGATTTCTCATCCCCATTTCGCCATTGGTGCTCGACATCAAAAGCTCCCGGATACTGAAATGACATGCGGGACAAACGCCCCGCTCTCCCGGAAGTTCCGTTCAGCGAAACCCGATCAGTCCGGCGGCAGCTGCGGCGAATCCACGGGCATGAGATGCTCTTTGAGAATGAGCCCCACGATCAAGAGCGGCGAGGACAGAAAGCCGCCCATCGGTCCCCACAGCCAGGTCCAGAACGCGAGCGCCATGAACACCGCGAGCGCGTTCAGCTCCAGCCTGCGGCCGATGATGGTAGGTGTGACAAAATGACCTTCAAGGAAAGTAATTCCAACAAAGGCGAGCGGCGCGATCAGGCCGGCGCCAAGCGTCGAGAACGCGATCACGCCGACCACCGTCAGCGTCACGAACATCGCGATCGGGCCGATGATCGGAAAGAAGTTCAACGTCGCGGCCAGCGCGCCGAGCCCGGCCGGATTGGGCATGCCGGTGATGGCGCAGATCAGGCCGGTGAGAACGCCGACGCCGAGATTGATCATGGTCACCGTGAGCAGATAGCCGCCGAGATGGCTCTCGATCTCGTTGAGGATCCTCAAGGTGCGCAGCCGCGCGGCATGATCGGCGAAGGTCAAGACCAGCGCGCGGCGCAGGTCTCGCCAGCTCGCGATGAACAGTATCAGCGTTGCAAAGAACAGCAGGAATTCGGTGAACGTCGGCGACAGGAATTCGATGGTCGGCTGCACCCAGTCGAATTTCGGCATCTGGAACGGCGCGGCCGAAAACCCATCGGACCCGCCGAGCAGGCCCTGGAGTTGCTGCCATAGCGCTAGGGGCCGATCGAACACATGCAATTTTTCCTTCAAGCGCGCGCCAAGCTCCGGCAAATGCGAGCTCCATTCCATCAGCGGCGAAGAGATCAGGCCGACGATGAAGGTAGCCGCAGCGCCGACCGCGCTCACGATCAGCACCGCCGCTACCGCGCGGGGAATTCGATGCCGCTCGAGAAATCCGGCAGCCGGCGACAGCATGGTGCCGACCACGAAGGCCGTCACGACCGGGAGAAAGAATGCCTTGGCGACGTAGAGAACGGCGACAATGCTGATGACAAGCAGCGCGACCAGCGCAAAGGCGACCACCTCCGCGCGTCCGATGGGCGGCGGTTGTTCGGTCTTGCTGTCAGGCAGACCGGCCGCTTGGACGGGAAGGACACGCAATTGCTTCACCCATGGCTCCGGCCCCCTCAACGGGCGCGGTTTGCGAAAGTTCCGTCGCGCAAACGTGAGGGGAGGCGCGCTTGACAGGCCGGCGCTCGATTTGGGGCAGCGATGGGAACCGCGGAGCCTCGGTCGCGTTTGTTCTCTGCAGAGCATCACCGTGATGCATATCGAACGGGGCAGCTCATGACACAGAACATCGCAGACATCAGCAGGTTACCGTTGCGCGCGACCGGCGCGCTGGTTTTTGGCGCGGCCTTGTTATTGGCGCCCGCAATCTTCTCCAGCGAGGCGAGTGCGCAGGTGCTCGGCTACGCATCCGCACCGCAAAATGCATTCCCATCCGACAATGGACTCGCGCCGCCCGCGCCCGCGCTGACCGATGAAGGCGATGGAAGCGCAAGTGTCGTTCCTGAGCGGCTGCGCCGCGCCGTGGTTGCCTACGACAGTCGCGAAGCGTCCGGCACGGTCATCATCGATACACCCAATACCGCGCTCTATTACGTACTCGGCCAGGGCAAGGCGATCCGTTATGGCGTTGGCGTCGGCCGCGAGGGATTTACCTGGTCCGGTGTGCAGACCATCAGCCGCAAGGCGGAATGGCCGGACTGGTATCCGCCGACGGAGATGATCGCGCGCCAGCCTTATCTGCCGCGCTTCGTCGCGGGTGGCCCCGGCAATCCGCTTGGTGCCCGTGCGATGTATCTCGGCTCCAGCCAATACCGCATTCACGGCACCAACGATCCCTCCACCATCGGGAAGTTCGTGTCCTCGGGCTGTATCCGCCTGACCAATGAAGACGTCGCCGATCTGTTCAGCCGCGTCAACGTCGGCACCAAGGTCGTGGTGCTGCCGAAGCATTCGCCGCGCCTCGAGGCCAAGGGGACGAACACCGTTCGCCCGACGCCGACGCAGCCGCGTCCAGTTGTGACGACGCTGTCCGCGGGACATCAGGCGATGAATGTGTCGACGTCGTCGCTGTACTAAGTTGCAACCTCTTCCAGGAGGTCGATGATGAGGAGATCAGGCGGCCTGATAGCGTGGGGCATGGCAGTGGTGCTGTGCGCCTTCGCGCTGGCCCCCACCGCGCAAGCCGAAGACTTCCTCTCGGCGCTGTTCGGCGCATTTGGCGGCGGCCGGTCGCACGCGCCTGCGATCCCGCTGCCGTTTGCGACCGAAGGCAGCCCATTCGCGCCGCCGACCGACGTCCGCCCGCGCGCCATCTATTCGGGCGGCGGGCAGGCCTATTGCGTGCG
>Ga0209647_1003679_pt1 | contig 11777 bp, 10 predicted proteins | sample GraSoi_2013_60cm_FD_185827 | JGI IMG/M metagenome (GOLD analysis project Ga0209647, IMG submission 185827) | Grasslands soil microbial communities from the Angelo Coastal Reserve, California, USA - Sample 9_17_2013_60cm (SPAdes) (version 2) | ecosystem: Environmental > Terrestrial > Soil >... | reverse complement strand
GTATCCCACCTTGCACCGAGAGCCAGCCGCTCTTCATTCTGACGAACGCGATGATGGCGCAGAGCTTGCGCACCGGTGCGTGTGAGCGCGATATTCCTGCGGGAATAGGCGGTCTTCGTCTCGGCGAGGATGTAGCGTCCGGTCGTCTCCTGGACATTCGTCCGCACTTGCAGCGTTTCCCGGTCCAGATCGACGTCCTGCCAGCGTAGGCCGAGCAGTTCACCCTCGCGCATGCCGGTTGTCAACGCCAGCACATACAATGCTTCGAATCGGTTCCCTTCCACCGCCTGGAGCAGGTGACGTCCTTGTTCCTCTGTGAGCGCCACCATCTCGCGTCCGCGCCGGCGAGGTGCCCGAACCATATCCGTGATGTTTCGCTGAACCAATCCCATGCGCAGTGCGTCGTCTAAGGCGCGGTGGAGCACACCGTGCATATGGTGCACAGTCGAGGGTGAGAGGCCCTCTTCAAGCTTACGTGCGTAGAACAGCTGCACCTGCTGAGGCGTCAATTTGGCAAGGGATATTCTGCCCAACCCAGGGCTGAGATGAACGTGTACGTAGTCGCGATAGCGGCGCCATGAACTGCCACGGATCTGCTCTTTGACGGTCTCGATCCACGCGGCGAGGTACTGCTCTAACGTCTGGCGCTCATCTAGGAGAGGTAGACCGCTCTCCACGTCATGTTGTGCTTGCAGAAGACGGGTCGCCACCTCTTGGCGCGTCCTACCATAGAAGCACTTGCGCTTGCCGTCCTCCAAGGTAATGCGGGCCTCCCAGCGTCCATCGGCCCGGCGGGTGATGGTGCCCTCGCGGTTCCCACGCCGTTTCGTCATTCCCGTCTACTCCTGTCCGCTAGCACGCCTGCTCCAGCAGGCGCCCGACGTACTCATGTAGCGATGCAACGACGATACGGCGTGTGCGTCCGACCTTGACGCTGCGCACCTCGTTTCGGCTCACCAGCCGATAGACGACCGTGCGGCCCACGCTGAGGAGCTCCGCAGCTTCTTCCACGCTCACTAGCACTTTCGCCCCGAGCGGATTGCGTGCGAACGGGATTCGTCGTTTGTACATGGATCGCTCTCCTTTTTGGGCTAGTGGTCTATGCCGAATGCCGACGAAACAGATCGCGCGGAGCGGCGACCTTGTAGGCTTTCGCGAAATGATTGGTCAGTACCTGATCCAGCCCTCCCTTGTCCTCGGCCTCGCGCTCCAGGTCGTCGAGATGCTGCACCAGAAGGTCGCCTACTGAATGGGCCGGCTTGAGCTCAAGCGGCAGGACGCCGCGCGCGGAGAAGATGCCCAAGAGCATCTGTACCCGGTGGCGCACCTGGCGCACCCGCGCCTCGCGCTCGCCCATCCCCCGTTCCACCCACGTTGGCACGCGGCCGTAGCGCATCAGGTAGCGGGCTCGGCGTGCCGTGGCTCGTTCCGCCTCACGCTGCGCCGCCTCATCCACCCACTTCGACATGGCGGCGAGCGCGGCGGAGGTGGGGGAGGCGTCCTCCAGTTCGAGGGAGGCGACGACGCCCAGGAGCATTCTGCGTAGCAGACGGCTTTTACCCTCGAAGCGCATCCCCCGCACGAGCTCGCGCTGGTCCTCGTCCAGGGGTTTGCAGCTTGCCAGGTCAGCGAAATCGTCGCGCAGGTGCACCCACACAGGGTGCATAGGCCATCGCGAGCGATTGGCCGACAACGAGGGTTCCACGAGGCGGAGGGTGTGATACGTCAGGTGTTTCCACAGGGGATCCAGATAGGCGAAGAGCCGCGGCAGCGCCCCGATGTGGGGAAGGTCCTCGGCCGAGAGTTCGGCCTCGATGACATCAGCGTCATCGCCCGCGTCCGGCTCCCGGTACAGGCGGAACCCCGTCGCCCCTTCCCGGCGCAGTTGGAATTCGAGTCGCCAGATCTCTCCGTGCAGGTCGAATTCCTGGGGCTTGCGCTCGGAGAGGAGGGCAAGGTAGGCTTCGTTGCTCTTCTCGCGGGCCTCCAGGCTCTTGCGATACACCCGCGCCATGAGCGCACCTCGGCCGAACGCGATGCCAGTGAAGGTGGTGCCATCGTTATAGACCTGCCACTTCACCCGGGCGGGCTTCACGAAGTTGGGGGCGTCCGCTGGTGTTGGTTCCCAGCCGCCCTGCCAGTCAATGTGCAGATCCACGCGAGATAGTTTGACGCCCTCGAAGCTGACGGTACGTCGGATCATCGCCTCGTCCTGGTCGTAGAGCAGCTGGTCTCGCACCCAGCAGAGCGCCTCCTCGCAAGCACCCTTGGCTCCCTCGGGATGTGTGTGCAGGAAGAGCGAGCGGAGCTCAATGTACAGCCCTGGGCGGTACGGAATATTGGCACCGAGTACTTTGACGGTGAAGTCCTCCGTCTCGATCAGATGCCCGTAGCCCCCGCGCGTCCCGTGCGGACTCACCTGCGCCCCCAGCCAGTCGGGGCAATGCACCGCGTTCTCTTTCGCTGCGAACTGGGCCGCGTCTTTGGCCTCATCCAGCTTGGCGCGCATGTCATCGCTCACGTTCGCCTCGGCCGAAACGTGGATGGTGTCGATCCCTGCCAGGAGCGGGCGTACCGCGCCTTGTTCGCCGGGAATGTGATCGCTGGTCGCGTCATCCATGAAGGGTGTCCTTTCTGCTCCTGTAATTGAGAAGGGCCGTGATACACCGTTCGGCCCTCACGAATCGTCCGGCTTGCGCAGGCACCAATGAACGTGCCGGCGGCGGCGTCCTGCCACCGCCGGCACCTGGATGAACACATGGATCGTGGAGACACGATGCGAACGCCCAGCAACACATGCACGCCAGCTGGGGCGCTGCCCCAGACCCTGGGCCGCGTTACTGCCTCCCTCGGCACCGCGCCCAGTCGCTCGGTTGCCGCGCTGCACGCTCTGGTCGCTGCTGCCCCGCCGGCTCCCTGCGACCCTGGCACGCGGCGGCACCCCGTCAAGGCCACGCCCTCCGCTGCCGCTGCGGCTGCCGCGCTGGGGACCCCCTGCCCCCAGCGCGGCAGCCTTGACGGAGACCCCCCGCTCGCGTGCCCTGCCGGGTCGTGAGCCTGGCGGGGCTAGCCGCACCGATCAGGAGGCCTGGACTCGGCACCCGCGAGAGGGCGGGAAACGGCAGATGGACGCCTCGTAGCACTGTCGTCGAGCGAGGAAGATGCGAGAAGGGAAGCAGCACGAGGAGAAGGGTGAGCGCCGTCTGTGCCGATCGCACGCGGTGCACGTGTAAAGGCCTGGAGAAGGAGCGACCAGCGCAGGGCCATGACGTCCGCGCCACACAACACGCCTCCGCCCGCACTGAGCCAGCGATCCTGACCGAAGCGCGCCAGCAGTGCGCCGACAGGTAGCACGACGAGCCTCCCACGTGTGCGCATGGCCTGCTCCCTTCCACGCGCTGGCGTGGTCTATCTCCGTAGCACCTCCGTCGTCTCGCTCTTGCGCAACCTCAGGGCGATCCCGAACCGCGCCAGGGCCGCATCACGCGTGGCGTAGTCCGCGGCCGTCCACTGTCTCCCACGTGGGGCTGGGAGCGGCCCGTCCACTGCCCGCACACTCACGAGGAATGGCTCGTCTGACGGCCCGAGGTGTGATTGCCGCTGCCCTGATTCGTCAGACCGCCCAGACTGTCCAGATCGCCCTGGTTGCCCAGCCGCACGGGGGCCAGCGGCTGCCAGGACAAAGGGGTCGCCGCGTCGGCCCTGCCCTTACTTTCCTCGTGCGTATCGGAACGCGCAGCGGTGTGAGTAGGCGCGGCACGTGCCGTCTGCAAGGCGCCCCGGAGCAAGCCAATCGCGCCCTCAGCCTGGGCTTGGCGCTGCTGCCGCTTGAGCGCCGCCAGCTCCATCTGCTCCTGGATCACCTGCTTCTGTTCATCGAGCGACGGTGCACGCCGGCGTGGCGCGCGGTAGCGCAGATAGCCGGAGAGACAGACCAGCAGCACCGAGACCGCCGAGCGCTGCCACAGCCAGCTCGTGCTGTCCATCCCCAAACGCGCGAGGGCCTGTCCCGTCGTAAGGTGATAGGCTTGCTGGGTGGCGAAGACCAGCGACGCCACATAGCCGATGTAGGCCAGCAAGAGGCCGAGCAGCACGAAGGCCAGCGCCACCCCCCAGCGTCTGCGTGCCACGGCGACGCTCACCCGATACCATGCACCTACCAACTGCCCGTCCACGCCCACCGTCTGTGAGAGCGCCCAGGCGTAGAGCAGCCACGGTGCGGTCACCAAGAGGGCTCCATCGGAGAGCAAGGCCACCAGCCCGATACCCAGCCCCACCAAGAGCAGGGGACCGCTGAGCAGCACCACCAGCTCCTCACACCACCGCAGGAAGGCGGCGATGCCCGCCAAGAGCGGCAGCTCGCCCACCTCCGCATGTTCCAGCTCGTCTCCCATGTCGTCTCTCCCTTCTCACGTCCTGTTCTCGCGACGTGGCTTCCGCACAAAGAGAGGAGCCGGACATCGCGGTGGAGGTCCGACTCCCAATGCGTCGATGGGCACGGTGCGACGGAGTGCCTGTGCACTACGCGGACTGTTTCAACTCCTCGGCACGCGCCGCCTGCCGCTCGGCTTGGCGCTGGGACCGCTGTTGCTTGGCGCGCACCTTCTGGGCTTTACGTGCCTGCTGCAGCGAGCGCCGCTCGTCCGCACTCGCTTCGCGCACCTCGCTGGCCTGGAAGACCACCAGCGCGCCCACCGCCTTCTCGCCCGCCCGCGCGTTGGTGCGGGCGAAACCGAGGGCCCGTATGCCGTCGGCACTGACGACGATCCACGCCTCCTCCAGCTCCCACCTGTCCAGGGCTCTCTCTCGCATTTGGTGCAAAGTGGTCGCTTGATATCAGGGTGCGCGAGACGGCGGGGTCAGTACGCGGCGACGCAAGAGGGTGAATCCGGCACGGCCATACATCTGGCGCTTGAGCGTTTTGCGGCGATTGACGTGTCCTTCGACGGGACCCTGACTCCACTCATAGCGCAAGGCCGCTTTGACGGCGACATACTCCCGGCGGAGTCCTTGCGCAAACCCCACACCCTCGGAAACGCCGGAGTGCTCACCCTGTTCCAGCCAAGGATCCAGGTGCTCAATACGTCGCTCGGTCACGATCGCGCGGAAGGTCCCCAGCACCTCCTGCGCGTCCGCGATCTGCGGGCAGAGACCTTTGCGGGCTGCCACATAGCTTGCTTCCGTGCCGGTCAGGTCCGATGTGGGCTTCCAGAGGAGCCAGCGCGTCTTGTGCGCCGCATAGGCGGTCACCTCTTCCTTGGCAGGCAGAGCGGCACTGGTGGATTGATTGCCGCGGCAGTGCGGGTCGGTGCGCCAGGCATTGACGACGCGCCGCACTTGTTCATCGCCCGCGCTGTAGCCCTGAGCGCGGATCTCCCGCCACAGCGCCCGCGCCTTATGCTCGCCAGCCTTCCACCGCTCCCGCAGACACGGCAAGTAGGGGTCAATCTGCCTCGGGCGAGGGCGGGGTGCCATTGCGGGAAAACACGCCACGCGCAGCTACTTCAACACCGTCCCGCGCGCTAGTCGTACCTGCTTGGCAATCTGGACGGAGGACACGCCTTGCTGATGCAGCGCCCCCACCTGCTCGTAGTTCGCCTGACGCCGCCCGCGGCGTTCCTGCGTCCGGCGCGCTTCTGCTGGCGTCCGTTTGGTCGTGCGGGGGGCGGCATCCTCAGGCGCTAGGGCGTGTGCCGCTTGGGTCAGGGCGGCATGGTGGCGGGTCAGACAGCGCTCCAAGACCTCGCCGGCGTTCTGTAGCAGATGAAAGCGGTCGGCGATTTGCTCGGCTGGTGGTGCTCCCAGGGCCGCACCGGCAGCGTAATCGCCGCCGCGATCGCGACTGATGAGCCGCACCTCGGGAGGCTGGTGCAGCCACAGCGCAAAGCTCAATTGCGAGCGGTCGGGCAACAGATCAAGGACGCGATGCGCTTCCAGATTCAGGAGGATGGTGCCATACGATCGGCCACGCCGGAACGCACAGTCGTCTCCACCCAACACCGTCACCGGTGCCGCGACTGGCTCTGGGTACATGGCGAGCAGGCGCAAGACGGTTTGATCAGAGACAGGCACGCCCAGCGCCGGTGCGACGGTTGCAGTGCCGCGGCCGCCGATAGCCAGTCCCAAAGACGTCATCTCCTCGACGAGACGGATGGTTTTGCGGGCCCACGGACGAAGATAATCAGGGAAGCGCTCCGTAAATACCTTCCGGGGACAAGCGCTGTTCGTGCAGCGGAACGTGCGTACCTGTAACGTGCTCCTGACCTGTCGGCCAGCACATGGGACATCAGCGACCGTCCGCGTGTAATAGCTGTGGACGCGATCGGAAGGGGTACCGCAGTGCGGGCATGGGCTGGTGAATCGGTGCGAACAGACCTCCACCAACACCGTTGCGGTCAGCTCCCCCACGGTAAGGAGTTCCAATCCTTCAGGAAGCCCAAGTAATGCGGAGAGTTCCATGGCCTTCTCGCACAGGTGGGGACAACGACAACCCACCTGTCAGCGATTGACCATACCGTATCCCTGGCAATCTGCCAGCACCAAATGCGAGAGAGAGCCACTTTCAAGGCAGTTGCTCATGCCCCTGCGGGGCACCACGACCCCATGAAAATGCGGCTCGACCGGTGCACGAGAGCGCCGTATGCTGTCTCGCAGCGAGGGAGGACGGATACCGGCTGGGCACCTGCTGGTGCCACGAGCCCGCAAGGGCAGTTTAGCCCGCGTATCCTGAGGCACCACCACCTGTTGCGCCCGAATGGGCAGCCCGTACACCAGACTCTTGACGGCGGATACGCCCCGTCGCCCGCGCCGTTCCGGCGGTGTGCGCTGGGTGCGCCAATGCCGTTGGGGCACCTGCCGAGCCATCGCGAGGAGGGACGGCATAGGGAGGGTGTGTGTCCGCGCTGTTGTGGGCTGGATGTGCAGAAGAAGACGGTGGTCGCCTGTCTGCTCAGCACCGAACCCGGCCAAGCGGTGCGCAACGAGGGGCGCAACGAGGGGCGCAACGAGGGGCGCACTTTTCCCACCCGGTCGGCCGATCTGCTCGACCTGGCCGATTGGCGGCCGGACCCCGGCTGCACGCAGGTGGCCATGGAGAGCACGGGCGTCTCCTGGTACTGGCGGCCCATCTCTCACCGGCTCGCCGACGCCTTCACGGTGCTGGTCGTCAATGCGCAGCACCGCAAGGCGGTCCCTGGACGCACGACCGATGGGGCCGAGGGCGAGTGGATCGCCGACCTCTTGCGTCAGGGCTTGCTGCGGGCCAGCTTCATCCCGCCCCGGCCGCCACGCGACCTGCGCGAGCTGACGCGCTCTCGCACCGCGCTGCGCGACGAGCGGGTCGCCGAGGGGAACCGGCTGCAGAAGACCTGGGAAGGGGCCACCAGTAAGCTGGCGTCGGTGGTCTCCGATAGCACCGGCAAATCGGGCCACGAGATGCGGCGGGCGCTGGGGGCGGGCACGACCGAGGCGGCAAGCATGGCGCAATGGGCGCGGGGCGTCTTGCGCCAGAAGATCCCGCAGGTGCAGCGCGCCCTGGCCGGGCAGTTCAGCGCCCACCACCGCTTCTTGCTCGCCCAGCAGGTGGCGCCTAGCGACGCGCTGGATCGGCTCATGGAGCAGGTGGGCGAAGAGATCGCCCCGCGGCGGGACCCCCACGCGGCGGGACCCCCACGCGGAGGAGCGGCGGCTGTTGCAGACGCTGCCCGGCGTCGGCCAGCGCACTGCCGCGGTCATCTTGGCCGAGATCGGCAGCGATATGAGCCGCTTTCCCAGTGCGGGCCACCGCGCCTCCTGGGTCGGCCGGGGTCCGGGCAACCCGGAGAGTGCGGGCAAGCGGCAGAGTGGGCGTACCCGCACAGGCAGCCCGTGGGTGCGCGCGGCCTTGGTCGAGGCCGCGCCGGCGGCAGGACGGATGAAACCAGCCACCTCCAGCGCGGCGCAGTATCGTCGTCTGGCCGCACGACGGGGAGCCAAACGCGCGGCGGTGGCGGTGGCGCATTCGCTGGTGATCATGATCGACCACATGTTGCAGCGGCATGAACCGTCTCAGGACCTGGGAGGCGACTATTTCGAAGAGCGGGACCGCCTGGAACGCGCGCGCCGCCGGGCGCGGCACCTGGAAGCCCTGGGCTACACCGTCGTGCCGCCGCCGGCTTCGGTCGCCTAAAAGGCACGCATGCCACAGGGGGATCCCATTTTCACACCAGCATGCGCCGGAAAGCGAGTGGTGGCAGTTCCTGCGCAGTACACCAGCCAGGAGTGTAGCGGCTGTGGGGAGCGCATGCTCAAATCCTTGAGCGTACGTACCCATGTCTGCCCCTGCTGTGGGCTGGTGCTCGACCGCGACGAAAACGCGGCCCTGAACATCTTGCACCTCGGTAGACAACGAAGTGGGGCCGGGCAGGCCCTTCAGGCGCTAACGTGGCCCGGTGGGGCGAGCGTAGCCTGAGAATCCCCTGGCTTTAGCCATGGCGAGTGTCAAAGAAGATGTGACCGATCGGGCGGGAAGCGGGCGCCGCACGGCGCGCTCTAGGCGCTGGGACGCGTCCCCTGCGCGAGATAGAGTGACCAGAAGGCACCTGCTTTCCGCTCCAGCTCTTCATGTGAGCCGACCTCCGCGATGCGCCCATCCACCAGCACGACGATCGTGCCGGCCTGGCGGATCGTGTCGTATCTGTGCGTCGTGAAGACGATGATCTTTTCGTGCGCCAGCGAGGAGAGCAGCGCGAAGATCTGGCGCTCGCCCACGGGATCGAGGCTCGCGCTCGGCTCATCCAGCATGATCAACGGCGAGTCATGAAAGAGCAGACGCGCCAGCGCCAGCCGCTGCCACTGGCCGCCCGACAGGTCAGCAACCCCGCCGAAGCCGGCGCCGACGACGGTATCCATCCCCTCCGGCAGCGCCTGCACCATCTCCCATAGTCCCGCCTGGCGCAGCGCCTGCTCGATACGCTCGTCTTCGCCGGGATCGCGCTCGAAGCGCATGGTCACGTTGTGGCGGATGCTGAACGGAAAGTGGCCGGGATCCTGAAACAGCACCGACTTGACACACGCGGCCAGCGGCAGCTCCTCACCAGTGTCGGCGCGTGCGCGCACACTGCCGACGGTCGGCGGCACCAGCCCGGCCAGCACTTTGACCAGTGTGCTCTTGCCGACGCCATTGGTGCCCACGATCGCCGTCATGCCGGGTGTGAAGCGGCACGAGAGTTCGCTGAGGGCGATCCGCCGCGTCTCGGGATACGTGTACGAGACGTCCGCGAGGCGTATCTCGGCGAGCCGGCGCCGTAGTGTGAGCGGGACGGGCGCCTCCGCCAGGACTTCGCCGAAGCGCTCCGCCGCGAGAAAGTCGAACAGCGTATCCGCGTAGGTCAGCGACTCCAGCAGCGCACGCAGCGAATAGACGAAGGAGTTGAGCATGCCCGATAGCCAGGCGATGCCAGGCACCAGCACCGCGATGGTGGCGAGATTGAGCTGGCCCTGGCGCAGCAGAAAGAACGCTGCCACTAGCGCCAGGCCCAGTCCGACCACCTGCACCACCGCCGCCATGCCGCGCAGCCCCAGAAAGCGCGCGGACAGCCGCTTCAGCTCCGCGAGGTAGGTATTCGCCAGCGCGGCGTGCTCGCGGGCCAGCAGGTCGCTGCGATAGGTGCGCACGTCGCGCTGCCACGGCGCATCTACTAGCATGTTGGTGAGCGCGTCCATACGCAGCTGCGCGGGCGCCGTGTGCTCTTGGAGCCCATAGAGCGCGCGGCTGAAGCGCCGCTCGGTGAAGATGGCGGGAATGGCGATGACGACGATTGCCAGCACAAGCAGCGGCGCGAGGGTGAAGAGGGCAACCACCAGCCCCAGCAGGCCGAGCAGGATCGGCGCCGTCGAGAGCAGCGAATCCACCAGGGTGATAGAGCGTTGCGCCGCCTCGCGGATGACCAGGCCGTAGCGCGCCTGGAAGGCGTTGTTCTCAAAGAGGGAATACGGCACACTCGGGAGCTTGTCCATGATGCGCTTGCTGATGACGACCCAGGCCTCCTGGCGCAGGACGGTCGAGGAGCTGTCGCGCACGATGATGCCGAAGCGCTGGACGAGCATGACAGCGAGCAGGGCCACGCCGGCAAGCTCCGTCGTCGTCGTAAGCGGGACTGCACCCGCCGGTCCGTTGAAGCCCTGCAGCAGTGCGTGCAGGAGCAAGAGCGCCGCCGGGAAAAAGAGTGGCTCCGTCAGCGAGGCAACGGCGCTGATCACGAATGCGCGTGGATTGCTGTGATAGAGGAGGCCCGCAATCGAGCGCAGTGTGGCCAGCCGGCCGGCCAGTGGCCCAGCCATGCGCACATCTCCTCTCCTCGCGCACGCGCCGTGTGCTCGGCCATACCCCGGCTGCCACTGGCGCGCACTGTCGGCGTGATGATACGAGGAAGCCGGCGGCAACGTCAACAAAGGCTGTGCTCGCCGCGCAGCGCCCCTGCTAGCTCCCGCCAGGGCTTCAGGGAGAGAGCAGCGCGAGTAGATACTGAGCCAACCGCTGTTCGGCGGCATCGGCCACTGGCAGGTTGTCTACGGGGTTGCGCGCCGCGTCGTTGACGGTGAGCAGCACGCCGAAGCGCTGGAGGAAGATGGCCTGCTGACCGCGGGTGAGCACGGCGACACAACCGTCTGCCGGCGTGTCGTCTGAGGCGAACTGTGCCATTGCGCCCTGTGGCGGATTATCTTTCTCCGCCAGAAGACCCCGCCCTTGCGGGCTGGGGATGCATGGCGCTCTGGCTCGCCGTGTGGTAGATTGTCTGCCGTACCGCAGGGCCTGCGGGAATGTACGCCTGTGGAGCGAGGACGATACCCACGTCCTCAATGCTCGTGTCAGCCGGTCACAGCGTTTCACCTTCGGGTGAGCAGGTCTGGTCCGCTGTGAGCAGCCCAGGAATCCCCCTGGCTTTAGCTGTGGGGAGTGGTCAATCAGCATGAAATTCCACGAGGGCGTCCGCACGATCGCATAGCGCGCGGGATCGCAGGCCGCGTCATCGGTGGCATCCAGACCTGGCGAGTGCCCCAGGATAGGCGTTACATGCCAGCCAGCGCTGTCATGCGTCATGTGCATGACAGCGAGCTGTACGCCGAATTCCTCGCGATTCTGCGGCGCCACCACGCGGCCATCCAGCGTGCGAAACTCCCACACCGCGCTGACGGTCGCGGCGACGATCCAGGCGCCGTCCGCGCCGCTGACACCACCCGGTGGCTGCACCACAGTGCACAACAGACAACAGGCTACAATCCTGCCCGGGAAAGCGGCAGGGGATGGCGAGTTGGGCCAGGAAGCACGGCTCTGGATAGCCTGCAGGGGACACGAGCTGGTAGCTGAGCGTGGCGCGCAGCGGCTCCGCGGCGACCACGACGCTGGGCTGTCCGGGTGGGTAGGAGAGGTAGTGTTCACCAGGCTGCACCAGCGCCGTGGAGCGGCGCGCTTCCAGGCCGTCTTGGATCGCCTTCGTAAGCCGGGCGACGCCGCCCGCAGCCGGCGCCACCGCGCTCAGCGAGACATGCATCCCGATGACCGTTCCAGGCAGATTGGCTAGATCACGTGGGAGCAGTCCGCGCCGCACCGCTGGACAGGTGTCGGCCGCAGCGCGCGGCACCGACACACGGCATTGCAGTGGCAGAAAAGGGAACACATGTGAGCGCCACGTGAAGACGTGTGTGCCCACGGGTAGGCGCAGCGGCGCCGGGTTGCCAGAGAATGGCAGATGCGCAAGCGTCTGCCCATCCAATGCCACCTCCACGCCCGGCGGGTT
>Ga0209647_1003678_pt1 | contig 11782 bp, 6 predicted proteins | sample GraSoi_2013_60cm_FD_185827 | JGI IMG/M metagenome (GOLD analysis project Ga0209647, IMG submission 185827) | Grasslands soil microbial communities from the Angelo Coastal Reserve, California, USA - Sample 9_17_2013_60cm (SPAdes) (version 2) | ecosystem: Environmental > Terrestrial > Soil >... | reverse complement strand
AGGCGAAGCCGGAGCGGCCGCTGGGCATGTCGCCCAACGCGCTGACGGTGCTCCTTTGCATCGCCGGCGTCGGCTGCTGCGTGGCGATGGCGATGCCGCAGGTCCACATCGTGGCGTATTGCGGTGACCTGGGCTACGGCGCGCAGCGCGGCGCCGAGATGCTCTCGCTGATGCTCGGCTTCGGCATCGTCAGCCGCCTCGCCTTCGGCTGGATCGCCGATCGGATCGGCGGATTGCGCACCCTCCTCCTGTGCTCGGCACTGCAGGGCATCGCACTGGTTCTGTTTCTGCCCTTCACGGGGCTGGTGTCGCTCTATGTCGTCTCGGCGATGTTCGGCCTGTTCCAGGGCGGCATCGTGCCGGCGTACCCGATCATCGTGCGCGAGTTCTTTTCGCCGCGTGAAGCCGGCACGCGCGTCGCCATCGTGCTGATGGCGACGCTGTTGGGCATGGCGCTCGGCGGCTGGCTCTCGGGTGCTCTCTTTGACTACACCGGCTCCTACCGCGCCGCGTTCATCAACGGCATCGGCTGGAATCTGCTCAACATGACGATCGCGTTCTGGCTGCTGCGCCGGTTCACTGGGATGGCGCCGGCGCGCACGAGTATGGCGTCGTAACGCCGAGCTCGCGGCGCGCAGCCGCGATTGCCTGCAGATGGTCGTCGCGGCAGACCGCCTGGTCCATGCGCCGCGTCGATCCCACGGCGAGGAACCAGCCGAGCGCCGGCGGCCGCTCGCGCCGTGTCACGTCGGACAGCGAGAATTCCAGCGTGTTGGCGCGCGTGTAATCGCCGGCGCAATCCTTGCCGAGCGGATCGCGCCGCTCGCCGGCCGCCGCATCGGCGAGATCGCGGCGCGCCTGGCTGCCGCGCGCGACCCGCGAGTTCCACAACGCCAACGCCGGCGACAGGAACTCGGCAAACCAGTGCGACGGCTCGATCTCCGCCGGCGGAGCGCAAAGGCGCCTGCTGCTCGCGTCGTTGGTGATGATGACCACGCGCGGCTCGATGCGCGTGCGGCCCTTCGGCTGGCGCGCTTCGAAGTCCCGCGCCGCGCGGCGGAGAACCATCAACACGCCCTCGGCGGTCTGCGCGCCGGAATTCTCGTGGTAGCCGCCGTCGACGATCCGCCCCCAGACGTCGGCGAGCGCGCAGGTCGGCGCGGCGTCGGCGCAGATCTTGGCCGCGGGACTCACATAGGTGAAGCGCGCGCTCAGGTGCACCGCGGTGCTGAGCGGAGTCGTCCAGCGCTTGCCGCCGATGGCAAACAGATCGTCCACTTCGGGCAGCTCGTCCTGGTCGAAGCGTGCCGGGCTGACCAGCACGCGCTTGCCGGTCTCGACGCGCGTGCCATTGAGGAAGAGCCTCGGCAGCGGTTGCTTTGCCAGCTCGTCGTAAGGCGCGGCGAAGGCATTGATCCTCGCCTGCGGATGCGTATCGGCCCATGAACGCTCCCACGAAAGCTCGAGGGCCCGCGCGCGGTCGAAGCTGCGGATGGCGACGAACGGAATGAAACGCTGGATAAAGTCAGGGAACAGCATGTAAGCGGCGACCGGCGAGAGGTAGTCGCCTTGCAGGAAGTAGCGCAGGCAATTGCGTACGCTCGGCTCCTCGGGAGTGCTGCAGCCGTCGGTGCTCAACTGGGAGACGAACGCGGCCGCAGCCAGGCTGCCGCCCGAGACGCTGCTGATGGCGAACACGCGTTGCGAGAAGCGGCCGCCGGTGGCGAGCTCGAGCTCGCCGAGCACATTCGCGGTCCAGTACGCGGCACGCAGTCCGCCGCCTTCGGCGGCAACGACATAGACCGGAAACACGGCCTCGCCCTGGCTCCGCGCGAGCCGGAACTCGGTTTCGTGCAGGCTCAGCCACTGCAGCGCCGCGGCCTCGATCGAAGCCGCGCGCTGGGCCGCCGGATCGATCGGCAGCTGCCGCACCTCGTGGTTATCGACATTCCCGGCGGCGAGCGCGAATACGATCGGCAGCAGCGCGAGCGAAGGCAGGCCGTAGGCTTTCGGCAGGAGCACGAGCACGATGCTGCCGAAGAGCATCCAGGAGGTGAACGCGAGCAGGATGATCGGCGCGCCGCCGAACTGGCGCGGCAGATGCACCGGGGACAGCAAAATACCCAGCAGCAGCGCGAAGGAAAGGCCCAGGGCGACGGCGAGGACCACGCGCGTGCTGCGTTCGAGCCGATCGCGGCGCTCGGCCGCCGGTGCGAGGTCGGGAAGGATCGCCCGGCGATATATCACGAACAGCGCATACAGCACGCCGCAGGCGAGGGCGATCAGCCCGTCGGTGATTTGCGTGTCCATGAGGAAATGCACCGCGAGCACGGCAAAGATGGCACCGCCCAGCGCCCTGGGTAGCCAGGTGCGCACGAAGATGGCGAAAGCGTCATTGCCATCGAGCGAAGAGCTGGCGAAGCGTCCCTGAAAGCGGCGCTTGAGGAGCACACGACTGCAGTACCAGGCAGCAAATGCCCACGCGGCTACCGAGGCGTGAAACAGGGCTTTGTGCGCGAACTCGTCGTAGGTGGCGGTCGCTTCCAGCAACTCGTAGCCCTGAGGCACGAGCACCAGGAGGAAGAGGCCTCCCGCCACCAGCGCGACCGGGTAGATGCACAGCCAGCAGGCTGCCGCCAGCGTCACCAGCGTGCCGAGTAACCGGGCGAGCGGGCTTTCCGGGTTCAAAGGGGCGCCAGGAAGTCAGCCACGCGGTTGCCGAGCCAACCCGCGCCGTCGGCGAAGCCAGCGTGTCCGCCTTCGGCGGGAAACTCGAACTGCACATTCGGCGGTATCAGTGCCCGCCGTCTTTCGGCGCCGCGCAGCACGTGGTCGGGCAGGAAGGGATCGTTGCGGGCATTGAGCGCCAGTGTGTCCACGGCGATCCTGTTGAAGAATTGGCCGGCAGAGGAGCGCGCCCAGTAGTCGTGCGCGTCGAGAAAACCGTTGACCGGCGCCGTCACTGCGTCCTCGAACTCGCTAAGCACGGACGCCTTGTTCACGCGGCAGCGGTCATAGGCGCCTGGGAACATGTCGGGCTCAAGCTTGCGCAAAGCCTTCCAGCGCAGGTTGTTGGCGAGGAAGTGCTTGCCGTAGAGGCGGCTAAACCCGCGCCCGAGCACAGCGCCGGTCACGCTGAGATCGAAGGGCGCAGACACAGCGACCGCGCCACGCACGACATCGCCCGCCGCGGCGCCCTGCTCTCCCAGCCATTTCAAAAGCGCATTGGCACCGAGCGACACTCCCGCGGCGTACAGGTGCCCATGGCGCTTGCGGAATTCGCGCAGGATCCAGTCGACCTCGTCACTCGCGCCGGCGTGATAGTCGGTGAGCGCGCGGTTGAGCTCGACCGAGCAGCCGCGAAAGTGCGGCACGGCGAAGCGCCAGCCGCGCCTGAGCGCTTCTGCACCGATGCGGCGCGCATAGGCCCCGGCGCTGCTGCCCTCGAGGCCGTGGAAGAGAACCAGCAGGCGCGGTGCATTTTCAGGTCCGGCCCAGTGGACATCGATGAAATCGCGGCCGTCGGGCGTCGGCCAGCGCTCGCGCGTGTACGTGATCCACGGCCACGGGATCAGGGACGGCACCAGGGTCTGCAAGTGACGTCCGGGCAACCACCACGGTGCGCGGTAACCGTTCATTTAGATAAACCCGATGCCCACCCCCTGCGAAGATCATACGGCAGGCGCTGCGGTACGGCACTTGACCCCCGCGACGCTGCAAGCGAGCATCTGCCGGCGCAATTTCGCTCGGGGGGGCGATGCTGGCGTGGCTGAAGATGATCGGCTGGGTGATCTTCGCCGGCCTATTCTTTTTCTCCATGCGCCGGCCGCGGCTGCTGCGCTTGGGCATGGGCTTCTTCCGGCGCGTCTGGCCGATCTTCCGGAGTCCATTCGCCTCGTTCGCCGGCGCGACCTACCTCGTGACTCGCGCCGATGACAGCCAAGAGGTGCTGCGCCGCGCTCACGACTTCCTGCTCGGACCGGTCAACGAAAGGAAGATCCTCACCGGCGATTTCGTGATCGCGCTCGATCCCGAGCGCCGCTACATCCGCGAGAAAACCAACGTCGCCCGCGCGCTGCCGCCGAACCGGCTCCAGGAGCTCGAGCACATCGTCGACACCGAGGCGACGCGCTTGCTACCGGACCCGCTCGACCAGCCGGTCAATGTCACGCTCTTCGCGGAGCGCGTCACGGTGGCGATCGTGCGCGATTTCTGGGGCTTGAGTCCGGATGGCGCCAGGAGCGAGGTGGTCGACGCCACTCCCGGTCTCGAAACCATGCGCCTGTGGCTGCGCAAGCTCGCCATCGTGCTGGGCTCGATGGAGCCGGCGCCCTTCGGCATCCGCGAAACCGGCGAGCAATGCAGCGAGGAGTTCCTGAGCTACGTGCGCGCGGAGTGCGCGGTGCATCCGCCCAGCAGCCAGGACATGATCGCGCATCTCCTTCGCACCAGCGGCAACAACATGGATGAGACCGTGCGCACCATCGCGGGGATCGTGATGACCGGCGCCGCGGTGGTCACCAAGGCGTTCTCGCACGCGTTCGATCAGCTGCTGCGCTTCGACGACGCGCTGGATGCCGCCATCGCCGCCGCGGCGCAGGAGGCGCAACTCAGGGCCGCCGGCAACATTGGCGCGGCGCGCCTCGCGCGCATGCGGGTCGGCCACATCCTGGTCGAGGCACTGCGCTTCAATCCCGTTTTCCCGGTGCTGCCGCGCTACTGCGTGCGTAGCACGACCCTCGCGCGCGGCACACCGCGCGAGACCGAGATTCCGGCGGGCGCGAACGTCATCGTCAGCCCGCTGGGCGCCATGTTCGATCCGCAGGCGGTGACCGATCCCGAGCGCTTCGGCTTCGCGCGCAACATCCAGCTCAATTCGCGCACCTCGACGATGCCCGACTGGGATTACGGCTCGCGCTCGGATGGCTCGCCCGGCCATTACGTGCTCTTCGGCGGCGGCGAGCACTGGTGCCTCGGCGACCAGATGGCGATCTGCGAGATGGCGTCGATGGCCGTCGCCCTGCTGAACCGCTTGCGCGAGCCGCTGCCCGGCAGCCAGCAGCCCCGCCGGCCCTATCGGGCGCAAGGACTGAGCTATGACGGTTCGGCGGCCGAGAGCCTCCTCGTGGGTGCGCGGTGATGCAGCAGGACCTGACGCTGATCACCCCGATTGCCGGGGGCTGGGAGGCGCTGGCGGCGGAGCTGCGCAATCGCGGCGACCAGCTGCAGGCCGGATGGGACAACGATGCGCCCGCGGCGCTGGATGCGGTGACGCAGCTCCACTTCCTGTCGCTCTTCGTGATCGAGCCGCAGGGCGAGAATCCGGCGCTGCTCGTGCTCGAGGCCAGCTTCGATGGCAGCCGCGACGCTTTCCTCGATCGGCTGGTGCAGACCAACGCGGCGCTGCTCCAGGCGGTCTATGCCTCCTGCGTCGGCTACCCGGCGGGCGCCACCGACGAGCAGCTGCGCGCCTATCTCGGCAAGCAGAAGCACTGCAATCAGCTCTTTTTTGTCGGCTGCCCCGGCCTTACCACGGGTCGCATCGCCGAGGACCGCGAGATCGCCGAGGAGGTGGAAGGCGTAATCCGCGCGCTGAACCCGCCGATCGGCCGGCGCGCGCAGATCGTGCGCGAGGTGTGGCAAAGGCTGTCGCGAGGCAACCGGGCGCGCGTTCTCAGCACCCCGAAACGGCCGTTCTGGGTGCGCCAGCCGCTCCTCGAGCGGCCGCTCCCGACGCTCTACTGGTACGCGAAATGGCCGCTGGCGATCGGCGGCTGGCTGGTGCTGGCGCTCGTGCTGATCGAGTATTGGAAGCCCGGCTTGCTGCCGGGATGGATCGCACCGCCCGCCCCGGTGCTCGAGGCGACCTGGTGCTGGACGCTCTTCTTCCTGGCCTGCGCGGGAGTGCTGACGTTCATCTGGGCGCTCATCTGGTGGAGCGAGTTTCCCAGCCGGCTGAGCTGGCGCATGGCCCGCGACGTGATCTTTGCGAAGCTGGAGGAATACGTCCGTACGAGCCTATTGGCGTTGCCGAGCTTCGGCGCGTTGCTTGGCCTCCTCGCCCTGGCGCATTGGCAGTGGGGGCTGCTCTGGAAGCTGATCCTCCTCGGGCTGGTAGTGCTCCTTTTTGGGGCCCTGGTGGCGGCGATCGTCTGGTACGTGCGGCTGCTGCGCATCGGGCTGCGCGAACCCGGCGACACCGTCTACGACCTGCGCTGGGATCCGGCGCGGCTCACTCAGCTTCGTGAGCGCGAGGATCGCCTGGCGCAGACGCATCTCGTCAGCGTCACCAGCATCCGGCCGGGCTGGCTGCGGATGGCGACGTTGCGTTGCGTGCTGTTCCTGATCCACTGGCTGGCGCGCATCTTCTACAACCCGCTCGGCCTGTTCAGCACGCAGAGCATCCATTTCGCGCGCTGGACCATCATCGACGAGGGCCGCCGCCTGGTCTTCATCTCGAATTACGGCGGCAGCTTCGGCGGCTACCTCGGCGTGTTCGCCACCCTCGGCGCCACCGGCGTCTCGGCGATCTGGAACAACACCGAGGGCTTCCCGCGCGGCTTCATCCTGCTGCTGGACGGCGCCCGCGACGAGCAGCGCTTCAAGGCGCGGGCGCGCGACAGCCAGGTGGAAACGCTTTTCTGGTACCGGCGCTATCCGCGCCTCTCCGTCGCGGCGATCGAGCGCAACGCCGCCATCCGCATGGAGCTGCAGCGCTTTTCCCGCGAAGGTTTCCGCATTGCCGAGGCCGAGCTCGATGTTTTCCTCCGACGTTTTGCCGCCACGACGCCCTAGCGCTCCGCTCGCCGAGCTGGGCGACCTCCAGGGCCTGCTGCGCCAGGGCTATCCCTTTTTCGACGGCGCCGCCTATTGCCTGTTCCGCATCGACGACGCGCCGAACGTGCGGCGCTGGCTGGCCACGCTGCTGCATCCGGATCCCGGCGAGCGCTGGATCGACAGCGCGCTGCAGTTCTCGAAGCGGCTGAAATACGAAGACAGCGGCGTCGCCATCGCCTTCACCCCCTCGGGATTGAAGGCGCTCGGCCTCTCCGACGACGCGCTCGGCAGCTTCGTGCCGGAGTTTCGCGAGGGCATGGCGGCCGAGCATCGCGCGCGGCTGCTCGGCGATGTCGGACCGAGCTGTCCGATGCGGTGGGAATGGGGGAATGCTCCCGGCATCGACGGCGTGCTGATCGTGTACGCGCGGCCTGAGGACCTCGACGAACGGGTGGAGACGATCTCGCGGATCCCCGGAGGTCCGAATTTCGTGCGCGTGCTGCGGACGCGCCTCTACACGGAACAGGGCACCGGGGTGCCGCGCGAACCGTTCGGCTTCGCCGACGGCTTCTCGCAGCCTTATATCGAAGGGGTGACGCTGAAAGATCCGCCCGAAGGGATACGCACCATCCGGACCGGCGAGTTCGTCCTCGGGTACCCGAACGAGATCGACCGCCTCCCCGCTTCACCGTCCATCGCGCTGGCCGAGGATCCGCAGCACGTGCTGCCGCGGCTGCCGCACGTGCCGCGCGCCGACTTCGGCCGCAACGGCACCTTCCTCGTGATGCGGCAGCTCGAGCAGAACGTGGATGCATTCGAGGATTTCATCGGCGCGGACGGTGAAAACCTCGCGGCGCGCATGGTGGGCCGCTGGCGCAACGGCGAGCCGCTGGTGCGGGCCGCGCAGCCGCGTGCGCCCGGCGAGACCACCAGGGCCGACCTCGAGGACGGCAACAACTTCGGCTACGACCGCGAGGACCGCCATGGTTTCAGTTGCCCGCTCGGCGCGCACATCCGGCGCGCGAACCCGCGCGATGCTCTGGCGCAGGGCATGCGCCTCACCCCGGCAGAGGCGCAGCGGCTCGTGGACCAGCATCGCATCGTGCGGCGCGGCCGCGTGTACCGCGACGCCGCGACCGGCGCGCAGGGCCTGATCTTCGTCTGCCTCAACGCCAACATCGAGCGGCAGTTCGAGTTCGTGCAGTCGGCCTGGCTGATGCACCCGGAGTTCGGCGGCCTCTCGGGTGAGACCGATCCGATCCTCGGCAACGCGCCGCGGCGCTTCACGATGCAGCATCCGCTCCTCGGCGAGTGCCGCGCGGACCTGCCGCAGTTCGTCACGGTGCGGGGCGGCGCCTACTTCTTCCTGCCGGGCTTACGCGCGCTCCGGTACCTGTCGCAGCTTTAGGCCAACTTCGGCATAGAGCGCGGCGGAGCGCTCGAGCTCCTTCTGCGCCGCGGCGCCCTGGCCGTGCTTGAGATACAGGCGGCCGAGGCCCTCGTGGCACTCGGCGGCGAGCGGGCGCATGCCGTGCATCGCGGCGCGCTCGAGCGCCTTGCGGTAGGCGCTCTCGGCATCCTCCAGGAACAGCTTGCCGCGCTGCGCCTGCGCCGTCGCGAGGCGCAGGTAGGAGTGGCCGAGGTGCACGTACTCCTTGCTCTCGATCATGCGCTGCACCGCCTCCTCCGCGCGGCGCACCGCGTCGGCGTAGCGACCGGCGCGCGCATAGGCGCTGGAGAGGCCGTTCAGCATGAAGTAGCGCGCGTAGTGCCCGGCGATGCGCGCGGTGCGGCTCCCCATCAGGGCCTCGATCGTGGCGATCGCCTCGTCGGCGCGCCCGAGCTCGGCGAGCGCCGCGCCGCGCCAGCCGACGAGCGGCGCGTGCATCGTAAGCACTTCGCCCTCCAGGGCGATCTCGATCGCCTGGTCGAAGACGCGCAGCGCCTGCTGCGCATCGCCCTGCAGGTAGTAGAGCGTGCCGAGCTCGTGCAGCACCAGCGTGCGCGACAGCGGATGGCGCGTGGCGTTGGCGAGCACGACGCCACGCTCGAGCTCACGCAGGCCCTCGTCGAATTTGCCGGTCAATGCCAGCGCCGAGCCGAGGAAGGCGGAGCACAGCACGCTCGGGTACACCGCCCAGCCGAAGCGCTTGCGCTCGAGCTCGCCCGAGAGCTCCTGGATCACGCCGAGCGCGACCTCGGCGCAGCGCTCGAGATCGCCGAGCGCGTGATGCGCCTGCACCAGGCCGCCGCGCGCGGTGAGCCGCAGGCCGAACTGCTTGTGCTCGTCGGCCATGATGAGCGCGCGCTCCGCGCTCTCTCTCGCCCGCTCGTGCTGGCCGGCGATCCAGAGCGCCGCCGAGATCTGGCTGTGGACCGCCGCCATGCGCCGCGGGTCGCCGATGGTGGCGGCGATCGCCTCGGCTTCGGCGAGCGTGCTCAGGATGCGCTCGTGCTCGCCGAGGGGCAGCAGCGCAGCGAGGCCGGCGAGGCGCAGGTCGATCTCCGCCTCGGAGCGCGCTCGTCCGCGCGCAAGGTGCTCCACCACGCCGAGGCCGCGATCGAGCATCTGCACCGCCTCGTGGTTGGCGAAGCGGGTGGCGGCGCGCGACGCCGCCATGATGTGATAGCGCACGCACTTGTCCCAGAGCTCGGCGCGGAAAGTGTGCTCGGCCAGCCGCTCGACATGCTCGGCCAGGCGATCGCGGTGCAGATCCTCGAGGACATCGACTACCCGCGCATGCAGCGCCCTGCGGTGCGCCTGCAGCACGCTGCCGTAGGCCACCTCGTGGGTCACCGCATGGCGGAAGCCGCACATCGGGCTCGGAAAGAGCTGCACCTCGAACATCAACCCGGAATCGCGCGCCGAGGCGAGGCACGGCGCAAAATCGGCGTCGCTGAGCCCGCTCACGCGCTGCAAGAGCTCCACCGTCATCTCGCTGCCCACCACCGCCGCGGTCTGGATCAGCGCCTTGACCGCGGGATGCAGGCCGTCGATACGCGCGGCAATCAGCGCCTCCGCGGTCGGCGGGATGTCGATCTCGGGATGCGGCTCGCGCAGCTGGTAGCGGCCCGGGCTGCCGATCAGCACGCCGGACTCGATCACCGAGCGCACCGTCTCCTCGATGAAAAACGGATTGCCGTAGGTGCGCGTCGTCAGGAGCGCACGCAGCGCGTTCAGCTCCGGCGCATTGCCCAGCAGGTCGCGCAGCATGGCGTCGGTGAGCTGCGGCGCGAGCGGCAGGAGCTGCGTGCTCACCGCGCCGGCTTGCTTCAACGCCGGCAGCTCGTCGCGCGCGGTGAGCAGCATGAAGAGCGCCGCGTTCGGCGGCTCGCGCACCAGTCCCGCGACGAATTCCAGCGATTCGCTGTCGAACCAGTGCAGGTCCTCGCAGATCAGCATCAGCGGCTGCTTCTCGCAGAGCTCGCGGATGATGGCGCGCACCGCCTCGAACACGCGCTGCTTGCGCTGTCCCGGGTCGAGGCCCTGCCACAGGCTGTTGTCGCCCGGCACATCGAGCAGGCCCTGCAGGATGGCGAGATATTCCGCCTGCGACGGCGCGAACGGTTCAAGGCCGAGCTGCAGCCGGCGCAGCAGCTCGGCAGTGCTCTGCGTCTCGGTGATGCCGAAGTAATGGCGCAGCAGCGTCGCGATCGCGGAATAAGGCGTGCCGCGCCCGTAGGAGACCGCGGGGACTTCCAGCACCCGGAAGCCGCGCGCCTCTTCGGCGCGCGTGACTTCGTAGCAAAGCCGCGACTTGCCGACGCCCGGCTCGCCGTAGAGCGCCATCGCCCTGCCGTGGCCGGCGGCCGCCTCGCCCAGCGCCTCGAGCAGCAGCTGCAGCTCTTCGGCTCGCCCGTAGAGACGCGTCAGGCCGCGCGCCACGCGCGCACGGAAGCGCGTGCCGCCGGGCTTCATGCGCTTCAGCTCGTAGACGTCGACCGGCGCCGCGATGCCTTTCACGGCGATGCGCCCGAGCGGCTCGGCGTCGATCAGGCCTTCGGCGAGGCGCAGCGTCTCGCGTGTCAGTCGGGTGGTGCCGGGAAGGGCAATTTGCTCCATGCGCGAAGCGAGGTGCGTGGTCGCGCCGACCGCGCGGTAATCGATGCTGAGGTCGTTCTCGATCGCCTTGATGACCACCAGCCCCGAGTTGAGCCCGATGCGCACTTCGGCGGGCACCCCGACATCACGCCAGGCACCGTCGCGCGCCGCGCGTACCGTTTCCTGGATCGCGAGCGCGGCGCAGGCGGCGCGCACCGCATGGTCCTCGTGCGCGATCGGCGCGCCGAAGATCGCCATCAGCCCGTCGCCGAGCACCTGGTTGACGGTGCCCTCGTAGCGATGCACCGCGCCGATGATCTCGGTCAGCAGCGAATCGAGCAGCATCTGCGCCTGCTCGGGATCGCGCCCGGCGATCAGCTCGAGCGAGCCGAGCAGGTCGACGAACATCACGGTGACCAGCTTGCGCTCGCCTTCGATGGCGCCGCGCGAGGCGAGGATGCGTTGCGCGAGATGCGCGGGTGTCAGCGCGGCGGCGGCCGGCAGAGGCCGTCGTACACCGGGCTCGACGCGGGTCAGGGGCCGGGCGCAGCCGCCGCAGAAGCGCACACCGGCTTCGCTGGCAAACCCGCATGCAGAACAGAGGGTCCGTTCCGCTTTCATTCTCGCCCCTTCCCCCCGGAAGAACGCTCCAATTCTAGCGGCCGGCCGGGCCGAGCGCGGCTTTCTTCCAGAGCTCCCAGGGGCGCTCGAGCGTACCGGCATTGGCCGCGGTCGAGCGGCGGCCTTCCTCGTCGCTCAGGAACTCGATCGGTCCCTCGAGCTGCGTCGCCTGGAGCTGCAGGCGCGCATTCATCTCGGTATAGATGGCGCGGAAGACCGCCTCGGGCACGGTGGCGCCCACCACGGTCATGCCGTGGCCGCGCATCAGCACGCAATTGCACTTGCCCAGTGCGCCGGCGAGCGCCGCGCCGAGCGGCCGGTCGCGCACCAGGAGATCGTTCT
>Ga0209647_1003677_pt1 | contig 11782 bp, 9 predicted proteins | sample GraSoi_2013_60cm_FD_185827 | JGI IMG/M metagenome (GOLD analysis project Ga0209647, IMG submission 185827) | Grasslands soil microbial communities from the Angelo Coastal Reserve, California, USA - Sample 9_17_2013_60cm (SPAdes) (version 2) | ecosystem: Environmental > Terrestrial > Soil >... | reverse complement strand
TCCGAATTGGAAGGGCGGAAAAAAGAGATCATCAATTCAGCCAAATCGGAAGCCTCCTTTATATTGAAGGAAACAAACCGTGAAATTGAGAAAACCATCCGCCATATTCAGGAGAATAAGGCGGAGAAAAAGGAAACCCGGAAAGCACGGCAGGGCCTGAAAGCCCTTACTGAAAAAGTACTTCCGGCGGAAGCCCCGGGGATTGTACTGAACGAATTGTTCAAGGTAGGTGATAAAGTGAGGATCATCGGTCAGGAGGTGACAGGAACCGTCATCTCCGCAAGTGGGAGTAAAGCAGTGGTTCAGTTTGGAGATCTCCGTTCTACACTCCGGATGGAGGAACTTGTGAGGAGTGATCAGGCCGATCCTTCTCTTTCTTCTTCAAAGGCGAGGTCCTATGGACTGGACTTGTATAAAAAACAATCGCAATTTATGAGTACACTGGATATCCGGGGTAAACGGGTAGATGAGGTGTTGCCTTTATTGGACCGGTTTTTAGATGATGCTATTTTACTGGGTCAGGGAGAATTAAAAATTCTACACGGAAAGGGCGAAGGTGTGCTGAGAAAAGTGGTGAGGGAGCGATTAAAATCGGTTCGGCAAGTAGCTGCCATAGGCGATGAGCATATTGAGCGTGGTGGAGATGGGATAACGGTGGTGGTATTAAAGTAAAAATGTCCCGCGGACCGCGGGACATTGAAGAATGGTATTTATTTTTTTCGTTAGTGACCAAAAGTAAAGATCCAATCCCCGGTCACATTTGCAGTACGATTAGTATAACCATTTCCGGCAAATGAAAAACTCATATTGAGGTTGGTCGCGGTCACAGCATACTGTACAATAACAGGCGGAGTGTCGTTGCGGGATAGGTCGGTTGTCGAACCTGTAACAAAAGTAAACTGGCCACTCGACGGCCAAGGGCTTAACGCAGGCCTGCCGGAGGTGCTAAAATTAAAAGTAGTTTGCCCTTTGGTGCCTGATAAGGTCAATTGAAAATTTGGGTAATCCGACATTTTATCGACCCCACCCAGCGTTACAGCTGTTACCTTCCAGACTGCTTTGTTCAACAAATCCAGTTGCTGATCCGTAAACGGTACGGGCTCATCCTTATGTTTCTTGCACCCGGCATACATCATTAGAAAACATACAATCCCCAGTGCCAAGACGATTTTACCTGCAAATTTCATGTCCAATGGTTTTAAAACTTCTTAAATTTAACAAAAGCAAGGTTCAAAAAAAACCCGCCAGGGCAGGTTGTTGTGCAGCCCTTGGTTTTCAGGGTTTAATCGGGCGCTCCAGTGGTTTGTAACCTTACCGATAGGTTGAAATATCAATTTTTTGTGCTGTATTGGGATATTCTGCTTCCTGATTGGAGGCAATAAAGACCATTAATCCCGGGGGAAGGTGTGAAAACTGATCCCAGTACCACTGGATGGATTTCTTATCCAGGTTGGTGGTCGGCTCGTCAAAAAAGAGGATGGCGGATTCCGATAAGAATGCTAATCCGAGTTTGAGCCGTTGCCGCATGCCCGAGGAAAGGTTCGAAATCAATTTTCCGGAGGCATGGGTGAGTTCCATCTTTTCAATAATTTCCTGAATGGACCCCCCCCTTGTTTTCTTGAAATGGAAATGAAAACGAACCATCTCTTCCAATGTAAACTCTTCGATCAACTCCTGGTAAGGCGTGGCAATGGACAAATAGCTAAAAATTTCCTCTACGGGGATGACTCCCGGGCCCTGCGAATACCTCAGTGTTCCCATGCTTTGGGGAAGTTGGCCCCAGAGGATTTGTAGCAGGGTAGACTTTCCCGATCCATTCGGACCTACGATAGCATAGGTATGACCTGATTCAAAGATGCAGGTTACGTTCTTAAAGATCCACTCGCGGTTAAACCGTTTTCCAAGATTTTCAACCGCGATCTTCATTCAAACGATGAAGTACTGGTGGAAAAGCCTTTCATGATCCCGCGTTCCGATCCCCGGATGAACGTGACAATGTACTCTTTTTCTGTGCTGGTGGGCAGCTCCTTTTCAACCAGGTCAATGGCTTTCGAATTATTAAGTCCTTTTAGGAAAATGTACCGGTAGATCTCCTGGATTTCGCTGATCTTGTCAGCATCAAAACCCCTGCGCCGCAAACCGATGGTGTTGATGCCGCAGTAGGTGAGGGGCTCCCGGGCGGCTTTAGTATAGGGCGGGATATCTTTTCGCACGAGCGACCCTCCGGAGACCATGACGTGCGCACCGACTTTTACGAATTGATGTACGGCGCTCGAGCCACCAATAATGGCCCAATCATCAATTTGTACATGGCCTGCCAGTTGCACCGCATTTGCCAAAATGCAATTGTTGCCAACGATACAGTCGTGTGCGATGTGCACGTACGCCATCAAGAGGCAATTGCTGCCGACGACCGTCTTGTATTTGTCGGACGTCCCGCGACTGATGGTGACGAACTCCCGGATCACGGTATTATCGCCAATAAAAGTCTCGGTTTCTTCTCCAGCGAATTTCAGGTCCTGTGGAACCGCGGATATGGAAGCACCGGGAAAAATCTTAACATTCTTTCCGAGGCGCGCACCTTCCCAGATCACGACATTGGCAGCGATCCAGCTTCCATCCCCAATGGTTACGTTTCGTTGTACGGTAGCAAAGGGCTCAATCGTAACATTGCTGCCAATTTTTGCTTCGGGGTGAACGTTTGCGAGCGGATAACTCATGAATCTTTTCGTACAATTCCTGCCGTCATGGTTCCTTCGCATACCAAGGTGCTGCCCACATAGCCGCGACCATTCATCTTGGCGATGCCACGCTTCATAGGGGCTAATAAGTCGCACTGGATTACCAGGGTATCTCCGGGAAGGACCATTTTTCTAAAGCGAAAATCTTCAATTCCAAGAAAATAGGGCCAATAGTTTTCGGGATCCGGGACCGTATTCAACACCAGAATGCCTCCGATCTGTGCCATGGCCTCGACTTGTAGAACTCCCGGCATGACAGGATTTCCAGGGAAGTGGCCCTGGAAGAACGGTTCGTTCATTGTAACATTCTTTACTCCAGCGACGCTTTCCTTGTCGAGGTAAATAATTTTATCAATCAGCAAAAAGGGATACCGGTGGGGCAGCGTGCACATCACCTGGTTGATGTCCATGACCGGCGGGAGACTTGGATTATAGCGTGGTATCCCTTTTTTATCGGCCAGGGCCATCGCTTTCTTCAGTTTCTTGGCAAAGGCAACATTGGCGGCATGCCCCGGTCGTGCGGCCAGGATTTGTGCTTTTAACGGGCGCCCCGCCAGGGCTAGGTCGCCGATGATGTCGAGGAGTTTATGTCTGGCTGGTTCGTTATTGTAGCGAAGCTCCACATTGTTGAGGATGCCCTCTTTCTTAACTTCCACCTTGGGTTTGTTCAACATCTTGGCGATGTTATCCAATTCATGTGGCTCGACCACCCGGTCCACAATAACAATAGCATTGTTAAGGTCGCCTCCGCGAATGAGATTGTTCTTATACAGCATTTCAAGTTCGTGAAGGAAGCAAAACGTGCGGCAGGAAGCAATCTCTTTTTCAAACTGCCGGATATTGGTGATAGAAGCGTGCTGACTTCCCAGGACGGGGGAATTATAATCAATCATTACGGTTACCCGGTAATCGTCCAATGGCAAGGCCGCGATTTCCACATTGCGGGAGGCTTCGCGGTAGAAGATACTATCCTGAACTTCAAAAAAGTCGCGCAGCGCGTTTTGTTCCTCGGTCTCCGCTTCTTTTAGAATGTTGACGAACTGTATGGAACTTCCGTCCATGATGGGTGCCTCCGGTCCGTCGAGCTGAATGAGCACGTTATCAATTTCAAGGCCAACGCAGGCGGCCAGGGTATGCTCAATTGTGCTGACCCGCGCCCCGTTTTGTTCGATGGTGGTCCCGCGGGATACATCCACCACACGATCGCAATCGGCATCAATGATAGGAGAGCCGGGCAGATCGGTCCGTTGAAATTTGATCCCGTGGTTAGCCTTGGCAGGCAGGAAGGTCATGTTGGTCTGAACTCCGGTATGCAAACCCACCCCGGAGAGGGTCACGGATTTCTTAATGGTCTGCTGCTTGTAATTTAGCATCATGGTGGTAAAAAGATGGCAAATTTACGCCCGATTAGGTCGATAATCCAAAAAGTTAGGAATTTGACCCTAATTAGTCTAATTAAACACCAAAATATCGTTTGCAAATAAGAGGGAGACGCCTTTACATTTCGGCATTGCCATTGTTCAGGGGCTTTTCCATCAAGGCTTCTGTCTGGTACACTTTCTTCTCCAACTCGCGAAGGCGGTCATGGAGATTGGGAAGGCGCTTAAAAACGGCATACGCTCTGAAGTATTCCTTGATCTCAAAGGCCGGAGAGCCAAGAATTTTTTGACCTTCCTCCTTCACTGATTTTCCGATACCGGCCTGCGCTCCAATGCTGGTGTTATTGGTAATGACCAAATGTCCCGCAATGCCTACCTGTCCGGCTAACATACAATTTTCGCCCACTTTAGTTGAACCGGATATTCCAGCCTGGGCTGCAATGACCGTGTTCTTTCCAATTTCTACATTGTGTGCAATCTGAATGAGGTTGTCCAGTTTTACTCCTTGACGGATAATCGTGGAATCACCCAATAGCGTGGCGCAGTCAATGACGGTATTCGCGCCAATGGCCACATTGTCTTCGATGACGACGTTGCCGAGTTGGGGGATGGTTTTATAACTTCCATCATCTTGTGGCGCAAATCCAAAGCCATCGCTGCCGATAACCGTGCCGGAATGGATCTCACAGTCGTTGCCGATTTTGGTCCCGGCGTAAAGCTTTACATTCGGGTGAAGGATCGTGTTGTCGCCGATAACAACATCATCGCCTACGAATACATGGGGGTAAATTTTTACATTATCGCCCACCTTTACGTTGTTGCCGATGTAGGAAAATGCGCCGCGGTAAATATTTTTTCCAACTGCGAAATTCTCGCCGACAAAACTCGGTTGCTCAATGCCCGTCTTTTGAAAACTGATGAGCTTGTGGTACTCCTCGAGGAGTACGGTAAAAGAGGAATAGGGATCATCTACCAGCAGGAGCGTCGTGGTAAATTCCTTTTTAGGCTGAAAGTCTTTTTTTACAAGGACCGCACTGGCGCGTGTGGTGTAGAGATATTGTTCGTACTTCGGATTAGAAAGAAAAGCGATCTGTCCTTTTTTGGCATCCTGGATTTTTGCCAGCATGTTGATCGTTTGCGCTCCTTCTCCCTGCACTTCCCCGCCCAACATGACGGCTATTTGTTGAATGGTAAACTCCATGGGTTAGGAATTAGTCGACTCATTGTCCGTTCATGATAACGGTAACATTCTTAGTCAGACACCATGATTCATGCAGACCTTTCTGACAGGCTACAAAGATACATTTTTAGGCCAGCATAAATAATTTTTTTTAACGATTTTGCTGATGGCCTTAATGCTTGGTAAATCGGAAGCATGAGCAATATCCACCACGTTTCCGCTTTTGGTGAGCACATTAATCGTTTGCCCTTCCGCAACATAGCCCTCGTTGGAGACCACACCATGAGAAAACAAATACGAGGCATCCCCGCGAAGAACATGAAAGGTTTTGACGACGCCCGCTCTTACTTTTTCAATATGATTTTTTTTTATCGGCTCCGTCGTCAGTTGAATCTGAAATAAGTTCCGTGTCAACAGCATTTCGCAAAGTTGGGACAAGATCGGATCACCGTGGCTTCGCCAGGATTTGATGGCACCCCAAATGTCGTTATCGTCCAGTTGCCCGAAAGCGTTGACTAAATCTGGCTTGTCCCGGAAATCATCGAATGTATACTTGTTCTTTAAGAATGTCTTGAGTGGCTCGCTGCCGGGCAGGTTCTCGCCTGATAAAAATAAGTACTGAGCGCGTTTGATGATATTGACTATTAAACGCTCGGCACTGACCGAAGTTTTATGAAGATAGACCTGCCAATACATCAACCGGCGTGCATGTAAAAAACTTTCGATGCTATAGATACCCTTCTCGTCAACGACCAGTTGATCCTCCACTACCCGAAGCAGGGTGATGATCCGGTCCGCACCGATAGAGCCTTCCGTAACACCGGTAAAAAAACTATCGCGTTTCAGATAGTCCAGGCGATCCATGTCCAGTTGGCTATTGATCAGTTGGTGGAGGAACTTCCGGGGGTAGGTATTTTGGAAAATCCGGAGTGCGAGGTCGAGAGCACCATTGTATTCACGGTTCAATTGTTTCATGAACAGGTAGGACAGGCTCTCGTGCTTCATACCGGGAAGGAAGGTTTGCTCCAGGGCATGTGAAAAGGGACCATGGCCAACATCGTGGAGAAGGACAGCTATCTGGGCTGCTACTCCCTCCTCCGGACTGATCTCCGCGGCCTTGGTCCGGAGATCTTCGATGACTCTTCCCATCAGGTGCATGGCACCCAACGCATGCTGAAACCGGGTATGCAACGCCCCTGGGTAAACTAGATCGGTTAAGCCGAGTTGTTTGATGTACCGGAGACGCTGAAAATACGGATGCTCAATAAGGTCGGAAAGAAGTCCAGGGTTGAGCGTGATGAATCCGTACAGCGGATCATTGATGATCTTCTTTTTACTCAAAATTTTGGATCCTTGCTGGCCATTAAAATAAATTCTGCGTGCCTTTGTGGTTCGTTGTGCCCTTCCTTCACCTGCTGTACCGTCACCATGGAAACGAAGGTAAGGAACCCGCTGGATATTTCTTAAATTGCGGAAAATTGACCCTATGCAAAGATACACGATTTTGTGGGCGGATGATGAGATTGATTTACTTAAACCGCATATCCTTTTTCTTCAACAACGCGGATATGATATAACTCCGGTCAACAATGGATCGGAGGCCGTCGAGCAAGCGGAAGCCAGGCATTTTGATGTCGTCTTTCTGGATGAACACATGCCGGGGATGTCGGGGCTGGAGGCGCTTACCCTGATCAAGAATAACAAACCCAACCTGCCGGTAGTGATGATCACCAAGAATGAAGAGGAGGCGATTATGGAAGATGCGATCGGCGCCAAGATTGACGACTATTTGATCAAGCCGCTCAACCCGAGCCAGATCTTGCTTTCGGTAAAAAAAATCCTGGATAATAAGCGACTGGTGATTGAAAAAACCAACCAAGGCTATCAGCAGGAATTCCAGAAGATCAGCATGGCCTTTATCGATAACCTCAATCACGATGGTTGGGTTGATATTTATAAAAAACTGGCGTTTTGGGAATTACAAATGGACCAGGCCGACAACCAGGACATGGCCGAAGTGCTGGAGATGCAAAAAGTGGAAGCGAATTCCAATTTTTGCCGGTTCATTAAACGCAATTATGAAAGCTGGCTGAATGACCCCAAGGCCGACAAGCCCTTGCTTTCTCACCAATTGATTAAGCGCAAGGTTTTTCCGGAGGTCAAGGAAGGACGCCCGACGTTCATGATCCTGATCGATAACCTTCGCTTCGATCAATGGAAAACGATCGAGCCCATCGTATCGGAATATTTTAATGTCGATTCGGAAGAAACGTACTACTCGATCCTGCCGACCACAACCGCCTATGCACGCAATGCGATCTTCTCGGGGATGATGCCTTCTGAAATGGCCAAGATGCACCCCGAGTTGTGGGTGGGGGAAGACGATGATGAAGGAAAAAATAATTTCGAAGACGAATTCCTCTCGAGGCAGATCCGGAGGAATAATTTAAAAATGAAGTTTTCCTACCATAAGATCAAGAAACTGGAAGAGGGCCGGGACCTGGCCGATTCGGTCAATACTCTTTTTTCCAATGACCTCAACGTGATCGTCTATAATTTTGTGGACATGCTTTCGCACGCGCGCACCGACATGGCCATGATCCGTGAACTCGCTCCCGATGAAGCGGCGTACCGTTCCATCACCAAGTCCTGGTTTATCCATTCGCCCTTGCTGGACATCCTGAAAGAGATCGCCAAAAAAAATGCGCGGATCATCATCACCACCGATCACGGTACGATTCGCGTGAAGCGGCCCTTCAAGATCATTGGCGACAAGGCGGTGAATTCGAACTTGCGCTATAAACAAGGAAAGAACCTCGGATATGAAGGAGACAAAGTGATGGAAGCCCACAAACCGGAACGCCTTTATTTGCCGAAACAAAACGTTTCCACCTCCTATGTTTTTGCCATTGAGGACCAGTTCTTTGCCTACCCTAACAACTATAATTATTATGTCAATTTCTATAAGGACACCTTTCAGCACGGGGGGGTAAGCCTGGAGGAGATGATCATTCCTTTAATTTTCTTAACTTCGAAGAATGCCTGAAGGGTGGGAGAGCATACAGGGCGGCCAGGCTCTTTCGTTGAGCGATCTGAAGACAGCGGCAGCCCATCTGATCCGGAAGTGCAGTCCTGTTAAAGTATGGCTTTTTTCAGGTGAAATGGGGGCGGGCAAGACGACGTTGATCAAAGCCGTATGCGAACAGCTCGGCGTAGGGGAGGGAATGAGCAGCCCCACGTTTTCCATTGTAAATGAATACGATCGGCAAGAGGGTGGAAAAATTTATCATTTTGACTTCTACCGGCTGAAAAATGAACAGGAGGCTTTCGACATTGGGACGGAAGAATATTTTGAGTCGGGAAATTTTTGTTTTATAGAATGGCCGGAAAAAATTCCCTCCCTGATTCCATTGCAACATGTCAACATAAGAATTACACCGAGTGACCACTTGCATCGAATAATCGAGTACGCGCGCTATGATTGAAAAGACAAAATCAGGATTTGAGGCCCTTGCCAAAAGTAGTCTTTACCCGCAGGAAGAAATGCTGAAGGTGAAAAAGGCGAAGCATACTTTTTTTATTGGGTTGCCAAAAGAAATATCGCGCCAGGAAAACCGGATCAGCCTCACCCCCGATGCCGTCGCCATCCTGGCCTCGCGCGGGCATGAAATATGGGTTGAGACAAAGGCCGGAGAAGGGTCCAAATTCAGCGACAAGCAATACAGCGAGGCGGGAGCCAAGATTATTTACTCCCCCCAGGAAGTGTACAAGGCTGAGGTATTGCTAAAAATTGAGCCACCGACGCTGGAGGAGCTCGAGTACTTCAGGCCGGGACAGGCATTGATATCGGCGTTGCAATTGGGCCACCTTGACCAAGCCTATATCGATGTGCTTATGAGGAAAAAAGTGACGGCGCTGGCCTACGAATTCATTGAAGACAAGGTCGGGGGAATGCCCATCATCCGTGCCATGAGCGAGATTGCCGGCAGTACGGTGATGTTGATCGCAGCAGAATATTTAAGTACGGTCAATAAAGGAAAGGGCGTCATCTTAGGCGGGATCACGGGCGTTCCGCCGACCAAAGTGGTGATTATCGGAGCGGGAACCGTCGCCGAGTATGCTGCCCGCGCGGCGCTGAGTTTGGGGGCCGAGATCCAGATTTTTGACAATGCGTTATACAAACTCCGCAGAATTAAGCACACCCTGGGCCAGCAGTTTTACACTTCGACCATCGACACCGTAACCTTAAGTGAGAGTTTAAAGAAAGCAGACGTCGTCATCGGAGCGCTCCGGGCAGAGAAGGGCAGGGCCCGCCATGTTGTTTCAGAAGAAATGGTGAGTCAGATGAAGCCGGATTCCCTCATCATTGACCTGAGCATCGATCAGGGCGGATGTATCGCTACCTCTGAAATTACCACCCACGACAAACCGGTCTTCCGGAAATACGATGTGATCCATTATTGCGTGCCCAACGTCGCCTCCCGGGTGGCGCATACGGCCACGACCGCGCTGAGCAATATTTTTACGCCAACGATCCTTCGGGCGGCGGAAGAGGGTGGGGTGGAAGCCATGATTTTTTCCCACAAGTGGTTTATGAAAGGGGTATACACGTACAAGGGAGCCCTTACGAATGAGTCTATTGCAAGGAAGTTTGCCATGAAGTTTAAGAATATTGAATTGTTGATGGCGGCGAGGGTGTAGGCGGCTGTCTGAACTATGGTTCTTTTGAGTAAATGATTTTGTGTGATTCTTGTCACAAATTCATGGCCATCATTTCTCAAACGTCATGGCTAAAGCCGGTTACATCTTTGATCAAAAACTCCGCCTTGAAGGCGGAGTTAATACTCGAGTCATCCCTCGCCCCTGTTGGGGGTTCTTCATCAACAAGCATTCGTGGGAATCACCAGGCACTCAAGAATCAAGCCTATGCTAAATCTGCCAGACTTTTTTCCAATGCCTTGACTTTCATCTCAGCGTCCGCTTTTTTCTTGCGTTCCAATTCCAGTACGTGTGGCGGAGCCCCTCCAACAAATTTTTCATTCGATAGTTTCTTATCGATCGAAGTGAGGAATCCCTTCACGTAATCCAGTTCTTTCTGAACTGCTAACCGCTCCGTCGTTTTATCAATTTTCAGCGGAATGAAAAATTCAGTTGACCCTAGTACAAAGGAAGCGCCGCTGCCGGATTTTTCCTTACTCCAGTCCACGCGATTAAGGTTTGCCATTTTTTTGGCGATGGGCGCAAACTGACTGAGGTGACTGCGGTCGGTGGAGAGGACGATCAACGCCAACGCTTCCTTGGACGATAGGCCCTTCGCATTCCTGATGTTTCTGATTTCAGCAACCACGTCAAAAGCCGTTGCTGCATTGGCGATCAGGGCTTCATCATGCGGACCGCCCGATGGCCAGGCCGCCACGATGATGCAGTCTTTTTCGTCGCGATCACCCAATTCATGCCACAACTCTTCCGTGATAAAGGGCATAAAGGGGTGCAGCAATTTCAAGATCGTTTCAAAGAATTCGATCGTTTTAGTTTGCGTTGCCTGATCAATCGGTTTCCCGAACTCGGGCTTGATGATTTCCAGATACCAGGCACAGAAATCGTCCCACGTTAATTTGTAGACCGTGAGCAAGGCATCCGACATCCGGAACTTGTTGAATTGATCGTTGAGTTCGGCAATCGATTGGTTCAATCGCGATTCAAACCAGGCGATCCCTACTTGATTTTCCATGGGCTGAGGGATCGGTTCTACGGACCATCCTTTCACCAGCCGGAAGGCATTCCATATCTTGTTGGCAAAATTTCTCCCTTGTTCGACCAGTTTTTCGTCGTAAGGCAAATCGTTGCCGGCCGGTGAGCTGAACAGCATTCCGGTGCGCACGCCGTCAGCGCCGTAGTTGGTAATCAGCTCCAATGGGTCAGGTGAGTTGCCAAGGGACTTGGACATTTTTCTTCCCTGTTTGTCGCGCACGATCCCCGTGAGATAGACATCGCTAAACGGTTTCTTGCCCATGTACTCATACCCTGCAATGATCATCCGCGCCACCCAGAAGAAAAGAATTTCAGGCGCCGTTACCAGTACGTGTGTTGGATAATAGTAGTTCAGGTCCGCATTTTTGGAGACGATGATCTTTCCGGACTTTTTGTCGAAGCAGTCATCCCGGAAGCCGTCAAACACGGCCATGGGCCACAGCCAGGATGAGGCCCACGTATCCAGGACATCCGGATCCTGGCGCAAGTCTTTTTCGGTAATTGCCTTTCCCGATTTTTGTGAAGCTTGCCGGATGGCTTCTTCCAGGGTTTCGGCTACGACAAAATCGCTTTCCCCCACACCATAATAATAGGCGGGAATCCGGTGGCCCCACCACAATTGGCGCGAAATGCACCAATCGCGGACGTTATCCATCCAATGCCGGTACGTGTTCTTGAATTTGGCAGGGTGGAGCTTTATTTCATCCTGTTCCACAGCAGCGGCAGCGTTC
>Ga0209647_1003676_pt1 | contig 11787 bp, 13 predicted proteins | sample GraSoi_2013_60cm_FD_185827 | JGI IMG/M metagenome (GOLD analysis project Ga0209647, IMG submission 185827) | Grasslands soil microbial communities from the Angelo Coastal Reserve, California, USA - Sample 9_17_2013_60cm (SPAdes) (version 2) | ecosystem: Environmental > Terrestrial > Soil >... | reverse complement strand
GCGTGGAGGCGTCGCGAATATCGTCCACGACGTGCGCCGCGCGAATCAACGCGGCGCCCACAAGTCCCACATACACCTGAGCGGGCAGCAAGAGTGCGAGTGCGCCGATGATAGCACGCTGAGCCTGCGAGCGGTCGAGTACCGCGACCACGACGGCGGCCAGCATCACGCCCAGCCCGACTCTGAACCGCAGCAGAACGTTCTGCGTCTGCATGCGACCCTGCCCGAGCGCCGATCCACGCCACCACAGATAGACGAGTGCGAGCAGCAGGCCAACGCCGTCGAAGAGGCGCCCGCTGCCCACGTTAAAGTCATTCGCCAGCGCGGCAAGCCAGGTCGGATCGAACGGCCCGCTGGCGACATGGCCATACGTGGCCGGCGAGACACGGAGCAGCACCAGGTAGGTGGCGAGGAAGACGAGGAAGCTGGCGCGCCGCAGGCGGCTGCCGCGCCGTGGCGCGGCGTGGCGCATGGCCCAGGCGACGACGAGCACGACGATCAGAAACCAAAAGGGAACGGCGACGGCGCTCAGGCCGGTGGGGGTGGTTCCTGCCAGGACGAGCAGCCACGCCTCGACCGGCAGCGCTTCGAGCAGGAGCAGCGCGGCCGCCAGCGCGAGCGACTCGCCGTGCTCACTCGACCACGAGAGGTCGCGGTGTGCGAGGCGTGTGAGGCCGCTTGGCCTCATCTGCCGCTGCATCATCACCTGCTCCATTCTCGCTGCTGGCGCCCTCATCGGCAGTGGTCGTCTCGCCCGCTGCCTCCGCCGCCGCGGCAGGCGAAACCGTGCCCCGCTGCTCCACCCGCTGCGCTTCATACCACTGCATCAGCTCGCTGTCATCCGTGCCAAGCGCATCGCTCACCAGCGTTCGCCACAGCGCGCGATCGCCGAGGTAGTGCACGGGAAAACCAGCGTACGGCAGCGGACCATCCGGTGAGGCGTCCAGCCCGCTCGTGGAGCGCAACAAGAGCAGCGAGACTTCGTGGCCGCGTGCGCGCACGTGTCGCAGCGCCACCAGCAGTGGCACGTCTACCGCGTTCTCGGTGCCGACATAGAGCACGACGGCGCCCGGCGGCAGCCGGCTTTGCTCGCTGGCGATCACCTGATCCATCGGCAAGCCATAAAAGGGGAGGAGCCGCGCCAGCCCGTCGAGGATGCGGGTGTGCTGCCCAGAGTGTGCCGCGGGCGCGATGTGGAGCCGCAGCGCCGTGGCGAGACGCAGCGCTATCTGGGCACTGGACATGGCGACTTTGTCCGGTGGCGACGGGTCGCCACCTGTGCGAGCTGGCGGGGCGCCCTCCGGCCCGTCATCGGTGAGCTGGAGCGTCCCATTGGAGTACAGGCCGGTGGCATAGTCGTGGTCAAGCGCCCAGGTTGCCAGCGACGCGGCGGCGCAGATGCCAAGCTCGACCAGCGCGGCGTCGTAGCCCATCACTGGGCGCAGATACGTGCGCACATCGTAGAAAATGACGATGCTGTGCCGTGTCGCGGGGTCGTAGACCTTGCTTTGCAAGCTGCCAGTGCGCGCCGTAGCCTTCCAGTGAATGCGCCGCGGCTCATCGCCAGGCATGTACGCGCGAATCCCGGCCACACGTAAAGGGTCCTCCAGCAGCTTGCGAGCGGACTTCTGCTCGCCGAAGGGTGCGATGGCGGGCAGACCGAAGCGCTCGATCGGCGCGATCAGCGGGTGGACGAGCACCGTCGCATGTGCTTTGCGCGTCTCGTCGCGGGTCATCATGCCGAAAGGATCGCCGCTGCGCAGGAGGGTGGGACCGAGCTGGAACGCGCCGCGGTTGACTGCATGCACGCGGAACCTGCGCCGCACGCGCTGATAGGCCCAGAGTGAGATGTGATGTGTCAAGTGCACGCGCGTCGGGCGATTCGACGCGCTGAGCGACGAGCCGATCACCGGCAGCGCATCTGGCAATTCGTCCACCACTTCGAGTGAGGGCAGTGGCAGCGGCTTGCGATTTTCCACCAGCACGCGCACCTCTATCACGTCACCGAACGAGGCCCGGCGCGCCGTTGGCTCACGTACCACCACGAGCTGGCGCAGGCCAAAGCAATACCACACCTCTGGCAGCAGCGTTATCGCGGCCAACAACAGGGCGGCGACGAAGAGCAGAGGCTGGCGCATGAGGAGGCTGAAGAGCGCCAGTACGCCGGCGGCATAGTAGTATGGGCGGCGGGCAAGCAGCGTCTCGTCTGGAGGCTCGCGCCTGGCCCCGCGGCGACGAGCGCCCGACATGCCTCGTGCATCTACGGGCTGGCGGTGAGGTTTGACATGGTCGGGCGGCCCACTGCCGGGGTTATCGAAATAGCTGCGCGGGACCCTCATACGCGGCCTACCGTCCTTCGGTGCGGACGTTCTCCACCGGCACCGGCGTGTGGGCGACCACGTCCGCGATAATCTGGTCGGCGTTTTGGCCGCGCAGACGGCTCTGGGCAGAGGTGAGCAGTCGGTGGGCCAGCACCGGCTCGGCAAGCGCCTTGACGTCATCTGGCTTGACGTAGTCGCGCCCCTGAATCGCGGCGCGTGCCTGCGACGCGCGGAAGAGCGCCAGCGCCGCGCGCGGGCTGGCGCCAAGCTCGACAGCTGGATGCTGGCGAGTGCCGCGCACGATCGCCAACATATAATCGGCGACTGCCTGCGAGACCGAGATCGCGCGCACCACCGGGAGCAGCCGCACCACCTCGTCGCCGGTGACGACCGGCGCCAGGTCGTCCAGCGGCTGCGTGAGCTTGAAGCGATACAGGATTGCTCGCTCCTCGTCGAAGCTTGGATAGGCTACGCGCAACCGGACCATGAAACGATCGAGCTGGGCCTCGGGCAGCGGGAAGGTGCCCTCTAGCTCGATAGGATTCTCGGTCGCCACCAGCAGAAACGGCTGCGGCAAGGGCATCGTCTGCCCATCCACCGTCACCTGGCGCTCTTGCATCGCTTCGAGCAGCGCGGATTGTGTGCGCGGCGTCGCCCGATTGATTTCGTCGGCGAGTACGATCTGTGCGAAAATCGGTCCCGGGCGGAACTCGAAGTCACCTGCTTTCTGACTGAAGTAGCTGACGCCGGTCACGTCGCTTGGCAGGAGATCGGCGGTGCCTTGAATGCGCGCGAAGGACACGCCTATGGACCGGGCAAGAGCCTTGGCCATGATCGTCTTGCCCAGCCCTGGCACGTCCTCGATCAAGGCGTGGCCCTCACAGAGCAAGGTAATCAACAGCAGGTCAATGGTGGACTCCTTGCCCACGATGACCTGGCCGACATTGGCGCGCACGCCGTCCGCGGCTATGCGCAGGGTCTGGACCTGCCGCGCCAGCTCGGTATCGTCTTCTGGCGCGGCAGGCGCCGTCGCAGTCTCTCTGCCAGCGTCCATTGCTACTCCTTCCAACGCCTGGGCGTGGAGCGCCGCGGACGTGCTTGCGCTGTATTGTACCGCAGCGAGCCCCCTCTTTTGAGTACGGCGGCGGCGACATGATTCTCACGCGGAGCAAAGGAGCGAGCAGAGCGGCAGGGCGACAGCGGCGCGCCGTGGCAGAGGCGCAGACGGTCCGCGTGCTACCACCACTCGTCGTGGGAGTCGTGGCGTACCCAGGTGGGATGAGGGGCTGCGCGCACCGGCAATGGGCAGATGCGAGGCGCCAGGCAGAAATCGGGGTCGGAGTCCAATAGGCCCAGAAACGCCGCAACAACCACCGGGTCGAAGTAGACGCCACAGCCGGCCTCGATGCGCTGGCGCATCGTCTCGCGCTTCATCGCCGCCTTATAGGGGCGCTCGGACGTCAGCGCATCGCATACATCCGCGACGGTGAGCACACGCGAGCCAAGCGGAATGTCCGCGCCCGCCAGGTGATCTGGATAGCCGCTGCCGTTGAACGCTTCGTGATGATGACGCACGATCTCGACCAGCGCCGATGGCGCGCCGTAGATCTGGAGGAAGCGCGCGCCGATACGCGGGTGCTGCTCCATCGCATGGCGCTCGTCGGACGACAGGGCGGATTCTTTGTGGAGGATGGCATTCTGGACCCAGGTCTTGCCCAGATCATGCACCAGGCCAGCCAGCGCGAGATCGCGCCCAGCACGTCGCGCCCAGCCAAGCTGGCGTGCGATACGGTATGCATAGACGGCGACGCGACGTGAGTGCTCGTAGGTAATGACATCCCGCTCGCGGATGCTGCGCGCCAGGTCATAAACGATCTGCTGTGTAAAACGGCGAGTGCCTTGTTCGGCTGGCTGTACGGTAGCCACGACGCTGCCTCTTCTTCGGTGACTGCTCGATAGGCCCGCGGGCTGCTTCCCCCGTGTTTGCGTCCGCGCACCCCGCGCTTCCCCCGCGGCGATGCGGGGTGCAAGACCGCGTTCGTGCGGTATTCTGCCCGATATAACGCCATGGCGCGGTACAGGTAACGAATGCGGTACCCAACATGTTGCCCCTGCGAGCCGATAAAGGATTAGCATAGCCCATTCAAGTGGAGAGTGCCAGCAATGGCACGGCGGGTGCGCGGGCGCAGTTAGGCGGCTGGCTCGGACGCTGCCCTCGTGGCGCGTTGGACACGAGCAATTGCCGCGTTGCCGTTCTGGCAGGGGCGCGTGCTCGATCTGGGCTGCGCGTCCGGCTACAGCACGCCCCTGTTGCGGCGGCGTGGCTACGCTGCCGTGGGCGTGAACGCCTCGTCCAGCTCCATCGCGCCGACCCCGGCGGAACGTATCTCGTGTGCAATGCCGCGCATGTCCCGCTGGCGGATCGCAGCTTCGACGGCATCCTGTGCCTCGACGTGCTCGAACACGTGACGAATGAGCGGGCGGTGCTGGCGGAGACGGCACGATTGCTGAAGCCTGGCGGAACGCTGGTGCTCACGGTGCCGCTTAGCGGGGTGCTGGCGGGCCCGAATTCGCTCAACATCTTTGGCCGCCTCGTCCACGCGACCAGGCGCGGCCTCTTTCCGCCGGAGATCGCCGCGGCAGGATGTCATCGCCACTATCAGGATGTCATCGCCACTATGCAGTAGACGACCTGGCAGTAGACGACCTGCGCGCGCTCGTGGGCAACACCTTCACACTCGTGCGGGTGCGACGCACCGAACTCGGCGTGGCAGAGCTGGTCCACCTGCTGGCGTCGTGCTCTTCCGCTGGCTTATACGGGTCGAACCACTTTACGCCGTCGCGGCGTTCGCGTACTATACGGTGTACCTTCTCGAAGATGTCGTTCCCGCTCGGCCCGGCAGGGTACCACTTGCTGTTGGTCGCCAGGCGCGCCGAGACGTCGCGCGTAGCGCCGTTCAGCCAGCGCCGGGACATACGCAGATTGATACAGCCATGTGACACTCCCCATGGCTAAAGCCAGGGGCTTCTCGCCTCCAGCCATCCGGCTAGCGAGCTACTTGCCCGGTGTCCACGGGAACTACTGGGGGCCGAAGCTCCCAGATACTTGGAAATGGAGCGTACCGCGAATGTTTTACCCGCTGGCGGCTTGCCCAGCGGAACGCCGCAAACATTCGGTTGGAAAGGTGTGCCACTGGGGCACTGGGCCGAAGCCCACCAAACGCTGGTTCATCGCCAGCGCGCATAGACAGTGTATCACAGAGTGCCGGCTGCGGCCGGCCCGGCTTTCACCCCCAGGACTGAAGTCCGGGGCACTCAGCCGGGAGGTACGGTAGAAATGAGTACCAGGACATGAATCTGATCGAACAGGTCGTGCAGCAGCTGACCCTCGGCGGCGCCGTGCGCGAGAATCACGCCCTCGAGCATGCCACCATCGTGCTCTTGAGCAAGCGGTTCCCCGAGGCCCGTCTCTCCGGCGTGTCGTTTGCCTCTGGATTCTTCGTCTTCGGAGATGTACCGACTGAAGCGGTGCGGCCGGTGGCGGAGCAGGCGCTGGCGCGGTTGCGGGGCGGGGAGCCGCAGATGGCCATTCATGAGCGCTGTGGCACCAATATCGCCGTGGCTGGGATGCTGACAGGCCTCTCGGCAATGACGGTCGCGAAGATGCGCAAGCCGTACAACACCTTCAACAACGTCATCCTGGCGTCCACGGCGGCGCTCGTGCTGGCGCGCCCGCTCGGCATGCTGGTGCAGCGCTATGTGACGACGCGCACGCCTGGAGCCACCATGCGCGTCGCCGGCATTAAGCCCATGACGTTCCTGGGCAGCGCAGCGCACTTCGTCTCGACAGAGAACCCCGGCGCGCGCATCCTCTCCATCGCCTCATAACCGCACGCAACCGCACGCATACGCGACCAGGATGCGCCTGGCGCGGCGTTGCAGAGCGAGCACGGCAGGCTCTGCGCGCGGCGTCGACTGGCTGGGCCAGTCGTGGCTGGACGGGGTGCGCTACCAGCGCCAGAAGCGCTCGACCTCGATGCCAGGGTAGGTACGGCGCAACGACGAGGCGTAGCCGCGCAACGTCTGCCGCATGCGATCCTGCGTCCCAAACAGCTGGGGCACCTGGCTGACGTACTGGGCGATGGCCTCTTCCTTCGTGCGCATGAGGCCGGATATCTCCACCAGCTCCGGCTCCATCGTGATTCCGAGCTCGCGCTGACGGGTTTCGAGCGCACCGGGCCGTGTGACGTACGGGAAATCCTCGTAAAACTTGACGTTGAGCTTGCGCTGCGCCAGCCGATCTGCCGCCGAGCAGATAAGCTGGTGGTCTACATGATGGCCGATACCCAGTGGAGCGTAGATCGCGGCGTGCGGCGCGCGCTCGTGGATGTTGAGCAGCAGTGCCGCCAGCTCCTCGTCCAGCGGGAGGTCGCTCGCATTCACGCTGCCGAAGAGGGCTTCCTCGCTGTCGTAGATCGGAGGGGAGCCACGGTAGAGCGCTTCCAGATAGTCCAGCCAGTACGTATCAGCGCCGAGTGTGCGCGCCGCGGCGGCGTCTTCGGCGCGGCGCTGGCGGACGGCTTCGGCGCCGTTTAGTCCGAGGCCCATGCGCTGCTGTACCTGCTGGGCAAACGCCCCGATCTGCTGGCCGTCGGCCGGTATCCCACCGAAGACGGTGATGTTGAGCACTTTCTGCCCAGTCCCCACTTGCAGGCCGATGGCGCCGCCGCACGAGAGCGCGGCATCGTCGAAGTGTGGTTGTAGGTAGATGTGCCGGTACTGTGGCGTGATCTGATCGAGCGATGAAAGCTGCATACGTCCTCCTAGAGTAGGTTTTGGAGCTCAGCGGAGCCAAAGAGCAGCCCGAGGCGAGCGGCAAGTGCCGCGAAGTCCTGGGGCAGTGGCGCGGTGATGGTGTGCGGAGCTTCATGGGTCGGGTGCATGAAGCTCAGCTGCCAGGCGTGGAGCATTGCCCGGCTCGCCAGCGCGGCTGCCTCGCTCTCGGCGGGTAGGTAACGGGCATCGCCAACCAAAGGCGCGCCGGCCGAGGCCAGATGCGCGCGAATCTGATGCGTTCGCCCGGTGAGTGGCAGCGCGCGCACGAGAGCGAAGCCGCCCCGCGCGGCCAGCGTGCGATAGCCGGTGCGCGCCGGCTGGCCTTCCGCCGCCACGATTGTTCGGCGCCGGTCCAGCGGATCACGCGCCAGCGGCGCGTCGATCTCTCCGGCAGGCGGCTGCAGCTGCCCGGCCACCAGCGCGAGATATACCTTATGAACGGTGCGGCGCTCGAACTGGCGCACGATGGCGCGGCGCGCGCGATACGTCTTGGCAAAGAGCAGCACACCCGACGTGTCGCGATCCAGCCGATGCAGCAGACAGGGCCGTTGCTCGCCCAGGGCCGTCTGCCGACGCAGGACGGCATCCCACACTGTGCCGCCGGGATGCTTATAGGTCGGATGCGTCACCAGCCGCGCCGGCTTGTTCACAGCCAGCACCGCCTCGTCTTCGAAGAGCACGGGCGGCATCGGAGGCACGGCGCCTTCGACTTCGCGATCAACTGAAGGTCTACTTGCCACGCTGGCGACTGCCATTTCACTGCGAGGTGCACTCTCGTCGCAACACTACGCTCACGAGAAGTATAGCGCGCGCAGGCTTGCTGGCGGCACGGCGCCCCAATCGGTGGCTTTTGGCAATTGTAGCGCCGACGTGTGCGCGGACGTAGTATGCTAGAGGTGCAAGCGCGGCCGCCCCCCGAACGCGCGCTCGCCGCGCGCCTGACACGGATGTATAGTCGCCAGCGCAGGAGACAACCGTGCGCAATCTTCCGAATATTCTCAGCCTTGCACGACTGCTCGCCACCATTCCCCTGGTGGTGCTCATCCTCGTGGATCAACCGGCCGCCTATCTGGGAGCGACCGTGCTCTTTGCGGCCGGCTCCATTACCGATACGATAGACGGCCGGCTAGCGCGGCGCTACCGCCTCGTCACCAATCTTGGCGTCTTTCTGGACCTAACGGCCGACAAGGTCTTCGTCTCCGCCGCCCTGATCGCGCTGGTTCAGGTGGGAGTCGTGCCCGCGTGGATCACAATCGTCATCGTGACGCGGGAGTTCATCGTATCCGGCCTGCGTTCCCTCTCCGCCGCCCAGGGCACGGTGATTCCCGCGGGGTCACTTGGCAAGCAGAAGACGTTGCTGACGCTCACGGCAATTGGCGGCATTCTGCTGGCGCGCGGCCTGAACGGCGCGACGGCGTTTCCTCTGGGCCTGAGCACCGGCGCGGCGCCACAAACATTCGGCGATTACCTGCTCGTCCTCTCGAACCTGGTGCTGCTCGTCGCAGTGGTCTGGACGATCCTCTCCGCGGTGGAGTATCTGCGCGGCGCGTGGGCCATGCTGACGGGACCCGCGGAGAAATAGCACCTACGTGCTCGGCTGCCCCAGGCGGCGCTCAGTCCCGGCGAGCAGTCGCTGAATATTGTCGCCGTGTGAGACGATGACGAAGGCCGCCCCCAAGATCATGAAGACCGCGTGCGGCCAGACTTCGTGGCCTGTCACGGCCAGGGCCGTAGCGACAATCGCGGCCGTTGCGCTGGCGATGATCGAGCCAAGGGACACGTAGCGCGTCACCACAATGGGCACGATGAGGCCGAACACGGAACAGACGAAGGCGAGCGGATTCATGGCCAGAATGGCGCCACCGCCGGTAGCGACGCCGCGGCCACCCGCAAAGCGAATAAAGATCGAATAGTTGTGCCCCAAGATCGCCGCTAGACCGGCAATGGCTTCCGCCCACGCTTGCATCGTTGCCGTTGCGCCGGGCTGGGCAGGGAAGAGCACGAAGCGCGCGAGCAGCACGGCGGCGACACCTTTGGTGGTGTCGAGGACCATTACCAGGGCCGCCGGCCCAACGCCCAACGTGCGTAAGACATTGGTGGTGCCGGTTTTGCCGCTGCCGTGCGCGCGTGGGTCCCGGTTGCCGAAGAGCTTGCCGACGAGCACGCCATTGGGGATGGACCCGACGAGATAGCCGACAATCGCGGCGGCCGCGTAGCGCGCGATGATCTCGCCCGTGGACATGTCGATGATCCTCTCTGCACGGAGTGAGCGCGCACGACGTGCGACAAGGATCAGCATAGGCGGATTCCCACCTGGTGTCAATCGGGCCAGGCGTCCGCGATTGGGCGGCGCAGAGTAGGTTGCGCTAGTATTAGCACGACAACGAGACTTTGCCGGCGCTAGCCAGGGCGAGCGAGCTGGGTGAGGTGCGCCAGGAGGCGCTGGCGGTGGGAGCGATAAGCGGCCACCTCACGCTGGTGCTGGTAGGCCAGCAGCGCCAAGGCGGCTGGCACCTCCAGCACGGGCTGAGGGAGCGCGGCCTGCAGCAAGAAGCGCCCGTCGGCCAGGCTGAGGGGCCAGCGGGTCAGCGGGGGCCAGGGCACGTCGTCCGGCAGCGCGTCAGCTGCGTCCTGCTGTACGGGCCCCCCTCTCGCGCTCTGGAGGAGCGACCAGAGGCGAGGAAGCGCGGGCCGTCGTGGGCGTGAGGTCACGCTGCATCAGGCGCTGAGGGAGGCGCACCAGAAAGTGATGCGCCAGGATCACCAGCGTCATGTGGTGATACCCCCCCCGCCAAAAGCGTCACTCGTCGTGGTCCCTCCCGACCTGCCCTTTGCCCTCCTCAAAGCAGCAGTCAATGGGCCAGCGCATCCCACAGACGCGGATCAGCGCGGCGAGCGGCGTGTCGGCCGGCGCAGTGCTTAGGTAGGACTTCAGCTCTGCGGGCTCGCTCGGTCCGGGCGCGGGCAGGGGGCGACGGATCAGCAGCCAGACCTCCGGACCAGGCAGGCCTGCGCGAGAGCCCCGCCGACTGGCGAGCACGCGCCGGGTGACGAAGTCGGCGACAAGGGGCCCTTTACGCCCCGCGAGCAGGCGGTAGCGCCGCCCGCGGCGACGCGCGAGCTGAGCCGCCAGGATCTCGACCGGCACGGCGGGCGGGCTCTGGGGGGGCCGGCGTTCGGGCGTCCCGTTGCGCCCCTTGCCCGACGCGGCGCGGGGCGGGAGCCAGGCGCGCGGGCGCGTCGGGCAAGGGGCGCCCGGACGCGGCGGCCAGCGCTGGGCGCGCGCAGCGGCCAGACCTGGGTGGTGCGGGGGACTGCGGCCAGCTACCACAGGCCGGCGGCGTCGACGCGCTCCAGCCGCGCTTGAGTGCGTCCCAACCACGCGTCGCAGACCAGCCCGGTGGCGGGGAGGTCGCCCCGCTGCTGCACCTGCTCGACCATCTCGGCCGCCAACTGCGCTTTCGTCCGGAAGACCACGTCAGCGGGAATGCGGCACGCCCGCCACCGCGGGGCATGCGCGTCGTCAACCCACGGCTCCGGCAGGAACAGCCGCCGATCCAGCAGCGGGTCGCCCGTGCGGCTGGCGTAGCCCAGAAAGACGCCCGCCTGGCAGGTGTCGGTCTTGCCGGTGGCCCCGCACCACTGCGCCGCCACGCCGGCCGAGTGGACGCCCCGCTTGGGCACCTCGCTGCCAGCGAGGATCAGGACGCCGTCGTGCTCGCCCAGCGAGGCGGCGACCACCCGTTGGTGCTCCGCCAGGAGCGCGGGGTCATCCCACGCGCCCGCGCCGATGAACTGCTGCAGGGCACGGACCTGACGCGCGGCCGGCGGCCCCGCGCCCAACAGTCGCAGGGCCATCGCGTCGACGGTCTTGCGCGCCACGTCGGCGAGAAGCAGGCCGCGCAGATACCCTTCCGCCCAGGCGCGTTGTTCCCGCCGGGCAACCAGTGGGGCACAGCGCGCAGAGTAGGCGGCGAGCTCCGCGCCCCCATCCGCTCGGTCCGCTGGGGTCAGCGTGACGACGGCGGGAGCTGGCCCCGCGCTCGTCAGGTCCCCCGCCATCGTCGCGAGCTCGCCGTCGGGAGTGGGCATCATCAGCGATCTCCTGCTCCATTCCTCCCCGTCACTCACGCAGGAAAGACGCCGCAGAGCCCATGCCAATGTCTCGTTGTCGTGCTAGTATTAGCGCTGCTCGTCCTGCCGTCTATGTGCCTGGAGGTGCGCGCTGAGCACCGCCAGGACCACCCAGATCAGCGCTACTGCGAACAGAGTGGTAGACGCCTGGTGCAGAGCCACGCGCTCCGGCAGCATCAGGCCTAACCACGCAATGAGCGTGAGGAGTGGCGCGGCGAAAAAGCCGCCGATCACGCAAGCAGAGCCCAGCGCCTGGGCCAGCCAGTGTCGGAAGTGCGGGTTCGCCAGAGCCGGGAGGAGCGGGCCAAGCGCCCAGATCGCTCTCAGACCCAACTGGCGCGCGGAGCGTGCGATGCCGCCCACCGTGTAGGTCCGGCGAACGCGCCACTGTCGCGCGCCGGCGCTACGCTCTCGTGAGAGCAGAAATGATCCCAACACGTCGCCTCCATAGATTCGAGCCGGGCATCCGCTCCGCTACAGGTCTACTGGTCATGTA
>Ga0209647_1003674_pt1 | contig 11791 bp, 8 predicted proteins | sample GraSoi_2013_60cm_FD_185827 | JGI IMG/M metagenome (GOLD analysis project Ga0209647, IMG submission 185827) | Grasslands soil microbial communities from the Angelo Coastal Reserve, California, USA - Sample 9_17_2013_60cm (SPAdes) (version 2) | ecosystem: Environmental > Terrestrial > Soil >... | reverse complement strand
CAGCACGTGAGCTGCCCCTCGTGGCAGGAGACCAACGGACATGCCCAGCAGGGGTAGAGAAATAGGACGCAAGCCGGGGCGGCTCCTCGACAAGACGACGACACCGCACGCGCACACCGGCGCGGAGCTTAGCCCTCGTGGCCGGCCAGGCCGACGCGCCAGCGCCGCCCGCCCGCGACCGGCGCTCGTGTCGCCCTGGGACGCGCGCTCGGAGATGCGCGCCGGCGGCAGTGAAGCACGCGCGCAAACGGATGGGGCACTGGCGCTGCTGGATCAACCCGCGGCCAGGCCGCGACGCAAACCGGCACGCTTTCGCATTCTCGTTGTCGAGGACGACGCGCGTGTGGCGGGTGTCATTCGCGAGAGTCTTGAGCTGGAAGGCGAAGCCGATTGGGCCGTGCAGACGGCGAGCATGGGTACATTGGCGCTGGAGCTGGCCAACGCCGCGCCGCCGGATGTGGTGCTGCTAGACGTGCGCCTGCCGGACCTGGACGGCGCCGAAGTCTATCGCCGCCTGCGTGCCACCAAGCGCACGCAGGGCGCGCGCATCCTCTTCCTGAGCGCCGGCACCTCGTTCGATCTCTACCAGCGCGGCATCGAGGACGGCGTGCTGCTGCGCAAGCCATTCGACGTCGGCGAGCTGGCGCCACTGGTCCGCGCGCTGCTCGCAGGGTAGCGCCAGCTCTCACCGCACTGGGGACCTACTCCTCCGCCGTCACCTCCACCGTCTCGAGCTTGGGGAAGAGCACGCCGCCCGGCCGCACCTGCGTGCCAGGGTGCGTGCCACCCCAGGTATACGCCTCCTCCCAGCTCCGCTCGTCCAGGGGAATGCCGATCCGCTCTGCGATTCCCTCCGCCGTCGCCGGCAGGAACGGCGCGCAGGCGACCGCGAGCAGGCGTAGGGACTCCGCCAGGTTGTAGAGCACGGTGTTCAGCCGCGCACCGGCCACCTCGTCTGTCGCGCGCCGCTTCGCCAGCGTCCACGGCGCCGAGCGCTCGACATAGCGGTTGGCCTCGTCCACCAGCTCCCAGACCGCCGCCAGCGCCTCATGCGGCGCGAAGCGCTCCATCGCCGCCGCCACACAATCGCCCAGTCCGGCGGCGATGGCCAGCAGCGGCTGATCCTCGTCCGCCGCGGCGCCAGGAGCCGGCACAGCGCCCGCGTGATACCGGCCAATCATACTGGTCACGCGGTTGACGAGATTGCCCAGCGCATCCGCCAGATCGCTATTGTAGAGCTGCCGGAAGCGCTCCAGCGAGAAGTCCGCGTCTTCGGTCGCCGGGATCGCGCGCAGCAGATAGTAGCGCAGCGCGTCGGCGCCGTAGCGCTCGGCCAGCGCCACCGGGTCGATGGTGTTGCCGAGCGACTTGCTGATCTTGGCGCCATCCGTGGTTACATAGCCGTGAACCAGGATCGTGGTGGGCAGCGGGACGCCGGCGGAGAGCAGCATCGCCGGCCAATAGACGGCGTGAAAGCGCAGAATGCCCTTGCCGATCACGTGGTTGCGGCGGGGGTTGTGTAGCCAGTAGCGCTGGTACAGCGGCCCCTCGTTGGCATAGTCCAGCGCGGTGATGTAGTTGCCGAGCGCGTCGAACCAGACGTAGATCACCTGCTCGGGGTCGCCCGGTACCGGGATGCCCCAGCCGTGGGCGCGCGCCTGCGAGCGCGAGATGCTGAAGTCGGTCAGCCCCTGGCGGATGAGGCCGAGCACCTCGTTCTTGCGTGTCTCGGGCACGATGCGCAGCGCGTCGGACGCGATCAGCTCGCGCAACTGGTCCGCATAGCGCGCGAGCCGAAAGAAGTAGTTCTCCTCTTCGACGACCTCGGGCGGCGTGCCGTGCTCTGGGCAGAGCCCGTTCACCAGCTCGTCCTCGGTATAGAACTGCTCGCAGCCGACACAATACAGCCCGCGGTAGGGCCTGGTATAGATGTCGCCGGCCCGGGCGCAGGCCTCCCAGAGCTTGGCCACGCCGGCGAGATGGCGTGGATCGCTGCTGGTGCGGATGAAGTCGTCGAAGCTCAGGTTCAGCGCGCCGGCCAGCGCCTGGAACTGGGCGGCGTTGCGGTCCACGAACTCCGCGGTTGGCACCCCTTCGCGCTCGGCGGCGCGCACATTCTTCAGGCTATTGTCGTCGGTGCCGGTGAGCGCAAAGACGTCGTCGCCGTGCAGGCGATGATAGCGGGCCAGCGCGTCGGTGAGCACGGCTTCGAGCGCGAAGCCAATGTGGGGCCGCGCGTTCACATAAGGAATGGCCGTAGAGACGTACCACGGCGGGCGGTTGTTAGTAGCGGTATCAATTTCAGGCATGAGGCAGAGCTCCGTTTCGAATAAGGCCCGCGGCCGAAGCGTGCGCGCGAAGACAACAAGAAAGGCCACCCACGCTGGGCGGCCCTCGACTTGGTACGGCGTCGGTCTGCTTCAGGCGGCGAACAGCATGGCAAACTGGCGGCGCGGTAGCCCGCGCCTCGACATCGCCATCACCTGTGTCCGCTGTGCTCGCATGTTTGGCCTCACTCACCTTGCTCGTACAGTATACAGTATACCACGTTTCCGCCCGTCACGGGCTGGGCCTGCGCCGGAGCCGCTTGCCGGTGCTCAGGGCTGGGTGCCCGAGGTGAGCCAGCCTTGCTGTTCGGCGATGCGCGCCGCCTCGACCCGGTTTTGCGCGTTGAGCTTTTGAATCGCCACCGAGAGATAATTGCGTACGGTCCCCTCCGAGAGGAACAGCGTCGCGGCGATGTCGGCGATGCTGGCGCCGTGCGCGGCGGCGGCCAGCACCACGCGCTCGCGCTCGGTGAGCGGATTCACGCCCTCGCTCAGCGCCGTCGCCGCCAGCGCCGGGTCCACCACACGCTCGCCGGCGACCGCGCGGCGGATCGCCGTCGCCAACTGCGCGGCGGGCGCGTCTTTGACGAGGAAGCCCACCACGCCGCTCTCCATCGCGCGGCGCAGGTAGCCGGGGCGGCCAAACGTCGTCAGAATCATCACGCGACAGGATGGGAGCTGCGCGCGTAGGCGCGCGGCGGCGTCCAGCCCGTTCAGGCCTGGCATCTCGATGTCGAGCAGCGCCACATCCGGCTGTGCTTCCAGCGCCGCGGCCACCACTTCATCGCCCCGCGCGACCTCAGCCACGATCTCGATGTCTTCCTCCAGGCTGAGTAGCGCCGCCAGTGCCCCGCGCACCATCGCCTGATCCTCCGCCAGCAGCACGCGAATCATGACGCCTCTCCAATCTCACTGGAAGCTCCCACCCCCAAAGGGAGAGGGGCTGGGGTGAGGTTCCCTCTACGCTCTCGCCTTTCGCATTCTACGACGAGATCTCTAGCGGTGGCTGCGTCCCACGCGTGTGCGCTCTCAGCGGCCGCGCGCGACGCGTCCGGCGAAGAAGAGCGCCAGCAGTGAGAGCACGGCTGCCCAGGCGACCAGCGCCAGGACATTAGAGGGCTCCACCGCCTGCCCGCCGACAACATGCCAGCCAAGGTTGGCGGCCTGGTACGACGGCAACAGCTTGCCGATGGTTTGCAGCCCCGTGGGGAGCACGGAGATCGGCATCCACAGGCCGCCGAGCGCCGCCAGCACCAGATTCAGGCCGTAGGTGATGGTGAACGCGGAGTCGGCATCGGTGGCATAGCCAAGGGCGATACCGAGCAGGGCAATGGGAGCCGCGCCGAGCCAGAGCAGCGCCAGCAGCACGACCCACCGCCACGCGTCGAGCGTCACGCCATGGTCGATCACCGCCGTGACGAACACCAGCACCAGCGCGGGACCGGCCAGCACCACCGCCGCGAGCAGGCGCGCCGTGAGGACGGACTGCGCGCGCACGGGGAGCAGCCGGAGCTGCCGCAGCCAGCCGATGCTGCGCTCCTGCGCGATGCGCGGGCTGGTCGCCGAGAGCACCGCCCACATGGCGCCGAACATCGCCATCGAGACCATCGCGCCGACCGGCGCCGGCAAGCCGTTCGCTCCCGCGCCTTGCGCCGCGCCGAACAGATTGGTGAACAGCAGATAGAAGCCGACCGGCGCGACGAGGGCCAGCACCAGGTAGCGTGGGTCGCGCAGCCCGCGCATGAGCTCCAGACGTAGATAGCCAATCATCGGTTGCCTCCGTTATCTCTGCTGCCAGCGTCGCCGCTGCCATCAACCAGCGTCATGAACACGTCATCCAGACTCGCACTGCGCACCTCGAGGTCGTGCCAGCCAATGCCACTGGCGATCACTGCGCGCACCGTGGCGTCGGCATCGCTAGTCTTCAGCGTCACCAGGTCGCCGTCTTGCTCCACCGCACGCACCTCCGCCAGCCGCTCCAGCGCCGGCGGCTGGCACTCGGCGGAGCGGAAGCGCACGGTCTGCCCACCGAAGGCGCGCTTGAGCTGGGCGACGCTGCCATCGGCGACGACCCGCCCATGCGCAATGATGACGACTCGCGAGGCGAACGCCTCCGCTTCTTCGAGGTAGTGCGTGGCGAAGAGCACGGTGTGGCCGGTGGAGGCGTAGGTGTGCATGTTTGCCCAGAAGTCGTGCCGCGCCTCCACGTCCATCGCCGCCGTCGGCTCATCCAGCACCAGCAGCTCCGGCGCGCTGGCGATCGCCAGCGCGAAGCGCACGCGCTGCGTCTGCCCGCCCGAGAGGCGATCGATGCGCCGCCGCTCCAGTCCTGTTAGCCCGGCGGTCGCGATGAGCTGCGCGCGCCGCAGCGGGGAGGAGCGCAGGCTCAGCACGTAGTCCAGCAGCTCGCCGACCCGCACGCCTGGCATCAGGCTGCCTTCCTGCAGCATCGCGCCGACGCGCCCGCTCTGGATGGCTTGTGTGGGCGGCATGCCGAGGACGCTGGCGGTGCCACTCGTGGGAGCCAGCAGCCCCAGCAGCATCGCGATCGTGGTCGTCTTGCCCGCGCCATTCGGCCCTAGCAGCGCCACCGTCTCGCCCCGGCGGATCGTCAGGTCGAGGTGATCGACCGCGCGCAGCGAGCCGAAATCCTTCGTCAATGCCTCCAGGCGCACCGCATCGTCGGCGGTCGCGGTCGCCGCCGCCCGCTTGCGCTGTTCTGTGTCGTGCGCCAGCGCGCCGGAGGCGGCGGGCTGCTCTCGCAAGTCGATCATACGTACGTTCTCCTCATCTCTGTGCCGATATTTGCCGCGGCTCGTGCTCGAGCCCTACGCCTTGAGTGTAGGTGGAGGCCGATTTTGCCGGTAGTGTCAGCTGTCAGCAGATGGAGATGACACCTATCAGCGGCCGGGGATGACAAATGTCACAGCGCGTCGTCTCCGGGTCGCCGGTCGGGTGCGCGGACCCGATCCGCAGGAGTCGGGGTCGGGCGCGCGGGGGATAGCGACGGCATGACGAAGCATCCATGCGCCGAGGCGGTACGTGTTCTGTCAAACTGGAGTCACGACAAGCGGCCCCAGCGACTGCCGCATCCTTGCGGCATTCAGAACCACCTGGCGCGTCTTGGCGCGCGCGCCGTGGGAGCATAGGACTATCAAGATGACCGCTACGTAACATTGCCACCAGTCCTACGTAGTAATACGTAGCGCGCCCGCTCCTCTCACCTCGGTTCCGTCTGGACTACTCTCGGGGAGCGGGCGTCTTCTTGCCTTGTGCACATGTGCGTACCGTACCAAGTGCCGGCCCAGCCGCCCTACCGGGCAAGGAGGCGCCTCACATGCGGATGAAACCTGTTGATCGTGCGCTCTAGGCCGGGGATGGGGAAACGTCAGGCACCTGCTTGCCATGCGATGTCCGCAGTCCGCTGAGGGCATCGCGCGCAATGCTTTTCCAGCTGTAGCCCATGGCGTGCATGAGCGCATGCAGTACGCGCGGCAGAGCGCGGCTATCCTCCACGATGAGATAGCGCGGCTCCCACGTCGGCTGAAACTTCGCTTTGAAGTGGAAGAGTGTCGCGTAGTTGGCCAGGAATAGCTTCCGATGGTGCAGATTGCCGGCGATGCGCTCGACCGCGCTGGTGGACTCCTGCCCCAGACTGAGGGCGGCTTCTGGCTCGGTACCGAGCCCTGCCAGCGGCGCCAGGCCCAGCGACATGTGGTGATAGCCACGTTCGCGTGCCCACGCGATCGACTCCGCGATGAGCAGCTCCATCGTTCCCGGCTCGGTTTTCTCCGCCCGCCGCATGGCATCGAGCGACCATCCGTCTCCTCGATACAGCGGCGCCCACGTCAGGAAGGCCTGGACCTCCCCGGCATCATCGCAGGCGACGGCCGTTAGCAGCTCAGGAGACCAATCAGCGGGAAAGCGCCCCATGCTGAACCCCATCTGCACGTTGGCGTGCTGTGCGGTCTGCCAGGCAGACGACACGCGCTTCATGCCCGCAACTATGGCCTCCGGCAGCTCCTCGCCTTGCCAGAGCTGCACGTGCATGCCGCCGCTACGTGCGCGTGTCACAGAGTGTCGGACTGGCGCCCCGATCTTGCCCACCATCGTAAATCGGCCGATCTCGATCACGGCCTCTTCCCCAATCTTGTGGGCGGACATGCCCCATCGGCGGCACCACGCGCGCACGCGTGGACTGGCAAGGTACCAGGCGACCGTCCAGTCTTGCGCCCGACAATAGGTGACAAACGCGCGCAAGAGCGCATCGCCTTCCTCGCTCGGCCCCACCGGATCGCCCAATACGAGCGCTACTCGATTGATGAGCCGGTAGGCGATGAACGCTTGGCCCGTGCCCGACCAGAAGAAGCTTTTGTCTTCGCCCATGGCAAAATGGGCGGTGCTGAGCGTCCCGTAGCGGCGTACGACCGCCAGCGCCCGTGCGCGCTCATCTCGCGCGAGTCGGCGCGCCGCCCGCACCGGTCGCAGCACGGTGACGACTCCGTACGCCGCGGCAAGCAGCACACCATCCTGCAGCAGATAGAGCGTGACCTGCCGATACAGGTGCCACGGTACCAGGTACGCTGGATGCCAGTTGTGGTGTATCGCCTGCAGCAAGAAGACACAGCCCAGACCAGCTGCCAGCGCGACATATCCCCGCCGAAGCGCTTGTGGATCGCTGCGCCGCGAGAAGAGCGGCGCCAGTGCGAGCAAGGCCACCAGAAGCACGAGCGTCGAGTGAGACAGGAGAAACGGCCAATGGCGCAGGCTCGGCAGCGTTGCCCAGGCCGAGCAGCCCAGGGCGAAGAGACTCAACCACCAGGCCTGCCGTTTGCCGTGGGCGAGCGCACGCGCTACGAGCAGCAGAATCGCCGAGAGCATCGCGGCTTCCGCGCGCCCGAATCCCAAAGCATCGAGGTCCATTGCTTGCTCGCCGAAGGTGGCGCCGGCCCACGGATGAATGACCAATGCATCGACAAGATTTGCCAGGGCCAACAAGGCGAGCGCCAACGCCAGGCTGCCGCGTCCGACGGTCGCCAGCGCGCCCATCAAGCGGGAACGGTACGGTATCGGCGGCTGTATACCCTGCATCATAATGGCAAGCCTTCACACCTATGTCGACAGATCAACGCTTGGTGGTCCGTGCATACTTGCAGTGCGCCGAATCTGCTCGCGCAGAGCACCGCATAGTGTCGCCGACTGTCCCGCGTAGGCGGCATTACGTGGCCTTTGGCTTAACCCCATTGGGGGCTTCCACGACCTGGAAAGCCCGGGCGAGCATTGTCGCCCAATTCGTCCACGAGTGCCCGCCCGGCAACTCGATTACCGTCACGTCGGCGTGCGCCGCGCGCAGCTGCTGCACAAACGTCACCGCGCCGGTATAGAAATGCCCGTCGCCTGTGCCGGCAGCGATCACAAATCGCAGCTGACGTACGGCACGTTGCCCGTTACGCGAGCTGATGTACAGTAACGGGCTGTTGTATGCCCGGTAGAAATTGCCCAGCAGGCCGCCGCCGCCAAAGAGCGGGCCCTCTGCCGTGAAGTAGCCACCGGCGCTCACCGCGGCGCCGAAGACGTCAGGGTGGTGCAAGGCGATGTTGACCGCGCCGAACCCACCCTCTGAAAGGCCGGCGATCACTCGATCAGCCGCATTCGGCAGCGTGCGATAGTGTTTATCTATGTAGCCGACCAGATCGGTTACGATCGCGTCCTCCATGCGCTGGCGACCATCGAAGCTGTTGGCCCATTCCGACGTGCGATAGACAGGGCCGCGGCCGTCTGCCGCCACCAGAATCGCTTCGCGCATCTTGTGTGCCGCTACCAGGCTATCCTCGCTCAACGGTGCTTGCCCCTCGGCCATCCAGTTGGGTGGGCCGCCGGGCGAGCCATGGAGCAGATAGACGGTGGGATAGCGCGTCGTGCTATCGGCTGAATAGGACGGCGGCAAGTAGATGATGTACGAACGTGTGAGGCCGCCCAGCGCCGGACTTTCATAGTGCCCTTGCTGCAGTGTGCCGCGATTGGGCGCGATTGGCGTCCCTCCTGGGCTGACGCCTGGCAAGGCGACAGAGCCGACCGGCGCGTAGATGCCGGTCGTCGGACCATCCGTCAACACGGCTGCGACCCCATTGGCGCCAGCGATCGTCACAACCGTCAGCACGATCCCAGTTCCAAGCGTGAGCGCCGGCCGCAGGTACCGCGCTTGGGTGGACCGTGGACCGTCATGTCGCGTGGTGTGCAGCAACGCCGCCGCGAGTGCCCCTGCAGGCGCGAAGAGCAGCTCGGCGATGGCGCCGCCCAACACCGCCCCGATGGCAGCGGCAATGATGCCCAGGCACGTGAGCGTGGTCAGCACACCGACATAGGCGCTGGGGATCAGCACCAGGCGATCGCCCGTCGGACTGAGTCCTGGGTGCGCTGCATGTCTTGCGAAGGGGAGGAGGTAGAAGAACCCATACACCATGAAGCTGCCGACAGCCGCACCGAAGCGCCGGCCAGACAGTCCCGCCCCGATGAAACCGCCCAGCAGCGCGCACAGTACGCGCTCGATGAGTAACACCCGCTCCGCGTCGAAGCCCAGGTTGGCCAGACCGTCGTCCACCGGCGCGAGCACGCCGAGCCAGAGCAGCAGGAGCGGCCCGAGAATACCCGCGAATACAGCCAGCGCGCTCGGAGCGACTGCAAGTGCTAGGCGCCGGGCGTCCGCACGCGAGTGCGGGAGGCCCGATTGTATGCGCTTCCGCAGCCGAGTCAGGCGTCGCTTCACGAACGGTCTAATAGTTGATGAGAGATCACCCGTCGAGATATTCCCCATGATTGCACTCACGTTGCTCCGTTCAAGTGCCAGCGTCCGCGCATCACCCGTGGCGTCCTGCACCACAGGCGAGCGAGCGCCGACTGGCGTCTATGCGACTACGAAATTATGCGTAGTCCATTATACCCAATGACGCTTGGATACATGAAAACATCTCATCAGTTTCGAAGGCGCGATCGCCGCATCATCACGTGCTGCGGAACGGGCGCTCCAGACGCCTCTCGCCTCTCACATGGCGCAGTAGGCGCGGAACAGGCCTTGGAATCGGGCATGGGGCGAGGTGGCGGCGGTGGACGCGGTGGGAAAGATCATGGCATCATGTGTGCATTAAGGATGCGCATACACGCTGTGCTCGCTGCGGACGGACCCCTCCGTACACGTACCGCTCGCTTTCGCCTGAATGGAGGCTTTTCGTGATACAGCCGCCCGACCGCTCAAACCAGGGACCAGCAGCACCGGGAGGGCCAGACGGCCAGGGGCCGCGCTTCGGCTGGCTCCGTCGCAATCTGATCTGGATTCTCCTGCTCGCCGTCGTGCCCTGGCTCATCTTCCTCGTGTGGCAGCCGTCGAGCATCGGCAACAACGCCGAGCCGGTGAGCTACACCGCGTTCGTCCAACAAGTGCAGGCGGGCAATGTCTCGTCGGTGACGTTGAGCGATAATTCCGTCACGGGCACGTTCAAAACGCCGGTACGCTCAGACATTGCCGACCAGACCAGCACCCACTTCACCACGTCGATCCCCAACCTCAATAGCGAGAACACGGTGCCCTTGCTAGAGCAGCACGGTGTCAAGGTCGTGGTGGACAATAATTCCAGCAACATCTGGATCGGGCTGCTGCAGCTGTTCCTGCCGGTGCTGCTGCTGATCGGCGGCATCTGGTGGCTGAGCCGGCGCGCCGCCTCCGCCCAGGGCGGCATCTTCAGCTTCGGGCAGAGCCGCGCGAAGATGTATATGGGCGGCAAGACCAAGACGACGTTCGCGGATGTGGCCGGTGTGGACGAGGCCAAGGTCGATCTCGAAGAGGTGGTGGACTTCCTCAAGAACCCCGCGCGCTACTCACGCCTGGGCGGCAAGCTGCCCAAGGGCGTCCTGCTGGTCGGCCCGCCCGGCACCGGCAAGACGTTGCTGGCGAAGGCCGTCGCCGGTGAGGCCGACGTGCCGTTCTACTCGATGTCCGGCTCCGAGTTCGTCGAGATGCTGGTGGGTGTCGGCGCCAGTCGCGTGCGCGATCTCTTCGACCGCGCCAAAAAGGCCGCGCCCTGCATCATCTTCATCGACGAGCTGGATGCGGTGGGCCGCCAGCGCGGCGCTGGCCTGGGCGGCGGCAACGACGAGCGCGAGCAGACCCTCAACCAGATCCTGGTGGAGATGGACGGCTTCGACCCACGCCAGGCCGTCATCGTGCTGGCGGCGACCAACCGCCCGGATGTGCTCGACCCGGCGCTGCTGCGTCCGGGCCGCTTCGACCGCCAGGTGGTGGTGGACAGGCCGGACCGCCCCGGCCGCGAGGCGATCTTCCACGTGCATACCCGCGGCTTGCCGCTTGGCCCGGACGTGGACCTGGGGGTGCTGGCGCGCGCCACACCGGGCATGGTCGGCGCGGACATCGCCAACGTCTGCAACGAAGCGGCGCTGCTGGCGGCGCGACGCAACGAGAATCTCGTCACCATGCAGGACTTCGAGGACGCCATCGACCGCATCATGATGGGCGCGCAGCGGCCGCTGCTGCTCTCGCCAGAAGAGCGCAAGGTGATCGCCTATCACGAGGGCGGCCATGCGCTGGTGGCGCTGCTGACGCCGCATTCCGATCCGGTGCGCAAGGTGACCATCGTGCCGCGCGGGCAGGCGCTCGGCGTGACGCAGATCATGCCGCTGGACGACCGCCACAACTATCCGCGCAACTACCTGCTCACGCGCATCGCTGTGGGGCTGGGCGGGCGCGTCGCGGAGGAGGTGGCGATCGGCGAGATCACCACGGGCGCGGAGAACGACTTCCAGAACGTCACCAATCTGGCCCGCGAGATGGTGACGCGCTGGGGCATGAGCGAGCGCATCGGCACGGTGTTCTTCGGGCACGACCGCGACATCTTCCTGGGACGCGAGATGAGCATGGGCTCGCAGCGCGACTTCTCGGAGGCGACGGCGGCGGCGGTGGACGAAGAGGTGCAGCGCATCATCGGCGAGCGCTACCGTTACGTTGAAGAGCTGCTCTCGGCGTATCGCCCGGTGCTGGACGAGATCGCGCGGCGCCTGCTCGAGAAAGAAGTGCTGGAGGAGGCCGAGCTGCGGGCGCTGCTGGCGAACGTGCCGCGTGAGGAGCTCGATCGGATCGTCGCGCGGGCCGGAGCGGATGTGAACGGCCATGCGAGCGTCCCCACGGGCGAGGAGCGTCCGTGGACAATCGCGCCGCAGGAGCCTAGCCCGGCCAGCACTGGGTAACACGCAGCGGCGGCGGCAGAGAGTGCACCACAGAGTACACGGGGCACACAGAGGGCGGAGAGAAAGACAGAAGGGAATTGTCCTCCTCCCTTGTATCTCAAGAGTCGTGTCGTATGGGGGCAGTACCCGCTGCAGGTGGACGCGACAGGCCGTTCATCCCGCGGTCCCTTGAGGCCGTAGAAGAGCAGGGGTCGTCGCGCCCCGCGCCC
>Ga0209647_1003673_pt1 | contig 11792 bp, 16 predicted proteins | sample GraSoi_2013_60cm_FD_185827 | JGI IMG/M metagenome (GOLD analysis project Ga0209647, IMG submission 185827) | Grasslands soil microbial communities from the Angelo Coastal Reserve, California, USA - Sample 9_17_2013_60cm (SPAdes) (version 2) | ecosystem: Environmental > Terrestrial > Soil >... | reverse complement strand
CAGTTTGGTTTTGCTCGAAGAATGCGGGATCTTGGCTGCTCTTGAGGTACCCCGGGAATTGAAACGGATCTTGGATCGCGAATTAGAATATCGAATTCGTCCGATGCCCTCCACCGAATTCCAACAAGGCTCGTAATCCCTCTCTAGCACTTGCTTTGCACATTTAGTGGACTTCTGTGGAAATCGGTGGTAGTTACCATGAACGGTTACCATCACTTATGGCTTCCATCGTACGTAAACCGACTAGCAGAAACTATTTCGCTGCCTTCAGGGACGGTGCTGGGCGTCAGCGGCGGATTACCACCGGCACCACTGACAAAGCGCGAGCAAAGCGGATTGCGGAGCAGTATGAGGCTGCCGCCAAGAAGAAAGGCGACCCGCAGAAGGTTCGTGAGAACTTCGCCAGTCTCTTCAAGGAGTTCTTCGGAAGCGACCTCCCCAACGCTACCGTCCGAGGCTTCGCCACCCGATGGCTAAAGGACAAGGAGCGTGAAACCGCGCCATCTACTAGAGAGATCTATCGGAAGGCCGTAGAGCGGTTCCTGGAGTTTCTGGGCAAGGATGCGGACAAGGATTTGGCGCTGGTCACCAAAAACCGGATCACCGATCACCGCAACCAGTTGGCTGACCGGTTAGGGTCCGTAACGGTCAACCGGGATTTAGTAATCCTGAAAATGATCTTCCGGCGTGCACGTATTGACGGCTACATCACCGATGATCCTTGTGAGGGTATTGGGGTCTTGCGCAGAAACGGAGAGCAGCATTCCCGGCGTCCGTTCACGATTCCAGAACTGCAAGCAATCATAGAAGTCGCCGATCCGGAATGGCAATCGCTGATTCGTTTCGGGCTCTATACCGGACAGCGGCTAGGCGATCTGGCAAGGCTCACATGGAATCAGATCGACGCTGTTCGCGGCGAAATCAGAATAGTTACGCAAAAAACCGGGAAAGCTATCAACCTGCCGATCTGTGAGCCGCTCCGAGAGCACATTGCTGCGATGGAAGGCACGGACAAACTCGGATCGCCTGTTCATCCACGCGCATTTGGAATCCTCAAACAGAGTGGTCGCACCGGTACGTTGAGTAATCAGTTTACGGCGATCCTTGCGCAGGTTGGTCTTCGTGCGGCTCGATCGCATGTCACGAAAGGAAAAGGACGCGGGGGGATGCGGGAAGGAAACGATGTCGGTTTTCATGGGATCCGGCACACCGCAGTCTCGCTTTTGAAGGACGCTCGTGTCCCTGACGCAGTCGTCATGGAGTTGGTCGGTCACGGGTCGGCAGCAATGTCCCAACACTACACGCACGTCGGCCAAGAAGCTTTGACTAAGGCCGCGAATGCACTCCCCAAGATCTAGCTTAGAGCGCGCAGAATGGGATTTTGGATGGGTCAAGAAGCTGGACAGCTACGGGCTCGTCAAGTGTTGCCATGACTACGAGTTCGCCAGGGAGCTTCCCGAGGAGGTTAAAGCAACAATCGTAGCATATCGACAAGACGCTAAAAGTGCCGATTTCGAAGGGCTTCTCGAGCATTCGTGGCAGATGGGCAGGATCGGGCCCTTGCGCAACTTTTACCCCTTCCCGGAGTGGCCAGAGTCGCCCATAGGATTAATTGATCGAAAAACCCTTTCTGCCCGAGTTGCTCAACTCGGATATCCGACGCCTTACAAAGAGTGGAGCGATGAAGCACTGGCGGCCATCATCGACGCAAGGATGGCGATCTGGGACACGCCCCCCCGCACACGCATCGAACTGTCGATACCGGAAGTTAGTAGTCACGAAGAACTGCGGCTGTTCTTCGATGCTTATCTCAGGGAACATTTTCCGGATCAACGCAAGCGTAAGCCTTTGAGTATTGGCGGGGGCAGTCCTGCCCGCCAAATGAAAGCTAACCTAAAATTTTTGGGTGCCTGGCGTTTGCTGGGCCGAATGACAGCGGTCGCCGCGGCTAAGTACACGGAAGAACAGCTTGGCAAGCCCTTGTATCGGGAAGAGTCAAACAAGTGGAGCAAAGCCAGAACGAAAGCGGATCGTGTTATCGGCGAGTTCCAAGAGGTTTTTAAGGCTTTGACCAATTTATAAAAACTTGCCCGTTAATGGTATTGTGTTAGCGGGCATGGAGAGTTGACCACAGATGCCGCATAGATGGCGGCATGCCAGTGGAACTTAGTAACAACTATCTGACTGACTCGCCGATTGAGCCGAGTCGGTTTTTGACGCCGGAATTTCTCGACGTCGATCAAGTCCGGATCTACTTCGGACTTAAACAGAGCCTGCTTTATCGGCTGCTAGCCGAAGGCAAAATCCGCGCTGTCTCGATTCGCCAGCGCGGCAAGACTCGGGGCCGGCGTCTGTTCGACGTTGCGTCTATCCGGGCGTTCCTCAACGCGAATGTCGACGTCGATCCGGAGGCGAATGCGTGAAAGATCCCTCACGGCCCGAAAAAGAAAGGGCCCGGTCAGAGAGCCACTCCAACCGGACCTCGAGAAAACCAAAATCAGACGTCGGAACAATACCGAATCGGCCGACGCCTGTAAAGCGGCTTCTGGCGCAGTGGGGCGACATTTGGTTATTCGAGGTCACGCTTTCAAAACGTATTTCTTACTTTGTTGAGCAGGGGGAACGGCGGTTTGGGTTCACGCTTCTGTACTCGGCTAGATCAAAGTTTGAGCGCCTCGCACGTGAGGAGGGCTGGTCCGAATGAGCGCCGGCGGCGGGGGAGGCAGAGAGCGCCGTGGATAGCGAAGAAATGTCTCTTCCGTACAGCGAAGACGGCGAGAAAGGTGTGCTGTGCTGCCTTATCCTTTCGCCAAAAGAAGTGGCGAATCTCTGTGAGTCACGTCTGCGAGCCGACATGTTCTATGTGCCGGCTCACAAGCTCTTATACGAGCTGCTGATGAAATTTGCCGAGGAAGGGAAGCCGACCCAGTTTCCTCTGGTCAAACAGGCCATGAAAGAGCGCGGTCTGTTGGAAGAGATCGGCGGTCCCGAATTTCTCAACGAGCTCTACAACTTCGTTCCGTCCGCGGCGGGTGCTGGCGACTACATTACGATACTTCTCGAGCATTACGTCCTTCGCCGGCTCATCAAAGCTATCAACGAATCTCCCGAGCAAACTCGCAACGGGGACATCAAGGCCGTCCTGGCTGATTTGGAGCCGGATATTCATGAAATTGTACACGGCGGCAACGGAGCGTCGCCCCTCAAAGGTGCGTCACTCCTGGATTATTCCAAACGCAAAATCAACGACGATGACACTCTTTTAGGCAATCGGTATCTGTGTCGAGGCGGAGGGATGTTCATCTTCGCTCCTAGCGGTATCGGGAAAAGCGTTATAGCCGTTCAGGCCGCAATCGAATTCGCAATCGGGCGCCCGTCGTTTGGCATCAAGCCGCGGCGTCCTGCGCGTTCACTACTGATTCAGGCGGAGGACGATGAGGGCGATACGATCGAAATGACGCAAATTGTCGACCACCTAAAACTCAGCGAAGAGCAACAAAAGCTGGTTAAGGACAGTACGTGGATGGAGTTCGTTAACGACTCGACCGGGCACGCCTTTATCCGAGTTGTTGACCAATTTCTGCAAAAGCGGCCTGCCGACGTAGTGTGGATCAATCCCTATAGCTCCTACCTCGGCAGCGATATCAAGGACGATAAAGCCAACGCGCTCTTTTTGCGAAATTGGTTAAATCCAGTTCTGACCAAACATCGATGCGCGGCCGTAATCGTCGCTCACACGCCGAAAACGAACTTCCGCGACACATCTGAGTGGAAGCCGAGCGATTGGATGTATGCAGGAGCGGGGGCAGCAGTTCTAACCAATTGGGCTCGAGCCGTCCTTGTGGTCGACCCGACCGAAACTCACGGCGTGTTCCGCTTCATCGCAGCCAAACGAGGCCAGCGAATCGGGTGGGATGGCTTCGAGCAATACTGGGCGTGGAGCAGGGACGACGGGAAGTTGCTTTGGGTGTCAGCGGACCGTGATCAGATCGCCCTCGCAAAGGAAAACGCGAAATCGCAACCAGATGACCTACTCAACCTTATCCCGGTGCTGGATCCGATCTCACAAGATAGGCTCTACCAGGTCGCTTCCAAAAAGGGCATCGGGGAAAAGAAAATCCGGCGATTCCTTAAAATCCTTGAAGAGGAAGGCAAGATCCATCGGCACAAATTACCAAGAGATGGCACCAAGGCGGCTATCGGTTACGCGAAGAAATGACCATGAGAATGTTGGCAACCATAATCACGGTAGACCGCCGGAGAATGTCGGCACTGTTATACCCTACGGGTATAATAACAGTTGCGCCAACATTCTCAATCTTGGCAGGTTTTGACAATATTGGCAGAGAATCTCGGCAACTGCCAACATTCTCATATAGGCAGGCGATCTCATCAGCTACCAAAGGTTCCTTTAAGCGGTTCCTATAGCGCGTTCCCAAAATGCCATCCGTCTTTAAGCTTCCAGCACTTCGCAGCCTTGGTGACCTCGCTGACCACGAGCCGGTGATCGTCATAGACACGCGCGAGCAAGTCCCGCTCTCGTTTTCGAGGCTCCATTCTGTCCGTAGAATGCTTACCACGGGGGACTATAGCGTCCGAGGCTTGGAGCAGCTCTTCGCGGTGGAACGCAAATCGATCGCGGATCTTGCAAGCTGTTGCTTGGGACAGAACCGCGAGCGCTTTGAACGCGAGCTTCACCGCCTTCGTGGGTTTCGGTTTAAGCGACTGCTAGTCGTGGGAAGCGAAGAAGAGATTTATAGATGCCGATATCACTCAAGCATCTCACCCAAGGCCGTGCTGGCTACGCTGGCTGCGTTTGAGGCGCGTTACGACTGTGCGGTGGTATTCCGGCCATCGCCGGAAGTGGCGGCGCGCCAAATAGAATCGTGGGCGTTCTGGTTCGCGCGTGAGATGGTCGAGGTTGTGAATGATTTGTGGCGGGCAAGGGAAAGCGTTTGAAGCCGAGGTTCTAATCCCCGCATTGGAGAAGAGCGCAACGGTGTCAACAAGTCATGGTAACAAACGGCTCGATTCTCTGGGCGGTAAGGGCTAAGCTTCCGAGCTGAACGACATGCCAGGTAAAGCCCCGGTTTTAAAGACAAAAGTGAAGGCGATGCTTCGCCGGCAAGAAGCGTTATCTCTCGTCGGCCAAGGTTGGCCAATCACAAAGATTAGCGAGCACATGGGTACGGCCGTGCAATCAGTGCGTCGGCTTTTGCGCCAGGCGCTTGCGACAGATTCACTCTTTCCGAGCTCACTGACGCCTGAACGGGTTAGTGAACTGCGTGTCCTCGAAGCCGAGCGGTTGGCGGTTTCGACTCAGAAGGTTGTGGTCGCACAAAACAATGCGCTCCGGCGGCTTAAGGCGGATAACCCGAAGGTTGCGGCCGACGCGGAGATGAGCATTTACCGGGCTCACGAGGCGTTGACAAGGAGCTGCGAACGATTGGCACGCTTGTTCGGCTTGGATCAGCCGACCAAGATCGTCGAGGAGCAGACGCGACGGTCACTCAACGTCAATGTTCATCATACCGAGAAAGGTACGATGCTGACCTGGGACCGCAGTATTCTAACCAAACATATTGGGCCGGTGCCAGGTCTGACAATCTACGAAGGCTGCAGGACAAACGGCGTTGTACCTACGGGCGCGCTTACAGGGGCTAGCAATGGTGAAGTAGCGGACGGGCCACCAACCGCGCCCACAAACGATTTTAGCAACAATGGAGATACCGAAAACTGATTTCCAAATTCCGCACCCCACAGAATGGCAGCAAGCGTTCCTGCAGAAGGAAGACGAGCTGCAGCCGCGTCTGATTGCGATATGTCTGGGTCGACGTGGGGGCAAATCATTTCTGGCACTTCTTTGGCTTTTGCTCAACCGGTTAGGATTACTCAACGGGCACAGCTGCGCGTGGGTTAGTCCATCGGACAAGATTCTTGGTGAAGCGCGTTCGTGGGTCAAGGCGTGGCTTGATCCGTTCATTGTTGGTGCGTCGCCTGGCGGTCTTGGCTACCGGCTGCAGAACGGTGCGGACATTGACTTTTGGAGTGCGTCTCCGAATGCTCCGCAACCATTACGATCCAGAGGTTACGCATGCTGCGTGGTTGATGAGGCAGCGCACTACCAGATCGATTTGCGGGCCACGGTTGACGCGGCGATCCGGCCGGCGTTGGCGTTGGCGGAAGGAAAACTTTTGTTCATCTCGACGCCGGAGGGCCGGAACGATTTCTACACCTACTTTCTCGAGGCGCAGCGGACCGGGCTTGCTCTGCATGGTAGCAGTCTGGTCAACCCGCACTTCACCGATATTGAGTACAAGCGGTTGCAACGCATAACTGAACCGCTGCGGTTTCGGCAAGAGTACGACGCGGAGTTTGTCGAACGATCAGGTGCACTCCTGAAACGTGCACAGATTAGGTACGGAGTGCCGCCACCAATCGAACAATTTCGCTCTATCGCGTTTGGGTTGGATCTGGCGCTCAGTACCAAACAGCGAGCGGACTACACGGCGCTAGTGATTGCGGGTGTCGATGCGCTTGATCGCCGCTGGATCTTACAGGCGGTTAGATGGCGGGCGGATTGGCCGACCACATTTGCGCGGGTGTTAGCGTACAATCAGACATGGAAGCCGGGGGTGATCCAGACCGAGCAGGTCGCGTTTCAGGAACTGGCGATTCGAGAGATGATCGATGCAGGGCTGCCAGTGACGACGATTCATCCGCACACCGACAAGGAGGCGCGCTTTAGTGTGATACATCAGAGGTACGCGCTTGGGCTGGTGTGGCACAACGAAAACTTGGACGCGGAATACGAAGGCGAATTGCTGAGTTTTGGGGCTGATGATGGCGGCCATGATGATTGGGTCGACGCGACCGGCCTGGCGCTCATGACGTTGTTCCGAGAGCTTCGGGGTCGGGTGAGTGACGACTCGAGCTTTTACAACTGGGGACCTGGAAAGCTTGCACACGAGAAGCCGGAACCGCGGATTTACCATCAGGACGGCTCTTTCGACCAGATCAAGGAATTAGGGAACGGCGAGGCCGAGATGGTACATCGCAACCCGGATGGCACGGTCTTCGACGACAATGATTGGCACCACGAGCACGTCGGCGATCAGGTTGTTATTTTCGAAGGTGGCAAAGAAATAGGGCGTTATCCGCGGTGGGTGCTTCCGCAGCTGCTGGCAAATCGGCAGAAAGAATATCGGGAGAAATACAATGGAAAGTGAAGAGCTGAGTAAGCTGCTCGAGGGCCTCTCTGACTGGGACCGGAGCAAGCGTGCCGGTCAATATTGGGGGCAGGGCCAGGCAAGCCCCTATCGGCCGGAGCCGGTGCTTGGGCGCGGGTTAGATTATCATCTCGGGCGACGCGAAGCGCATGAGGCAGCGCGCGACATGGCTGAGCAGCGCTTGATCTGTGGACCGGGAAAGGATCTGCCGCGCTGGACGTTGAAACACAAAGATTTCGTGGTAGCGATCTTTCCAGATCCGAACCGAGCAGGTTGGTACTCGTGCCAGCATACTGTTGCGCCGTTGAATGCTGCGAACCGGACTGTGTTGCTCGAGTACGGCGACTTTATCGGGCGCGCGATTACGATTGCGCAGAATCCGCAGGGTGTCGGATTTAATCCAGTTCGTGGAAGTGATCATCCCTGCATCGTCCTTGAAAACGATTTCTGGTCGTTCCGGGTTGACCTCGCCTACCAGATAGAGCCAAAATTGTACGATTTGGTCGCGGTGTTCTGATGAATCGCGAACCACTTCAGATCGATGAAGCCGGTGGTATTGATGTGTCGCGGCTATCCGAGCAGGTCTCGAAGGCTTGCGACGTGTTCCTGCGAAAGCGCGGGATAGAGATTGAGCGAGGCACGTTCGGCCGCAACCTTAAGAGAGAAGGGCGGGAGGTTTGCCGCAGGTCAAAGCAACTGGACCCCACGGCAAACCAAATAAGCGCCCCCTAAGTCATAGCAAGAATTGCGCTTCCCAAATTAGTCTTCGACCGGCGCAGCCGCGCAGATCGCGGCGTGAGTGTTCAGACAGTTCGCCATAGAGGCATTTAGCGCTTTATGCGCGCCTGCCTTATCATTTTTCTTAAGAGCCTCCTTACATCGAGCCAGGTTGGCCGCCAAGTGAAAGGAATGCGCAACCGCATGGCCCCAAGTCTGGCCAGTGAGGTGGCGATCCGGACTGGCCGCCGCAGTTAGGAATTTACCGACATCGACCTCCCGGTCGTCGTTGTAGGGATTAAGCTCAGTTTCGTCCTCTATCCCAAAGGATTTCGTAAAATCGGACCAGAACTTCTTATCCACTAATTCATCCGCCGCCTTCTCTAAGGCGCTCGGCGGTATCAGGACGTCATCGACGTCTACGCCGGCCATTTTGAGTAGGTGTTTTCGGTAAAGTTCAGGACCCAGAGCTTCTTCAGTGTTCATTTTGGTTCTTTCGTTTTCTCAAACCATTGTTTTCGCGATTCGACCTTTGCGATGGCGATAGCGGCTTCGTTCTGCATTCTTCGGCTAAATTCTAGCGCGTAGCTCGCATCGATTTCCTGCGACGCGTCGAAGGGCGGCGGAGCAGGTTTGGGTTTGAGCGCATCAGCCGCTTGCCGGTCGCGTTCCATAACGGCTGCTACCGTTTGCCGCAATCCAGATGTTTGCCGGGAAGGTGCGGCTGGCGAAGCTTGAGCTGCCAGGCGTTCTTGTTCTTGTTTTTGCAACCTCTCTTGTTCTCCAGCGGCTCGGCTCATCCGCTCGCGCCAATCATCAAACGGGCTGTTCATTTGCGCAAAAGAATACGCTCGCGTGCGCGTACGTTCAATGGTTTAATCAATAAATCAATATTGATCAATCAATCAACATGACGAAGAACCGGCACGCGGTTGAACTCGCAAAGCTCGGAGCAGCGAAGGGCGGCAGAGCATACGCGCTTAACCACACTCCCGAAGAACGCTCCGAAGCAGCGCGAAAAGCCGTCTCGGTCCGGTGGAACCGCCACAAAGAACAACAAACTAGCACGTAATCATTTATGGCATCTCAACCTAACAACTGGGGAAGTGGAGAAACCCTCGCAGCGACATTATTGCAAGGCGTCCAAGGCCAACAGCAACATCCCAACGTCCCGCAACTCTAAAACCCTGATCACAGCTTGGTGAACGAATTCGAGCAGCACCCGCAACCGAGCTCGCCGCGGAGACAATAAGCATGAGGCTCACAACCGAAGTTATTATCCTCGAGCCGGTCAACGATACTCTGACTTTCGAGGCGCTTGTGTCCGAGTGCATCCTGATAGCGCGGGATCGAGCCGCCCGAGTGCGATTGACCCATTCCGGAGTTGAGGTCGAGTTCGCCCAGGACAGCGACGCAAGCGAACGGTGCGAATATCATCGGCAGCAGAAAGCAGCGGTCAAGGCGCCATCACTGGAGGAACGAATCGTAATGCTTGAAGACCAAGTGAAGCAGCTTCTGACCGCTAGCAGTCATCCATGAGAATGCTTATACAATTTTTAGCGCAATTGCTGATATGGATCGCGGAAGAGCTGGTCACGATAGCGCAATGGCTAGTTAATTGCTCTTCTTCTCTAAAGTCTTAATACCAAATGAAACACTTTCCCGCCGTCCGTATAGTTCCGGTGGAGATCGCCGGCCGGGGCTTTTAATGGTTTGCCTCAGATAAATCGGACCGAGCGGGAAACTAAATCATGCGTCGCAAAGAATCCGGTAAGAAAACGCAGCGTGAACGCGAGCGAAAGCTCAAGCGCGAGGCCAAGGCGCTAGCTAGGAGAAAGCAGCCCAAGCGGCCAATACCATGAAGAGGGTACGGCGCCAAAACGCGCTCCTGAGCCAACGTAGGCAGTTCGGTAGCTGGATCGGGCCATTTTTCATTTCTTTCCCCTTAACTCCTTCGCTTTGCTCAAGTCTTGTGCAGCTTTAGCGTGATCGCCGATGGCGGCGTAAGCAATAGCGCGGCCTTCGTAGGAAAAATCAGATCCGGGAGAGAGCCTGATCGCTTCGGTATAATCGCGAATGGCATTGCCGTAGTGCTTCAGGTGTAATTGAGAGCTACCACGAAGCGCCCATGCCCGAGCGTTGCTGGGTGAGAGCCGGATTACTGTATCGAAGTCGGTGACGGCGTTCTCGTAATCCTTGGCCTTCCATTCCTCGAACGCTTTATAGAATTTGACGTCAGCCAAGTCTTGGGCGCGTTTAAAATCGGCTTCCGGCGGTTGCCACGGCGTCGGCGTCGCTGCGACAACCGGCGGGGTTTGTGAGATGAACCCGGTTTTGGTAATCACATCTCGAATCTTTTCCGAAGCGATCGCGTAATTCAGGTTTTGGCCTTCCTTAGCTATCCAGGTTGCTATTCCGATCACCTCACCGGAATCGCAATCGAGAACGGGCGAGCCGCTCGAACCCAGCGATATTGGAGCCGTGATCTGGATTACCGATCGATTTTCACGGAACGCAGAAATAATGCCATCGGAGACTGTGAATTCTTGGCCCTCCGGATTGCCGATCACCAAAACTCGCTGTCCTTCAACCGTATTAGTTGTGGAGCCAAGCTTCAGATAGGGAACGTTCGTTGCATCAGCTCGAAGCAGTATAACATCTGGGTCCTGAGGGGAGAGTGCTTTAAATTCGACCCATGCATCTTTAGACCAAAAAACATGAAAGACGGTTCCTTTGTAATCTCGGGCCAATATTGAGTTAATGCCGTTAACAACGTGAGCATTGGTTACTAAATAACCGTCAGCTGAAACAAAGAATCCCGTGCCGGTGCTTAGTAGTTTGCCCTCTTTGTCGAATGTGGCGATATGAACTACGGCGGGCTTGGCCTGTTGGACTAAGACTCGGATGTCGGTAGCGACCGCAGAGTATGCGGTGAGCATGAGCGTTACCCACGCGAAACCCAGCGCAAGCAGGTGACCGTAGCTTTTGCCGGTGATATCCAGACGCCTCATAATCGCTGTAGAGAGCTTTTTTACAGCCAAGCTGGCCCGCAGGTGGCCAAGCAGTACAGCAGAGCGATCGCCGTTACGCCGATTAGGACGCCGCGAACAAAGCCAGTTACAGCCGCATTCACCAGTGCGTTAGCAGCTAGCGCGACGCGTCGCTGAAACTCGCGGTCATTCCTACGCGCAATAATGGCGCGCTCTGCATTCCTTCGCTTAGCCCACGCGATCAATGGAATCCAAACTCTATCGAGCCGATGGATCTTTGGAATCATATCAAGGAGATTTCTTCGATATCAGCCAGCATGAATTTGATAGGCTCATCGCCTTGAGGCTGAACAATAATTTGCAAGATGCGAGTCAGAGATACGTTCGTAACTCCCCACGGGGCTGAACCAAAAACTTCGCCATCATCGTTGCCAGATTCTTCCACGGCGGTCTTTAATTCATCGCCTTCCAGCAATGTGAAGTGAATCGTATTGGGCGCGTCGATTCGGCAGGTCTGGAATTTTAATTGAATCGTGAAAGCACGAAAAGGTTCGGTAGCTAATAACGCCTCCAGCATTCCAAAGACGTGTCGCGGATCCGGTTTAATCATTAGTTTAACTCCAAAACCATTGCCAAAAGCTCTTGTGCCGGCTGGCCAGCGGCCTTGCGCTCGTCCCGATCTTTCGGCGCTTGGTTCGGTAACTGACACCCGAGCCCGGAAGCGATAGCGTCCCTTGGGCACCTTTGCGGTTTAGGTTCACGGTCGCGCCGTGGCGGCCGATGCTTGCCGACACCCCAGATCGCGAAAGGTTTAGCCAAAACCCGGGTACCAGTTTGATGCGGCGGCGGAAGCGAA
>Ga0209647_1003670_pt1 | contig 11799 bp, 7 predicted proteins | sample GraSoi_2013_60cm_FD_185827 | JGI IMG/M metagenome (GOLD analysis project Ga0209647, IMG submission 185827) | Grasslands soil microbial communities from the Angelo Coastal Reserve, California, USA - Sample 9_17_2013_60cm (SPAdes) (version 2) | ecosystem: Environmental > Terrestrial > Soil >... | reverse complement strand
CGTGCAGGCGAAGCAGCAGTCCTTTCACGAGTTGTACCGCGTCCTCAAGCCAGGCGGTCGGCTCTCCATCTTTGAACCAATCAACCGCTTCTGTTACCCGGAGCCTCCCCACCAGTTTCTGGGCTATGATGTCACCCCGATAAAGGAGATCGCCGGCAAAGTACGCGCGGTCTTCGAGCGGATTCACGAGCCCGCGAGCAGTCCCCTGTTGAACTTTGACGAACGGGATCTGCTCACCTTTGCCGAGCGGGCCCGGTTCGCTGAGATTCACTTGGAACTCCAGGCAACGATCAAGCAACCCAAGCCGCTCGATTCTCACGATGAGACGAGCAGGCTGGCGCTGGGAAACGCTCTTGAAGTCGTCAGGCAATCCGTTGAGTCCCACCCTAAAAGAGGTCATGGCGCAAGCGCTCTCGCGTCACGAAGCCGAACAGTTCACAGCGTATCTGCGACCCTTGGTCGAGACGATGCAGTGCTATGAGCGGCAAGCGGTAGCCTATCTCTGGGCGGCGAAGCACTGAGGGAGGGAGACGCTCATCCGCCGGGCCGCCTTCACATTTGGGAAAGGGGATATGGGAACAACCTGGGCAACACTGGCATATCTTGTGGTACCTGTCCCTCATTTCGTCGCCATTTCCATCTCTGGAACGTTGGGAAAGAATGAGGGCGTAGTGTATTTCTCACCAACTGTCCGGAGGTCTTGCCTTGAGTACCCAATCGCCATCAGAGAGCCAGCCGACTTTCACCGGCGCGGTTCCTGTACTCCCCACGACCAACATGAGCCAGGCAACCAGGTTTTATGGACAGCTGGGTTTCCAGGTGCTCCACCAGGAGGCCGAGTATGCTATCGTCAAACGAGATGGCGTGGAACTCCATGTGTGGCTCTGCCAGGACCCGGCCCTTGCCGAAAATTCCTCGTGCCGCATCCATGTGGCCGGTATTGAGGCGCTCTACCAGGAGTATCAAATCAAAGGGCTGCTTGCGTCTAATGCAGCGGTGAGACACACACCCTGGGGAACGAAAGAGTTTGTGGTCTTCGACCCGGACCGTGTCCTGATCACCTTTGTCGAGCGTACTCCGTAAGCACGATAGACCCCGTGGCCTGATTCACCCTTGAGCCGGCGCTCTGCTCTGCTGACGCAGAAGAGGGTGTGATCTTCCACTGAACAGGTGCTTCCCAGCTTCCAGAAAAGTGTGTGCTGAGCCATGCAAACATTCGAGGTGGTCCGTGTTGCTGGCGGCTTGCTGTGGACGGTGCGCCAGGGCCACGGACCTGCGCTCGTGTGTTGTCACGGTGGACCCGGCTTGTGGGATTACCTTGAGCCTGTGGCAGCGATGCTTGATGACCTATGGACCGTCTACCGCTACGACCAACGCTCCTGTGGACGATCCACAGGTGGTCCTCCCTATGATGTTGCTACCGCCGTCGCTGATCTGGATGCCTTACGGGAGCATTGGGGACCCTCACAGTGGATTGTGCTGGGGCATTCCTGGGGAGCCACGCTGGCTCTTGCCTATGGTCTCGCACACCCCACCAAAACACGCGCGCTGATCTACCTCTCTGGGACGGGCATTGACGCTTCCTGGCACGTTGAGTACCGCGCCAATCGAGCGGCGTTGCTCAGTCCTGATGAAAAGCACCAACTCGCCGACCTGCGGGCACGCCTCTCCTCCGCGCAGAGGGCCGAATTTGACGAGGCCGAACGGGCCTACTGTGAACTGGCCTGGTCCACCGACATCGCTGACCGCGCACATGCGCGAGAGCTGGCCCGGCAGCTGTGTGCCGCTGGCCTGCACGTCAATTTCCGGGTCAACCAGCTCCTTGGCGACGATGCCGATCACTTTCTACAGCGCAGTACGCTGCCCGAGCAACTTGCCGACTTGCGGATACCCACGCTGGTCGTGCATGGTGAGCGCGATCCTCGTCCTGCCAGAGTGGCCCGTCAACTCTCCGAGATCATCACGTCTACCAGCTATGTTGAGCTTCCCCAGGTTGGACATCTCCCGTGGCTCGAACGGCCCGACCTCCTGAGAGGCGTCCTCCGGGGCTTTCTTGAGTATCTCCCCTAGCGGAAGAGAGCAAAGACAAGCGGCTCTTCTCAAAGGAGAAGGAGCGCGGTTCCCTCGTGCGGCAAGGTCTCCACGCGCTCCTGTCCTGCGTGCCTCTGTTGCATGACCTGTTGACAGCAGTCAACTCCTGCGCTACAGCTAGAAACGCCATGCGGCCCCCTAAAAAGCTGCTCGCCATGAAATTTCCCCCCCTGCGCGTGATCTCGATGGGCTAGCCTTGCAAGCTCATGGTACTTGACAGAGAGGCATTGCGTCGGGCATAACAAGAGCAGATGAATCTGCGTTGTCCGCTGTGTCACGAGAAGGGGGTATTTGTTATGACTGAACTGGTCAGCATGTACAGCATGAGACCGTTGGGACGAAACGAGCGAGAAAGCACTCCCTTGCAGGGAGCGCAGGAGTTGCTCTGCATCTTCGTCGCAGATGTGTGCCTTGGATTCTCCAAAGCCTGGAACCCCCATCCCTCGTTCTTTAATGGCTGACCTTAGAGACCTGGCCCCTTCCCAGGGGAGCCAAGTCTTCTCGACCATCACATGGCGCACTCGCACTCAGCGATGTACGTCTCCTTCTACCAGGTAAACCGAGTTCCGTTTGCCCGATACAACTTCATCAACACCGAGCTACATCGCAAAGAGGCAGGGCACATTCTCTCTTTCACCCTCCCGCTTGTGAGGGGCCTTGTCGCGCCAAAAATACAATCCTCCCCGGAGCGCGTTCGCCTCCACCTGATGACGTTCTTGCTACATCTCGCATCGATGCCCGTCTAACGGGCTTGTATGCTTGTTGTCTTTTTCAGGAGAACGCATCCATGTGGAATTTCCTTTTCTTCACATCCTTTGGGCAAGAACTGGCTAGCACCGCGCGTACCTGCTGGACGACCGTGAAACTGGCATGGAAAGCCGCTCCTCTCTTGCTGGTGGGCGTGCTGCTGCTCTTTGGAGTAGAGTCGCTATTGCCGCCACTGCAATTGGCGTTATCGCGCGCTGTCATCGATAGCCTGGCTGCTCCCGTGGGACGCACAGCCGCGCTTGACCCCCTTGTTACCCATGTGCCGCTCGCTGTCTGGATTGCGCTCACGATCGCTGTGGTGGCGCTCGGACAGCTCATCGCACCGCTGATTGCCATCCTCCAGAGCCAGGCCGGTGACCGCTTAACTGGCTACGTCACCGAACAGGTGATGCAGGCTGCCAATCGCTGGCAGGGACTGGAGCGCTTTGAAGATCCGAGCTTCGCCGACGATCTGAAACGCGCACGCGAGGCCGCTACCCGTGGCGTCGACCTGGTCTACTACGGGGCCATCGTCGCGTTGGCGCTGCTCACAGCTCTCAGCCTGTCGATTACCCTGGGAGGACTGCACCCCCTGGTCCCCCTTCTGCTCATCCTGGCGACACTGCCGCAGATGGCGCGTGCTTTCGCGTATGACTGGTTTATCGGCGGGCATCTCTATGACTCGACGCCCCAGACGCGCCGCATGCAGGAGAGCCGCGAGATGCTGCTCTCGCCCTCGCCGGCCAAGGACGTGCGCCTCTACGGGCTCTTTTCGTTTTTCCGCCAGCGCTACGAGACGATGTTTGCCCAGGTGATCAGGCCCTTAGCGCAGGAGCGCCAACGGATGATCCGTCCCATGTGGCTGGCCGGGACCCTGACGGCCTGTGCCTGCGGAGCGGTCTACCTCTACGTTATCTGGCTGGTGGCTCATGGCCAGCTCAGTGTCGGTGCGCTCGCACTCTATGGTGGGGCGGCGACCCTGTTGCAAGCGGAGCTGCTGCGCTTGAGCTACTTCACCGGGCTGTTCCCCATCCATCTCGGCTTTCTGCCCAGCCTGCTGCGGGTGATCGAGGCGCCTCCCGATCTACCGGTCGCTCCCCATCCGAGGCCAGTGCCAGAGCAGATCCGCCAGGGTATCCTGTTTGAGCGCGTGGGCTTTACCTATCCGGGGCAGACCGCGCCGGTCCTGCATGATATCTCGTTCCGCCTCGTGCCGGGGGAATGCGTAGCGCTGGTGGGGCACAACGGCGCCGGCAAGACCACGATGGTCAAGCTGCTGCTGCGGCTCTACGATCCCACCGGCGGGCGTATCCTGCTCGATGGGGTGGACCTGCGCGAGTACGATCTGGACGAACTGCGCCGCAAGATGGGCGCCATCTTCCAGGACTTTGGGCGCTACGAGCTCACGGCAGGCGAGAATATCGGCCTGGGGCGGCTCGAACACCTGGACGACCGCGAACTTCAGCGTGACGCGCTGGTGAAGGCGGGAGGCGACTCCCTGCTTGAAAGCCTCCCGCATGGCCTGCAGACGCTGCTGGGGCGCGAACTGGGCGAGCGAGAACTCTCCGGCGGCGAATGGCAGAAACTGGCGCTTGCCCGCGCGTACCTGCGCGACAGCCAGGTCCTGGTCCTCGATGAGCCGACCGCCGCGCTCGATGTGCAGAGCGAATATCGCATCTACACCCGTTTCCACGAACTGACCCAGGGTCGCCTGACCCTGCTGATCAGCCACCGTTTCTCAACCATCCGGATGGCCGACCGCGTCCTGTACCTGGCCGATGGGCGCATTCAGGAGGAGGGGAGCCACCACGAACTCATGGACCGGGATGGAGAGTACGCGCGCCTCTATCGCCTGCAGGCCGCGCACTATCTCGACGCAGAACAGGAGGTCGATCAATGAAAAGAGCACAACGCAACCCGCTGCTGCATAAAGCCAGGCAGCGAATGCGCCCACACCTGGAGAGCCTGCGTATCTACTGGAGAGGTTTGCAACTGCTGGTGGCCTCTGCCCCTTTGCATGCCGCCGCCTACTTTGCCCTGCTCGTCCTGTTCAGCATTATGCCGGTGATGCAGGTCTGGTTGCTGAAACAGCTGGTTGATGTGCTCTCAGCACCGCTGCGTCTCGCAGGGGGGCAGGATGGGATGTTCGATGGCGGTCTGCTGATCGTGCTGGCTGCGCTCTACCTGCTCACCCTCTTGATCCCAGGGGGCCTGCAGCCCTTCTACGACAATCTGGAGGCGATCATCAAGGAACGCGTTATCGTCGAGGTCGACCGGCGCATCATGCAGGCCTCAGCACGCCTGGTTGACCTGCGGCGCGTCGAGGCTCCGTCCTTCCACGACGAGGTCAAGCTGATCCGGCAATCCTCCTACGAGGTTCCGCAGATGCTGGGGATGCTGTCGCTTGGCCCCGGTACCATGCTCACCCTGGGAGGACTCCTCCTCCTGTTGGGGCAGATCCACCCGGTGCTCCCGCTCCTGTTGCTCCTGGTGGGCATCCCGAACCTGCGAGCGCAACGCCGCATGGAAGCTGAGAAATATCGTTCGCTGGCTGAAAATAGCCGCGTGGCCCGCGAGATGGAGTATTATACACGCCTTGCCCTGGAACCGGCCATCGCACACGAGGTGCGTGTCTTCGGGCTCGGCGCTTTCTTGCTGCAACGCTACCGGCTGCGGCGTGACAGGATGATGGCGGAGGTGCAGCGCCTGCGACTGCGCGAGTTCGTGCAGGCGCTCGCATATTCCGGCATCACGGCGCTGGTCCTGGCCGGGGCCTTCTCCTATACTGCTCTTCAGGCCAGCGCCGGGCATCTCCAGGTTGGGGATATCGCGCTGTATCTCGGGGCGGTGGTGCAGGCGCAGCAGAGAGCGTTGGCCCTGGGAAACTTTTTTGCCAACCTGCACCGTGTCCAACTGCACCTGCGCGGCCTGTTCGACTTTCTCGACGGTGCCTGGCCAGCCATCGCTCTCCCTCCACAGGGGCAGGGCATCCTCGCTCCCGCTCGTTTCAAAGACGGGGTTGAGTTGAGAGAAGTCCACTTCCACTATCCAGGAGGGAGCCAGGACATGGCAGTGCTCCAGGGGGTCAACGCGCGGCTCCCGGCGGGAAAAGTAACCGCGTTAGTTGGGGTCAACGGGGCCGGGAAGAGTACCCTGGTCAAACTGCTGACGCGGATGTACGATCCCACCGGCGGCCTGATCCTGCTCGATGGCCCTCCCCTGGCGAACTACGACCTGGCGTCACTGCGCAGTCGGATGGCGGTGGTGTACCAGGATTTCGCGCGCTTCGCCTTGACGCTGTGCGAAAATATCGCGGTGGGGGACATCGAGACCGAGCCCGATATGCAGCGCGTCGAGCAGGCCGCCCGCTGGTCAGGCGCCGACGAGGTCGCCGCCAACCTGCCGGAGGGCTACGCGACCGAGCTGACGCGGCGCTTTGAGGGCGGCGTGGAACTTTCGGGCGGCGAATGGCAAAAAGTCGCGCTGGCTCGCAGCTTCCTGCGCGATGCCGCCCTGGTGATCCTGGATGAGCCGACCTCAGCCCTGGACGCCGATGCTGAATACCAGCTCTTCCAGCACTTCCGCGCACTCATCACCGGGAAAACGGGGCTGCTGATCAGCCATCGTCTCTCAACCGTGAGGATGGCCGATCAGATCCTGGTGCTGGATGGCGGCCGCATCGTCGAGACAGGCAGTCACACCGAACTCATGGCCAGGGGAGGCCACTACGCCTCCCTCTATGAGATGCAGGCCGGTCGCTACCGCTAGGCTCTCACCCGGTACCTTGACAGGGGGCGCGCGTGATGTGATACTGTGCTTGCATCCTTATAGGATGCAGGTACAGTTTGCGATCGAAGGAATACCCATGTTCGCTCATGCTAGCATGATCTAACCTCTTCTCTGGTTCTGGTTGACAGGAAGAAGCACTGCCGGCCGTGAGCCGCCTTCCCGAACGCCAGACTCCCCTGGTGTCTTTTGTGGTACCCATCTGCCCCGCGCACCTCCTCGCTTTCCAGGTGAAGAACCTGGTCCTCATCCTGGCGTCGTGCTACCCCTATTTCCTGCGAGGAGTTGTTTTTATGGAACACCTATCATCTTCAAAGAGCCATCCACCTGAGACAGGTCTGGTGGAACTGCACCTGGAGCTGGCTCAGGCCTGGGGCATCGATTTTCATCGCGTGCGCGCCCTCGTGTGCCAGCTCACGAGTAACAGCTGGTGCTCGGTCAGCGAGTTGATCGCACGGACCCTCTTGTCCCACTGGAACGTCACCCATCTCTTGGGACGGCTTCATCCCTGGCTGGAGCGTGATCAAGACTGTGTCCGCATTCGGGTTGCCTTCCAGGACCTTTTCCGCGCCGTTTTCGACTGCTCGCGCCTCTCGAGTGAGCGATTCCTCACTCCGTATGAGATAGCCGCGCAAGCAGGTGAAGAGGCCGCACAGGCCGAAGCTATCCTCGTGTCACTGGAGCGCATCGTGAACGACCTTCCCATGCGCCCGGTCAGACACCTGGATCACGTCTCGGCCACACCGCTCACCTGCCTGAAGCGAGCGCTGTTCCTGGCAAAGAATTATGAACTTGGTGGAGCGACCATCCTCTTGCTCGGCGACCACGATCTGACCTCCCTTGCCCTGGCCCAGGTCGCACCAGGCATCGCCGTCACGGTGGTCGACAGTGATGAGCGCATTCTGGACTATATCAACGTGGTTGCTGCTCGGCACTACTGGGCGATTCGCACGTTGTTCGCCGATCTGCGCATTGAGCTTCCGAGAAGTGTGACTGCCTCGTGTGAACTGGTGTTGACTGACCCTCCGTATACCCCGGAAGGCATACGACTCTTTCTCGCGCGCGGGCTGGAGAGCCTCAGGCCCACCAGCTCGGCGCGGCTGCTGTTTTGTTATGGATTCAGCGAACGCCATCCCGGACTCGGCTTGAAAGTGCAGTCCATCCTGCATGACCTGCACCTGGTGGCCGAGGCGATTTTGCCACATTTTAACCGCTACCGTGGTGCGGAGGCGATCGCAAGCAGCGCGGCGCTCTACATCTGCCGCCCGACACGCAGAAGCCTGCCTGCTGCCCAGGCTCTCAGAGTCGATCCGCGCATCTATACGCAGGGCAAGAGCGCCGAGGAAACCACAGTGATGGCGTTACCACAAGGTGTCGAAGACACGGTGAAACGCTTCCTGGCCGCACAGACACCTGAGCGCGTGCTCCTGGTGGGAGACGGTTGGCTCACAGACCTGGCAAGCACCGTGGAGACCGTTTCACTCAGAGGCTATCTGCGTACCCTGTCTACTCACCAGCAAGGGGCCCGCTCGCCTTATACAGGCGTCGTCGCAGTGAACCTCTTCCCTTACTATCATGCGTATCTCGTGCGTGTGCTCCTGCTGTCTGCCGCCAAACAGCTTGTCATCGTTGCGCCAGACCACGCCGCGGACAGCCTCTTCAACGCGAACAAGGATGATCCGCTGCGCACGTTCATCGACAGCAGCTATCAAGTAGTGGCACGAGCAAGGGGCAATGCAAGACAACCAGGAGTGGTCCTGTTGCAGCGGAGAGGTCCGCAGGATGCTGATGCGGTCAAGTCTCTCTTACACTTTCTCGTCGATCACCCGCAGGCCAAACTCGTCAACGCGTGGCGGGAAGCCTTGATCGCATGGGCAACCCGGCAGGGCTGGCGTCTTTCAAAGAACCAGGCCCGGCAGATCATTGAGCGGCAGCGATTGGGCATGATCCATGCGCACAGTTACCTCTCGGGGCTCTCGCTCGGCGACCTGAGAGCCCTGGTCACCGCTGTCGAGCAGACCCTGGCGGCACTCGATCAAGGAGGCAACGAGGAAGAGCCAGAGTAGCGGCGTTGCCGGGAGATGGAACCCGGTTTCCTCATGTGCTTTCAAGAAACTGCTTTAGGGATGCCAGGGACGCTCTGCTGGAATGCAAGAGCGTCCCTGGCATCCCTTTCCTGCTTTAGCAGCCGATGTTAGGGCTTACGAACTTCGATCAAGCGCTCGCTACCCGAGCTAGTAAAGCCACCGGTCGCCTGTATGCGTTGGTGGAGCTTGTAGAGACGCTCGCGATAGCGATTGACCTCGAAGTCGATGATGACCCAGGGCACTGCTTTCAGGAAGTACACGACTGCCCCAATGTCGCGATAGATGGTCGTGACCCGACGCTCGATCTTCTCGCTCGTCACAAAGCCGGCCTCATCGAGGGTCGCATCGATGTCCCAGCCATACCCCGGTTGGGTCCACTCCGGCGGGGTTCCCTCCAGGAGGTCAACGAGCCCTGGGCCGTCCTTGTCTGGGCCGTCCTTCTGGGTTCCGCCCTGCACGGTGAGAAGCGTTCCCCCCGGCTTGAGGATGCGGTACACTTCTCTCGGACAAAAGGAGGTCGAACGAGCGAGCACGAGATCAAAAGTGTCGTCTGCAAAGGGGAGGCGTCTGTGGGGCCACTGTCCCTGTGGCTGCGGGCCGCGCGAATCCGAGCAGGCAGGATCGGTCCAGATGACCTGGACCCCAAGAGGGGTGAGCCGTCTGGCTGCCTCCGTGACATTGGGAGGATATGCTTCCGTGGCCACTGCCACCTTGTGGAACGGGGCTAGACGTGAGAGGACCTCACCGCCTCCCGTGCCCAGGTCGAGGACTGCGTGCGCCGAGGCTACGCAAGCTCGTGCCCGCCCTTCATAGTCCATGTCAATGTCACCACGCGGGTCCGGGATACGCACCTGGCGACCTTCCAACCAGGAGAAATCCCATCCTGAGAAAGAAGCCTGGAGGGCTTCACTGATCAAGCGCTCAAACTCGTCGTCGGTCGGTACTGGCCGCGCATTGGCCTGTTTGATGACCAGGACAGGCACGCCATCACGCAGAGGATACGAGAGTGGACAGTTCTGGCAGTCCAGCCGTTCGCTCCCCTGCGGACCAGGTTGCAACGCGCCTTTACATTGGGGACAGATGAACAGATCGCTGTTGATTGGTTCCATGAATACTTTTTCTCCTTGCCTGAACACAAATGGCATCTGTCTCTGCACTTGTGCAAAGACAGTCTTCTTGGGGGAATAAACACATGCCAGCGTGAGCGGCCAACGATCACATCAGCGGACCCTCGGTGCCGCTCGTCCAGGTGTGGAAAGAAAGCAGAGAAAAAGGCGCGGGTCAACGCGGCTTGTAGGCGGGGTCAGATGTGGCGTGGCCTCTGGTGTTCAGCTCAGTTCTCATAGGTCACCTCCTTCTTATCTCGCCAGTCGTCTTTCGCGAGATCGATCCAACCTTCCTGGCCCCATTCTATCACCTTGCGGTCCTCATCGACAAGAAAGAGGAGGACTGACCACCCGAATCTGCGCATCGTACGGCGAGGTGTCTTACCGCAGGGATGTTTCTCTGGAAAAGAACACGCTCATCGGATCGAGATCGACAGAGCGCTTGACTTTCGGGCAAGCAGAGGTTTATTATTCACCTATCTTGTTTTGGGAGGCATCATTCATCATGCCCTCAGCCACAGCGAAGGTGTTGCTCAGCGAAGTGAGCTGTGTCTACAACTGAACACGGTCGTTTTCATGCGGGTCATCGTTCTGATGCGCGCTCTTATGAAGTGCGACCCTACTCTTCCTTAGAGAGACTACAGGGAGGTACTCCTCTCTTGTGTAGACTGCTTTTTCGCTCTACACAACCAGCCTACTTCGCCTCGTAGGGCTCCCTTTGCTTGTCTGCTCATCGCACGCAGCAGCAAATCGCCTTCCGTTCAGCATCACCGCTCTCCACCACCATAGCCTGGAAGTTTTAACATGTTCATGGCGAAACTTTGCGCATTCCGCTCTGATACGTTGGCTCAAACACACTTTTGCACGGCTCATCCACAGCGGAATGCGCAAAAATCCACCATCTTCGTTGGAAAATGTACACATGGAAAGTGACAACAATCACTATGAGAGATCCCTATCCACTGCGTCCCGTAAGCTCCGACGAGTTCAAGACGTGGGCCCACATGATCGCCAACACCTACGGCCTGGACCGTCGCGATGCGGACCTCGAGCACGAACGATCTACCATCGAACTCGAGCGCACGATCGCCGCGTTCGACGGCGCTTCGCCAGTCGCAGGTGCGGCAATCTACACGCGGTCCATGACGATTCCTGGTGCTGTGCAGCCGATTGCAGGCGTCACATGGGTCGGCGTCTCCCCTACACACCGGCGTCGAGGAATCCTTACGTCGATGATGCGCAAGCAGCTTACCGATCTGCACGAGTCCGGCGGCGAGCCGATCGCTATGCTCAACGCCTCCGAGGCCACGATCTACGGTCGCTTCGGGTATGGCATTGCCTCGCACGCAGCCCAGTTCGACGGCGAGAAGCGATGCATGCGCTTTCGGCCCGACATTGATGTCGGTCAGGGAACCATCCGGCTCCTCAACCGCGATGAGGCCCGCCCACTGATGGAGAAGGTCTATGACACCATCCGTATCGAGAGAGTCGGATGGGTCGACCGGGCAGGTAAGTTTTGGGATGCCCGTCTCTACGACGAGGAGCATGTGCGCAATGGCGCGACAGCACTGCGTTTCGCTGTTCATAAGGAGCCGGACGGCGCAGTCACCGGGTACGCGCTCTACCGCTATCACAGCGAGGGGAACGGTACGGTGCAGGTCAAGGAGTTAGCGGCGGCGACACGACAGGCATATGCTGCGTTGTGGCGCTTCCTCATTGACATTGATCTGTATCTGCAGATCACCTACGAGGGAGCGATCGATGAGCCATTACCATACTTGCTATTCGACACGCGAGCAGTGCGCTCGACGGTGGTTGACAGGCTGTGGGTGCGGCTGGTCGACGTCGACCGGGCGCTGGCAACGCGCCGGTACGCAATACCGCTCGACATGGTCTTCGAGGTCGAGGATCCCTTCTGTCCGTGGAACAGCGGGCGTTACCGACTGCAAGCTGATGGCGACTCGGTCACGTGTGAGCACACG
>Ga0209647_1003666_pt1 | contig 11807 bp, 10 predicted proteins | sample GraSoi_2013_60cm_FD_185827 | JGI IMG/M metagenome (GOLD analysis project Ga0209647, IMG submission 185827) | Grasslands soil microbial communities from the Angelo Coastal Reserve, California, USA - Sample 9_17_2013_60cm (SPAdes) (version 2) | ecosystem: Environmental > Terrestrial > Soil >... | reverse complement strand
CGTCGGCTACGACATGGTCGAGTACCACCCCGACATGTGGAACCCGGGCAACGACAAGACCATCATCCATATCGACGCGCTGCCGGCGGAAGTCGACGAGCACTACATCGTCGCGGTCGGAGTGCTGGGCGACATCGGCCAGAGCCTGCGCGGCATCGCGCTCAAGGCGAAGCCCCGCAAGGAGCCGCCTTTCCGCGACGTTCGCCAATCGGTGGTCGCGGATCGCCGCGAATACGCGAAGGACAAGGGCTTCCCGGTCAAGCCGCAGAAGATCGTCTGGGATGTGCGCGAGGTGCTCGGGCCCGAGGACATCGCGATCTCCGACGTCGGCGCGCACAAGATGTGGATGTCGCGCATGTACCGCGCCGAGCGGCCCAACACCTGCATCATCTCCAACGGCTTCGCCGCGATGGGCATCGCGGTGCCCGGGGCGATCGCCGCCAAGCTCGCCTACCCGGACCGGAAGGTGATCGCGGTCACGGGGGACGCCGGCTTCATGATGAATTCGCAGGAGATCGAGACGGCGATGCGCATGAAGACGCCGATCGTGATCCTCATCTGGAACGATTCCGAGTACGGCCTCATCACCTGGCACCAGCTGCGCCACTTCGGGCGACCGGCCTACATCGACTTCAAGAACCCGGACTTCGTGAAGTACGCCGAGAGCTTCGGCGCCAAGGGCTATCGCGTGCACAAGACCGAGGACCTGGTGCCGACGATGAAGAAGGCGTTCGCCGACAACACCGTGGTGGTGATCGACTGTCCGGTTGACTACCGCGAAAACATGAAGCTCACCGAGCGCCTGAAGAAGATCGGGGAAGGGAAGCGATGAAGGTTCGCGCCGCCGTCCTCAACGCGATGGGGGCCGCCATGCCCTACGCGACCTCCAAGCCGCTCACCATCGAGGAGGTCGAGCTGCGTGCGCCCGGCCCCGGGGAAATCCTGGTGCGCATGGGCGCGGCGGGCCTTTGCCACTCCGACCTGTCGGTGATCAATGGCGACCGCCCGCGGCCGACTCCGATGGCGCTCGGCCATGAGGCGGCCGGGGTCGTCGAAGCGCTCGGGCCCGGCGTCGATGATTTGAAAAAGGGCGACCACGTCGTGCTGGTCTTCGTGCCTAGCTGCGGCCACTGCAATCCCTGCGCGGAGGGCCGTCCCGCATTGTGCGAGCCGGGTGCGGCCTCGAACACCGCTGGCACTCTGCTATCCGGCGAGCGACGCATCTTCAAGGACGGCAAGCCCATCAACCACCACATGGGATGTTCGGCCTTCGCTGAGGCGGCGGTCGTCTCGCGGCGCTCGGCGGTGAAGATCAATCCCGACCTGCCGCTCGACGAAGCGGCGCTCTTCGGCTGCGCCGTGCTCACCGGCGTCGGCGCGGTGGTGAATACCGGCCAAGTGCATGCGGGCAACTCCGTCGCGGTCGTGGGGCTCGGGGGCGTCGGTCTCGCCTCGATCCTGGGCGCGGTCGCTTCCGGCGCGCGCTATACGGTCGCGATCGATCTCTCCGACGAGAAACTCGCGCTCGCGAAGGAGCTCGGCGCGACCCACACGTTCAACGCCGCCGACAAGGACATCATCGAGAAGGTGAAGGCCGCGACCAAGGGCGGCGTCGACTACGCCATCGAGATGGCCGGATCCACCCGCGCCTTCGAGACCGCGTATCGCATCACGCGCCGCGGCGGCACCACCATCACCGCCGGGCTTCCGCCCCCGGCCGCGACATGGGCGATGCCTTCGACCAACCTCGTCGCCGAGGAGCGCACCATCAAGGGAAGCTACATCGGCACCTGCGTGCCGTCGCGCGACCTGCCGCGCTACATCGAGCTCTACATGCTCGGGCGCCTTCCGGTAAACCGACTGATGACCGGGCGATTGAAGCTCGAAGACATCAACCAGGGTTTCGACTTGCTGCATGAGGGCAAGGCGGTGCGCCAGGTGGTGACGTTCTGATGAAAGGCTTCGAGCAAGGCAACGAGTGGCTCAAGTTCTGGAACGAGAACCAGAAGAGCCTCTTCCAGGCCTGGTCCGAGGGCAAGCCGCCGCCCTTCGCGTTCCGCGGCGAGCCGCCGGTCGCGGGCGAGGCGGGGCAGGAAATGGATCAGATGTCCGACCTCATGCGCCGCACGATGGAGCAGTGGTCGACCTTCGCCAAGGATGCGATGGCGCAAAAGGGCGCGTTCGATCCCGAGTCCTTGAAGAATCTCTTCGATCCGGCCGAATGGAAGCGGGCAGGGTCGGCTTTCGACATGGGGCTGGAGAAGCTCACCGAGGGACCGACGTACGCGACGCTCTTCGACCTCGACCGCAAGATGCTCAACGTCCAGAAGCTTTATTCGGACCGGGCGAAGGACGGCGAGAAGTATTGGGAAGTGGTGCAGGGCGCCTGGAACCGCGCGTTCGAGCGCTTCATGAAGGCGCTCAACGATCCGAAAGGCACGCCGATCAGGACAGGACGCGAGATGCTCGACCTGTGGCTCGCGACCGCCAACGGCGCGCTGGTGGAGATGCACCGCTCGAAGGAGTTCCTCGAGGCGCAACGGCGGGTGACCCGCTCGTCCACCGAGTACCGGCTCGCCGAGCGCGAGATCGCCGAGACGTTCTGCGAGATGCACCACATTCCGACGCGCACCGAGGTGGACGAGATGCAGCGCGCGGTCACCGAGATGCGGCGCGAGGTGCGTGCGCTCAGGCGAGAGACCCGGCAACCCTCTCCCCGGCCCTCTCCCAAGGGAGAGGGAGCACGGCGGAAGCGCCCAGCTGCGAAGCGCAAGGCGAAATGACATGCGCCTGAAGGTCGACCCGAAAGAGGCGCTCAGGGAATTCACGGAGTTCAGCCGCCGCCTGCAGCAAGGGCGCGACCTGCTCGACAAGACAAAGGACCGCGACGTCCACATCGCCACCACGCCCAAGCGCGAGGTATTCCGGCAGGACAAGACCGTCCTTTATCGCTACGAGCCGACCGCGAAACAGACGGTCGGCGTGCCGGTGCTCATCGTCTACGGGTTGGTCGGGCGCTACACGATGGCCGACTTGCAGGAAGACCGCTCGCTGGTGCGTAACCTCCTCGCCCAGGGCGTCGACCTCTACGTCGTCGACTGGGGCACGCCGACCCGCAGCGACCGTTGGCTCACCCTCGAGGACTACATCGACGGCTACCTCGGCGAGTGCGTCGACTTCATCCGCGGCCGCGCCGGCATCGACAAGGTTTCCCTCCTCGGCATCTGCGAAGGCGGCGTGTTCACGACGTGCTACGCGGCGCGCAATCCGCAGAAAGTGAAGAGCCTCGTCCTCACGATCACGCCGATCGACTTCCACGCGCAGGGCAAGGGGGCACCGCTGCACCACGGCCTGATCGGCCTGTGGGCGCGCAGCATGACGCACGAGGACGTCGATCGCCTCATCGAGGCCAATGGCAACCTCCCTGGCGAGCTGATGAGCTTCGTCTTCTCGATGATGACGCCGGTGAATGCGCTCACCAAGTACAACCTGGGCCTCTTCGACGTGATGGATGACGAAAAGAAGCTGCTCAACTTCCTGCGCATGGAAAAATGGCTCGCCGACCGCCCCGACCATCCGGGCGAGGCGGCCAAGCAATGGCTCAAGGATCTTTACCAGGACAACCGGCTGGTCAAGGGTGATTTCAGCCTCGGTGGGCACAAGGTAGACCTCGGCAGGATCACCATGCCGGTGCTCAACGTGTTCGCTGAAGAGGACCACATCATCCCGCCGAAGAGCTCGCAGGCGCTGAAGAAGCACATCGGCACGCGCGACTACACGGAGCTGCCGTTGCCCGGGGGACACGTCGGCGTGTTCGTGAGCGGCAAGTCGCAGGGCATCCTCGGCAAGAACATCTACGGATGGCTCAAGGGCCATTCATGACGCGCGCGCCATGGCCGTCGTCGAACTGAACCCGCGATTCGACGAGGTCCGGGCGCTCGGACCGCACGGCTTCACCCGCGTCTCCTACGCCGACTGGGGCCCGCGCGACGCCTCGCAAGTCGTGCTCTGCGTGCACGGCCTCACGCGCAACTGCCGCGATTTCGACTTCCTCGCGCGCCGCCTGGCGCAGCGCGGGCTGCGCGTGCTCGCGCCCGACCTTCCCGGGCGGGGCCGCAGCGAATGGGCGTCGAACCCGTCGGATTACGCCACCCCGCTTTACCTCGCCGCGACGCAGGCGGTGATCGCGCGCAGCGGCGCCGAGGCCGTCGACTGGATCGGCACCTCGCTCGGCGGCCACATCGGCATGGAGATGGCGGCCCTGCCGGGCGCGCCCATCCGGCGGCTGCTCCTGAACGATTTCGGAGCGCGCGTCGGCGGCTCGGCGCTGACGCGCATTGCCGCCTACATGCGCATCAAGCGCCACTTCGCCGGCATCGAGGATCTCGAATCGCACCTGCGCTCGATCCACGAGCCATTCGGGAACCTTACCGACACCCAGTGGCGCCACCTCGCCGAGCATAGCGCCGTCAAATCGGAGGAGGGCGACTACCGCCAGCACTACGATCCGGGCATCGGGCGCGCCTTTGCGTGGCCGATGATGGTCGACATCTCGCTGTGGAACATCTGGGATCGCGTCGCCTGCCCCGTGATGATCCTGCGCGGCGAGGATTCCGACCTGCTGCACGCCTCGACCGTGCGCGAGATGCAGAAGCGCGGCATCGCCGGCAAGGCGGGGCTGGTGCGCTCGGTGGAGGTGCGCGGCTGCGGCCACGCGCCGGCGTTGATGAACGACGCGCAGATCACGCTGGTCGAGGAATTCCTCGCCGACGAGAAGTTGATCGGCAAGGCGCAGAGGCTAGCGGCGAGATGACCCTCTCCCCAACCCTCTCCCAAGGGAGAGGGAGCAAACGTTGGTAGCGGTTTCGCGAATCGTCAGCGGAGGATGAGGAACAAGATCGTTTCCGCCGCCGAGGCCGCGGCGATCATCCGCGACGGCGACACCATCGCATCGTCCGGATTCGTCGGCATCGGTACCCCGGACGAGCTGATCTGCGCCGTCGAGAAACGTTTCCTCGAAACCGGCGCCCCGCGCGACCTGACCCTGGTGTTCGCCGCCGCTCCGGGTGACGGCAAGGACCGCGGCCTGAACCGCCTCGCGCATCCCGGCCTGGTGAAGCGCGTCATCGGCGGCCATTGGTCGCTGGTGCCCAAGCTCGGCAAGCTCGCCGTCGATGGAAAGATCGAGGCGTACAACATCCCGCTCGGCGTGGTCTCGCATCTTTTTCGCGAGATCGCGGGGCACCGCGCCGGGATCCTCACGAAGGTGGGCTTGAGGACCTTCGTCGACCCACGCCAGGACGGCGGGCGGATCAACGAGCGCACCAAGGACGACATCGTTCGCCTGATGCAGATCGACGGCGAGGAGTGGCTCTTCTACAAGGCGTTTCCGATCACGGTCGCCCTCATCCGCGGCACGACCGCCGACTTGTCGGGCAACATCACCATGGAGCACGAGGCGCTGGTGCTCGACAACCTCGCGATCGCCACCGCGGCCAAGAACTCGGGCGGCTTCGTGATCGCGCAGGTCGAGCGCGTCGCCGCTCCCGGCGCGCTCAACCCTCGGCAAGTCGTCGTCCCCGGCATCCTCGTCGACTGCGTGGTGCTCGCGAGCCCGGAGAACCACCAGCAGACCTACGCGACCGCGTACAACCCGGCGTTCGCGGGCGAGTTCAAGGTCGCGCTCGACATGCTCACGCCGCTGGCGCTCGACGAACGCAAGATCATCGCGAGGCGCTGCGCCTTCGAGCTGCCCATGGGCGGCGTCGTGAACCTCGGCATCGGCATGCCCGAAGGCGTCGCGGCGGTGGCGAACGAGGAGCGCGTCCTCAACTACGTAACGCTGACCGCCGAACCGGGAGTCATCGGTGGCGTGCCGCAGTCCGGCCTCGACTTCGGCGCCGCGGTGAACACCGAGGCCATCATCCACCAGAACCAGCAATTCGACTTCTATGACGGCGGCGGGCTCGACATGGCCTGTCTGGGCATGGCCGAAGTCGACTCCGAAGGCCACGTGAACGTGAGCCGTTTCGGGCCGAAGCTCGCGGGGGCGGGCGGGTTCATCAACATCACGCAGAACGCGCGGCGCGTGGCGTTCGCGGGCACGTTCACGGCGGGCGGACTCGAGGTCGAGGTGAAGGAAGGGCGATTGCGCATCGTGAAGGAGGGGCGCAGCCGCAAGTTCGTGAAGAAGGTCCAGCAGATCACCTTCAACGGCGGCTACGCGGTGGAGAGCGGGCAGCCGGTCCTCTACGTTACCGAGCGCTGCGTCTTCCGGCGCGGGCGCGAGGGCATGGAACTGATCGAAGTGGCGCCGGGCATCGATATCGAGCGCGACATCTTCGCGCAAATGGACTTCAAGCCCATCGTGCGCAATCCGGGCCTCATGGACCCGCGCATCTTTCGCGACGAGCCGATGCAGCTCGAGGAGACGCTGCTCGGGCTGGGCCTCGGGCAACGCGTGAGCTACGACGCCGAGCGCAACATTCTCTTCCTCAATCTGCAGGGGATGCACGTCAAGACGCGCGACGACGTCGATCGGGTGCGCCGTGTGGTCGAGGAAAAGGTGCACGAGGTCGGCCACAAGGTCGCCCTGGTCGTGAACTACACCGACTTCCTCATCGACGCCGCCGTCGCCGACACCTACGCAGCGATGGTGCGCTACATGGACACGCACTACTACACGACCGCTTCGCGCTACACGACCAGCGCGTTCTTGCGCATGAAGCTGGGCGAGGCGTTATCGCGGCGGCGCGTGGCCGCCCACATCTTCGAGACGAGCGAGGAGGCTCACGCGTTCGTCGCAGATCACGGCAAGCAAGAATAGGAGTTACGGGACACACAATTGGAAAGGGGAAGCCCTAAGGGAAACACGCAAACCGAAGATTGCCCGGGTGGTGGAACGGTATACACAAGGCGCTTAAAACGCCTCGCCGCAAGGCATGCTGGTTCGAATCCGGCCCCGGGCACCAACGTTATTGTTATCTCGCGGCGTTATTCATCAAGCGTGATAACAACTGTCGCCCTAATACTAGTTGGACGTCATTGGGGAGGTACCAGTGAAGGCTTGGAGCAATCGTGTAGCTGGACTCGCAGTTGACGCACTTGTTCACGCCAAAGTGGTGCCGCCCGAGGATTACGACCGAGCCGTTGAGATCGTGGCTGAGGAGATTCTTGTGAGATTGTGTCTTGAAGACTTTCCTCCCACTGAGGATGCGGAACCGACGAAGCAATGACGTCTAACAACGCGTTGGAGCGGACCTTGACGCATGGTGGGCCGCGTCTTCCCGCGGCACGGTCATCGTGGCCGGCCGCTCAACTTGATCGTTAGATCGCATCAGTGCATCGTCTTTCAGGTGATCAGTGAAGGTGCTCGCCATAGGAGCTACCGGATTCATCGGCCGCCACGTCGTTCCGCTGTTGGTCGAACAAGGAATTGAGGTCGCCGTGCTCCACAGGGGTGAGACCGATGGCGCTCTCCCGGATGGGGTGCGCCGTATTCGCGGCAACCGCAACCGTCTGGATGACGCCAAGGGAGAGCTGGAACGATTCGCGCCCGACGTTGTGCTCGACGTGATCCTTTACTCCGAGCAGCAGGCGCGATGCATGGTCCAGACCTTCCGCGGCAATGCAGGTCGTGTCGTCGCTCTCAGTAGCGCGGATGTCTACCGCAACTACGACGGTCTTCGTAGGAAGTCGACGGCGCAACCCGATGCCGTGCCGCTCGCCGAGGATGCGCCGCTCCGCAACACGCGCTTCCCATATCGCGGCTCAGGCCTGCCCTTCGAGTATGCCGACGACTACGAGAAGATTCTTGTCGAGCAGGTCTTGAGCACCGAACCGGATCTTCCGGTGACCCTGTTACGGCTGCCCGCGGTCTATGGTCCCGGCGATCCGCAGCACCGGATTCGACCGCATCTCCAGCGGATGATAGACGGCCGACCCGCAATCTTGCTGCAGGAAGAGCATGCAGCCTGGCGATGGACCCGAGGTTACGTTGAAAACGTCGCCGCAGCGATCACGCTTGCGGTCGCAGATCCCCGCACAGTCAGTCGCGTATTTAACGTTGGCGACGAGCCTGTGCTCTCGGAGAGAAAATGGGTAGAACGTATCGGTGCCGCCGTGGGCTGGAGGGGCGAGGTCGTCGCCGTATCCGCAAGCGAGTTGCCGAATCAGATGAAACCGGCACTCGACTGGCGGTACGAGCTCTGGACCGACACCTCCAGCATCCGTAAGGAGCTCGGCTACGTCGAGCCGGTTCTTCTCGATGAAGCCCTGGAGCGCACAATTGCGTGGGAACGCCAAACGCTTGATGGGATCGAGCCGCTGAACTATGGTGAGGAAGACGCGGTTCTTCAGTCGAAGCTCAACGAGTGAGTCATCTTCCCGTGCCGATACAAATGCCGCTGGCGCGCTTCCGGGCTCGGAGAACATCGACACTGAGAGAGTCCGCGTCGCTAGCCGCCCAAATGAGCTCAATCGGTTGGGGGTCAACGTAACGTCCGCCGGCGGCCAAAGTGACTAATCCCGTCACTTAGCGTCTCTTGCGGCCGGCGGGCCGAGTGAATGCAGGTCTCCTGGCGATACCGGTGCCTTCTGGCCTTTCCGGCGAACCAACACAAGTGCTTGACATCGCTCAACTAATTGGCGTCCGGGGACCCCGTTTTCCCCGAAAACGGGAGAGAGTCCGGATGTGGCTCGATCGTTGCGTAGTACACCTCCGACACACACTTCGTGTGGTCCGTATTCCCCCCACAGTCCCAAGGAGCATTCATGCGTAAGGTCCAACAAGGCTTCACCCTCATCGAATTGATGATCGTGGTCGCGATCATCGGCATCCTGGCCGCCATCGCCATTCCGGCGTACCAGGACTTCACGATCCGTTCGAAAGTGACCGAGCTGATCAACGCCGCGGGCGTCTGCAAGACCTCCGTTGCGGAGTACTACCAGGCCAAGGGCGCGATGCCCGGCGCGACCGATTCCGGCTGCTCGACCGTCGGCACGGCCAACTCGTCCCCGCCGACCGTTGCGGCCGGCACGGGCGTCATCCTGGTTTCCGCGGCGGGCAACCTCGCCACGCAGCTCACCGGCAACGCGAGCGGCACGGACCTGACCTACACGCCGGCGCTGGCCGGTGGCGCGGGCTCGGCCATCACCGCTTGGGATTGCAAAGCGGCCACGACGATCGCGGCGAAGTACCTGCCTGCCGTCTGCCGTTAATAGCATCACGTAGCAGGATAGCGGGCCGCCAAAAGCGGCCCGTTTTCTTTGGGCAAAGGCCCAAGCCTCTATAATTCGACCATGGACGAAAAGCCCGACTCGAAGCGCAGGCCCATCGGCATGATCGTCACGATCATCGTCGTGCTCTCGCTCGTCTTCTACCTGGTGGCGAAGTTCGCCGGCTGACGCTAACCCGCTCCCGTATCGAACGCGCTTGACGCATTCCGATTGCCTCATTCGCCTGCAGGGCGTAACCAAGGACTATCCGAAGGTCTCCACCAGCGGTAGCCGCCTGCGCGCGCTTGCCTCGCTCCTGTTTCGCCGCCGGGAGATCCCGAGCTTCCGCGCACTGGACTCGATCAACCTCGAGGTCCGCAAGGGGGAGTGCGTCGGGGTCATAGGCGAGAACGGCGCTGGAAAGTCGACGCTCCTCAAGATCGTCGCGGGGGTCTTGCGTCCCACGGCCGGCACGGCGGACGTCGTGGGGCGCGTGGGTGCGCTGCTCGAGCTGGGCAGCGGATTCCATCCCGAATTCACGGGCCGCGAGAACATCGGCCTTTCCGGTGCCCTCATCGGGCTCTCGCCCCGGGAAATCGCCGCGAAAAACGAGGCCATCATCGACTTTGCGGACATCGGCTCGCAGATCGACGAGCCGATCAAGCACTACTCGTCGGGCATGGTCGTGCGCCTCGGATTCGCCATCGCCACGGCCCTCGAGCCCGACCTGCTCATCACGGACGAGGTCCTCGCGGTCGGAGACGAATCGTTCCAGAAGAAATGCATCCAATGGCTCGAGGGTTACCGGGCCTCGGGGGGCACATTCCTGATGTGCTCGCACAGCATGTATCACGTGCAGACCCTCTGCAGCCGTGCGATCTGGATCGATCACGGTGCTCAGCGCATGCAAGGCGACGCGTTCGACGTAACGCGGGAGTACCTCGCCTACCACGAGGCGAAGTCCGCCGCGGCGGCCAAAACGCCGCATGCGGCGCCCGGTCGCTGGCCGCGCATCGAGTCCATCTGGGCCGAGGACGGCGAGGGGCGCCCGGCCGACACGTTCGCGATGGGAGGTGTCGTGGTGCTGCAGGGCGTCGCGTTCGAGCCCGACGACCGGCCCCCGGTCATCCTCGCCGCGATCGTGCGCATCAATGGAACCGGCGTTGCCGGCCTGCATTCGAGCGACTTCGACTATGTGCCGGTTCGCCTGGAGCCCGGCCGCTTCGCCTTCGCCGTGCGCTTCGAGCCCCTGGAGCTCCTGCCGGGCAAGTACCTCTTCCGCACCCACGCCCTGGACCCGGAGGGGCTGCGCCTCTTCGATACGGTGGTCTTCGAGTTCACCGTGACTGGCGAGGCACGCGACTACGGCCTGGTTCGCCCCCCGCATAGATGGCTCCCGGGGCGCGGTGCGGTGCGGAAGGACTTATAATATCGACCTGACTTTCGTCATCAAGGCACCCTAGTGAGCGTTGTCATACCCCTGCGCCAGGTCCATGAGCCGGCGGCCTTCGCGAAGCCGAAGCACATCTACATGCTGCATTTCGACATCGTGCGCGGCTGCCAGCTGCGCTGCGTCGGCTGCCCGACGCCGGTGATCGAGCCCAAGGTCACCCGCATCTCGATCGAGGACTTCGCCCAGAGCCTCGCGAACATCGACGTCGAGAGAGTCAACATGTTGCGGCTGTACCGCTCCGGCGAACCGCTGCTGCACAAGCAACTCGCGGGAATCGTCGCCGAGATCCCCAAGCAGCGATGGAAGGCTTCGGTCGTCGAGATCAGCACCAACGGGCAATGGGTCGATTGGACCGGGTTCGAGGACGCCATGCGCCTCGAGGTGGTGAACAAGCTCGTCGTCAGCTGCGATGGCGACGGCACGCCCGAAGACTACGAAAGGCTGCGCCCCCCATCCAAGTGGGAAAAGCTCGTCGAGTTCCTGGAGCGCGTCCGTGATATCCGCGACCGCTGGGCCCCGGCGATGCAGCTATGCACGCGCACGATCGTGCGCACGCGCGAGGACGCGAAGCGTTGGGAGGACTTCCTGCGCCCGCGGGGCTGGATCCCGGAATTCCGCAAATGGATGGCGCTGCCGCAAGCCAAGGAGAACCTGACGGGACGCGCAATCGTCGTCCCGCGCGGCTCCTGCGTGTACATGGCCGAGGCGAAGGAGTTCACCAACAATCCCTGGTTCGGCGAGATGAACCTGCTCTACGTGGACGCGGACGGGTCGGTCGTTCCCTGCCCGGTGCACCCGCACGCCGAGGTGCTTGGCAACCTGCGCACCGAACGCTACAGCGACATCCTCGCAGGAGACAGGCGTCGTCGCATGAGGGAATCGATGGCCGCGAGCCGGGCGACGATGAGCGTCTGCGGCACGTGCGAAGTCGGCCCGGCCGGAAACGAGGGCCCGTCGTACTGGAGCGCCTTCGCCTACTGGAATCCGGAGAAGCTGCAGCTTCCGGAAATGTAAGACGCGGGGCTCGCGCTCCGCGCTTCAGCCCACGTAGGCGGCGAACATGACTCGCTTTTGTCCTACGTGCTGCTCGTATCCATCGGCGGGCGGGTCCAGCCGCTCAACTTCGGCGAATCCCACC
>Ga0209647_1003665_pt1 | contig 11808 bp, 9 predicted proteins | sample GraSoi_2013_60cm_FD_185827 | JGI IMG/M metagenome (GOLD analysis project Ga0209647, IMG submission 185827) | Grasslands soil microbial communities from the Angelo Coastal Reserve, California, USA - Sample 9_17_2013_60cm (SPAdes) (version 2) | ecosystem: Environmental > Terrestrial > Soil >... | reverse complement strand
GCAACCCCCAGGCTGATCCCCGCCAACCCTGCTATGATGATTAATTTACGTTTCATTTCTTTTTAGTTAATTTTTATAAATCTGTTTTCAATTCTATTTCTTGCGGAGATAAATCTTGCCATAGTTAGAATTCAGGTCGATATTCATCCCACCGCCATTGATTTTGCCGTTTACCTTATCGCTGTACCGGACCATCGAGCCTTCCTTTTCAATTTCAATTTTGAAGTCGGGCGCGACGAGTATCTCACCGTAGGACGTACTCATTTTCAGGTCCGCTTTGGTGGCCAGCGGCAGGGTTAAATCCACGTATCCGTAAACCGAAACAATGGAAACAGGTCCCTTCATGTTCGCATTGAAGTCCGCTTCGACGTGTCCATACACGCTCTTTACCGTGACCGGACCGGTGACATTTTCCAGTTCCACACTGTTATAGTTGGCAGACACCTCGATCTCATTTTCCATGTTCCTGAATTGGACTTCACCTCCGTATTGAGATTCATGCGAGAACGAAACGATCACTCCTTTGGGCACCAGGATCTTTATTTCCGGGGAGTTCGTCCTGTTAAGCTGACGTACTTCGACGGTGGTCCCTTTGTCCGTTACATTAATTCCAAGGCCGGTATTATCGTCCAGTCCAAGGCTATTCACGGCCCGCAATCCCTCCGCACGCTCGTCTTTATTCTCATGTCCATTTTTAGACGAGAAAATGATATCATTTCCGCCATGACCTTCTATCGTCGCCTTTCCCAGATGGATTTCCAACCGTCCTGAGTTTTTGGCGACTTTATATTCCTGGGCTCCGGCTCGTGCGAAAAAAAACATCGCCAGGAGTGCTACTATAAGTTTGTTCATTTTCATCTGATTTTTTTTTGAATTATTTTCTTTTAGGATGAATGTGTACCGGTCATTCTCTTCATCTACTGACTCTTATCTACTACGTTACAAAAAACCGTCGCTAAATTTTGCAGGCCGCACGTCATGAAAGTTTCAATATTCCGGCGTGGGCCTCATCTTTCACAGCCGGAATTACTTCATCATCTGTTGAGATCCTCAGCAGTTCTTTGACGGCTTGTTTTTCCTTCATTTCTACCATCAGGCGGATCAACGCAATCTGGATGACAGGATCTTTTTGTGTCGCAAGGGAAGCGATGAGCGCCTTGCGGACGTGCTCCTGCTGATGAAATTTTCCGAGTGCTTCCAGTGCCGCCAGGCGCACATTCGTATTGGGGTCCTCGTTCATGGTTTTAGTCAGCGCCTGAACAATCTGGTCGTCGGCTTTCTCCATTTTAAAGGCGACTGTAGCACCCATCATCCGTTGGCTTGCCGATTGCCGGTTGTCGAGCATCGACATCATGATCAGTTTAGTGGCTTCCACTTCTTTTTTGAGGGCGAGAAGGTCCTCTTCACGCTGTTGATTCTTATTGATCCAAAATCCAATTGCAATCCCTACCATAACCAATGCCACCGCTGCTGCGGCTCGAAAAAACACCGGCTGAAAGGATACTTGCTTATTGCCCAACCCGGCATTACGGGCGGCCGCTATTTCCGCCCGGAGCGTCTTTTCAAAATTCTCCCGGAGTTTTTTCCCGGGTTCCCACTCATCGGACTTGCTGATGGCATCCAGAATTTCCCGGAGCTGCACATACAATCGATTTGCTTCGTGGTTTTGGGCCAGTTCAAGCTCCATCTGCTGGCGATCTGCCGTAGAAAGTTTGCCATCGATGTAATCGATCAATAATCCTTCTAATTTGTCTGGTTCCATGGCTCCCCCTTGTGGGACGTTAAATTTTACTAGGTCTTTTCCAGTTGAAAATAATGTTCTCTCAATTTGGCGATAGCCCGGTGTACTTTCACTTTGATGTTGGCCACAGTCGTCTCCATGATCACGGCCACTTCCTCGTACTTCATGTGCTGGAAGCGTGTGAGCACCAGCAGCTCGCGCTGGTCGGTATCCAGGAGGGCCAGCGAACGCTGCAACAGCTTTTCCCGCTGTTCCTGTTCTTCACTTTCCTGCGGGTCCTGGACCCGGTCGCTTATCTTTTCCACATCTACAAAATTTGAATACCGGGTACCCTGTGCCCGGTAATGATCCGAGAAAGCATTGCGGGCCATTTGATAAATCCACGATTGAAACTTCAACCCCTCCTTGTAGCTGCCGCGGTACTTCATCATCCGCAGGAATACATTTTGTGTCAGGTCTTCGGCCAGTTCCCGGTCAGAGGCCAGCCGCGCCAGAAAATTAAAAATGCGTTTGTGATAGCGCTCAAAAAGCAAGGACGCCTGCTGCAGGTCACCGTTTTTCACGGCTTCCATGATCATCTCGTCTGTCATCAGGTCCCTGGATTGATTCAATTTTCGTGTTGGTTACCGGGGGGTGGGCGAAAGGTTACAAAAGTAATCTAGGAAGATTACCACACGTAAAAAAGCGGCAGTAGGCAGCTGGAAGTAGGAAGGAAAAGTAGGAAGTAGGCGGCAGGCATCCCGATAGCTATCGGGAGGGAGTAGTCAAAATGAGGAATACAACTCGCCCATCTTGTTGAATTAGAAATTCCCTAACTCAACAAATTGAGTTGCCTCCACCGTATTATCAGTAGAGTTCCGGTCAATGAGTTTATGGATCGGATCTATGCCGGCTTTCCGGGGCTTCTCTCGTAGCAAAATTGTAAACTTATTCTCCGGCGTGGTGATTTTGTGTTTTTTTAGATAGATCAATTTGTCTTTTCCCTTTTCGTCTTTTCCATATACGCCGATTTCGATCCAATCGTTGACAGGGATACGGGTTTCCGCCCCGATACTGTCCGCTCTTATTTTTTGACTCGAAACACTTAACGTTAACTCAAACTTGCCTTTTGATTTCTCCTGATAAACCGCCTCAACGGCCTTGTTTTCAAACAGGGTGATGGTTTCAAACATGTCATGGACCAGGTATTGAAGACTGTCGGGCGTTACCCTGCGTACTTGTTTTAGCAGATCTGAAGAAGTAGGATAGGGGCTGTCCTTGAAAGCCCAGGCTTCGTTATATCTACGGAAAGCCGCATTAAGGGAATCTTCTCCAATATAGTCTTGCAAAGCAAAAAATACCAAAGACGCTTTATTGTAAGCAATGTAAGCTTGGCCTTCGACAAGTTGCAAGGGTTGTTCCTTCTTTCGCTCCGCCGCGCGACCGAGCAGATAGCGGTCCAATTCATATTTAAGGTAGCGTTCGATTGTCTCTGTAGGAAAAGCATGTTTCATGACCATCAGGGCAGAATACTGCGACATGCCTTCCGACAGCATAGCATTTCCCTTGACGTCGGCATCTATTACCTGATGACCCCACCACTGATGGGCTACCTCATGAGCGGTAACATAATAGGCCATGTCCAGGTCTCTCTCAGGATGGGCAATCCTGAGAATGAATCCAAGACCCTCTGAAAAAGGGATCGTGTTGGCAAACGACTGTGCGAAGGTTGAATATCGCGGGAATTCAAGAATGCGCAGTTGATGATACTGATACGGGCTGAAATTGCCGGAACAATATCCAAGTGCGTCTTTCATACCTTCCATCATACGACCGAGGTTATATTCATGCCCGGGGTGGTAATAGATTTCCAGGTTCACATTCTTCCAGGTATCACGTCGTATTGAATAACGGGCTGAAACAATTGAATAAAAATTGGATATGGGAGCCTCCGTTTTATAATGAAAGTAGGTACGACCGCGCTCCCACCACTCCTTCTGTAAATAGCCGGGGGCAATGGCAATCTGATCCTGCTCCGTGCTCACTACGATTTCGAATCGTATGCGATCCGCGTCCTTGCCAAATAAATTCGTAGCCAGTCCGCGAGGATCTCCTTGCTGGAGCATGCGCTCTTTTTCCACCAAGCCGTTCTTTTTACGCAGGCCGTCATCGCCAAGTTCATAATTGCGATTATACCCAAGTCCCGGGAAATACGTATTGTTGAAAAATGTACCATTGTAGACTACGTTCGTATTAGAATTGCTGTTTACAAAGCCTCTGGTCAGAAAAGAGATTTTGAAATTCATCTTTACACTGTCCCCGGGGAGGAGCGGACTGGTCAACTGATAAATAAAATAGCGGAATTCCTCATTTCCTTCCTTTTGTTTTATCGGGTGATCGAATTTGATATAATCGACCTGTAGCCGATCTTCCATATTGCACTGAACATGAATGTCGTTAATGGACTGGCTTGTTTTGTTTTTCAGATAGTAAAATCCTTCTGCTATAAACTCGCGCCGGGAGGGGAATAAATCAACTTTAATATTAGACTCTGTAATTTTTGGTTGAGCGATAAATTCATATTTTTTAAACATTTTTTCATACTGTGCCCGCTTTTCCTCCAGGTCCCTGGTTTTTTGAAATTTATTCAGGACGCGCGTGTTGTAGGAGATATAAGACCCCGAAAGAAGAAACACCACCAGTGCCGCTAAAGCAAAAGTGATCATAGGATTGGTGAAACGGAGTTTGCCGGCCTTCCATCGCATCTTCAGGACAGACTCCGCACCCTGGGCGGACAGGACTATGGCGATGCAAAATAACATCGATGAAAAAGCAAGCCAGTAAAGCTTAAACCAGGCAAATGGAGTTACAAAATGACCATACAAATTCATTTCAGAAAAAGTCTCCAAACTACCGCTTGCAAATTGCCACAAGCCATGCTCAAGGCCGAGTTGGTTAAAAAGGGCTGTTGCTACATAAAAGACAACACAAAGTGTAAACCCGAGGAATTTATTATTTACCAACACCTGAATAAAAATGGAGAACACAGTGTATAAAACCAGAAAGGCCAGTGTACTGGTAAATAGGGTGCCAAAGTAAACCGGAAGATCAAACTCAAAATACCCGTAAGCAGTTTGAATAATCACTCCACAAAAGATCAAAACCAGGAGCAACACACTATAAACCAGGACCAGCCCGATGAACTTTGACAACAGCCCTATACCAGCCGGCATAGGCATTGCATCTAAAATCAGATTGAAGTTTATTGTTCGCTCCTTCCAGACCAACTCACCGGAGTAGAAAATGGCAATGATCAGAAAAAAAAGATTAAATGAATTTAAAAGTGTTAGAATGGCATTCGTGGTGGGGTAAGAACCTGTTCCGTAAAGCGAATTCATATTGGCGGCATTGAAGAAAAGCAACAACATACCGCTGCCGACGATGGCCAGGAAGGGAATTTCCGTCAATACTACACGGAAATAAAAAAATGACATCCGGATGAGTTGCAGTAAGTAGGTGGATGTGCTGAATACGCGTTTGATAACAGGCATGATCAGGGTGCCTGGCATCGGCTCCGCTGCCGAAGAAGTTGCCGGCATTTTACCTGCCGATGATTTACGTATTGCGTTGAAGGAAAACCCAAAGTAGGTGATCACCAAAGCGAGTATACCAATACCCAGCCAAAGGAGACGATTATAAAGCATCAACCCTTCGAGCGGTACAAGCCGGGTGTTCTGTTCAGCGGGGGTCCAATAGCGTGTTACGTACTGAAATGTCTGGACTCCAAAAGGGTCAATGGCCGCTGCCAACTCCCGCAAGTCAAGGTCAAGGAGCAAATTATTGCCGATTTGATATAAAACGATAAGCAGAATGCCTTGTGTATAAATAACTATGGAATTCCGCCCAAGTGCTCCACTCATGAAAAACAGAGCGCCCAGGGTAAAGATATTGGTGACCGTGAACAGGAAGAAGGGCTGGAGGTAATGCCATGCATTAAAAGGGAGCATCTCTTTATCGATCCAGGAAACTTCCCACGGAATGAATTTGGCAAGGGCAAAGCCACTCATAAGTCCCATCCAGATCGCGCAATTGATCAGGATAAGAATAAGGGTTGACCCGCAGAAGCGACCGAGCAGATAATCTATTTTTTTGATGGGTGTACTAAACAAAATGGATTCGGCGTTGTGATCGAAGTCACGAACGATGGAAACACCCACCACAGCAGAGGTGATCATCGTGAACATAAAGGACAATACGATCGTCCAAACGGTGATCAGGTAGGGTGCATTGGCCTTGATTTGGCCTACTGCTGCCCGGATCGGGCTGTCGACACCCAGAAAACTCAGGAGAAAAATAATTCCAAAATAAACATAGGTAACCGGTCTGCGTTTCCGATATCGAAATTCAAAAAGAAAAAACTCTTTGAACATGACCTTATTTTTGATGCATTATATCTACGTCCGCCGGGGTAGCCGCAGTTGCAATTTGGGCAAAGTAAACGTGCTCCAGCCCCACGGGTATCTTCTCAAAGGAACTATCGGGTTGTGTTTCACTGAGTACGTGTATCTCGGGTGTACCAGCCAAAAGTCGCTCAGAGACAACGGTAAACTTCTTCCGGTACTCTTCCAATTCGGTTTTTCGGATTCGCTTCATCCAAACTCTTCCTTCCAGTTCTGCAATAGCGTCACCCGGGCGTCCTTTGTACAACACCTGCCCGTTATTGATGATGGCCATGTTGGTGCAAAGTTCCTTTACGTCATCAACAATGTGAGTGGAAAGGATCACAATTGTTTTTTCCCCGATTTCAGATAACAGGTTGAGAAAGCGATTCCGTTCCGCCGGGTCAAGCCCTGCCGTGGGTTCATCTACGATAATCAACGTAGGGTCAGCAAGCAGCGCCTGCGCAATCCCAAACCGCTGTTTCATTCCCCCGGAATAACTTCCGAGATTCTTGTTGCGGACTTGCCAAAGGTTGGTTCTCTGAAGCAATGTATCTACCCGGCTCTTTCTCTGCCGCTTATCTGTTATTCCCTTTAACACGGCCAAATGACTCAGCATGGTCTCCGCATCCACTTTCGGATAAACCCCAAACTCCTGTGGCAGGTATCCGAGAATTTTTCTGACTTCCTCCTTCTGCGTGAGCACATCAATCTCACCTAAGGTAATTGTTCCGCTGCCCGCCTCCTGCAGCGTCGCCAGGGTGCGCATGAGGGTTGACTTGCCGGCACCGTTTGGACCCAATAACCCAAACATGCCCTGATAGATCGTAAGGTTTACGTCCTTTAATGCCTGCACTCCGTTGGGGTAGGTCTTATTCAGATTCTCAATAACTAACTCCATATTTTTGCCATTTAGGAAAAGAACATCCCCGACACGTACTCAGGAAAAAGTGCAAATTTCTTCCGCCCTATAAATTGGGAGATTGATTTGAAACTAACCAGAACATCCCCAATTCGGTGACGGCGGTGAGGAAATTGTCAAAGCCTACCGGTTTGACGATGTACGCGTTCGCACCCATTTCGTAGGCCACAACAATGTCCTGATCTTCTTTCGAAGAGGTGAGCATTACTACGGGAATCACTTTTTTTTGATCATCGGATTTAATTTTTTTAAGGACTTCAATTCCTCCGATTTTAGGCATTTTCAAGTCCAGCAGAATTAGTTTTGGTATGGGGTTCGGGGGTTCGGAAAACAAATAGGCAAGCGCCTCTTCTCCATCATGAAGATGAAGTAAATGGTTTGCCAGATTGTTTTTCTTTAGCGCCCGGATGGTGAGGCCGGCATCATCCATATTATCTTCAACCAATAGAATTTCAACGATGGAATTGCTCATACTATCATAGTTTGGGAATTGAAAAATAAAAAGTAGCTCCGGCGTTTAGTTCCGCTTCCGCCCACACCCGCCCCTGGTGTTTCTCAATAATTCTTTTGACAAAAGCCAGACCGACACCTGTTCCTTCAAATTCCTCGGCCTTGTGAAGCCGCTGAAATACGCCGAACAGTTTATCATAATAAGCCATATTAAAACCAACGCCATTGTCTTTAACAAAATAGATGATCTCTTTTGGATCCTCATAGGACCCAATTTCAATACAAGCCGTTTCTTTTTTCTGAGTATATTTCAGGGCATTTGACAAAAGATTGACCCAGACCTGGCGGATCATATTGACGTCTGCCGCTCCGGAAAGCAATTCAGTCCTGTCTATTTTTATTTTCCTTTGACCTTCTTGTTGCAATAGTTCATCCAGAATGAGCTTTACAAACTCATCCATGTTGATTTGTGATTTCCCGATTTCTTTCCGGCTTGCTTTTGAAAAGGCAAGAAGATCGTCAATCAAGCGCCCCATTCGCTTCGCATTATTTATGATTACACCGATCACCCTCTTGCCCTCCTCATCAAGCTTGTCATAGTAATCATCTCTCAGGATTTGTGCATAGCCGCCTACCGAGCGGAGTGGAGCTCTAAGATCATGCGAAACGGAGTAACTAAATGATTCCAATTCCCGGTTGGTTTGCCTTACTTCCTCCTCTGCCTTTTTCCGTTCTGAATTGTCAAATACGGTGCAGCGGCTGCTGATCAGATTTCCTGAACTGTCCAAAATGGCCGCCGCATTGAGAATGGTCGGAACCAATGTATTATTTTTGAGTACCATTTCGGCCTCTACGTTGTTAACGGAGCCCTTGCTAAGGTATTCCGGAAGTCCTTCTTTGAGGAATGAACCCCCATTCATTCTCAGAATTTCTGTAAAATGAAGTTTCCCGACGATTTCTTCTTTGGAATATCCCAGCCATCGGAGAAGAGTCGCGTTAATGTTTTCAAATGCCCCGATGTTATCGACAGAGAAATACCCGCACGGAGCATTTTCGTAGAGATCACGAGCCCTATCGGATGCTCGTTTTAGCTTTTGTTCGGCAACCGCCCTCGCCTTCAGACTGGCATTTACCGCATACGTCAAAATAACCAGGCTGGCGAACATGGCAATCAACAAACCGCCGAAAGCATAGGCAAAGCGATAGAATTGTTTTCCAATGCTTGCGGATCGCTCTTGAATTAACCCGTTCTCTTCTTTCTGGATTTCGTCCATGATACGTTGAGCCGCCGCCATGATCTTTGCACCCTGAAATGTCATTACTAACGCCCTTGCGTTTTCAAAACTCTTCCTTCTAAGCGCAATTATGGTGTCCGAAAATGCTATTCTTCGTTCGGCCGCTTTTCGAAGTTGCCTGATTCTGTCACCTTGTTTAGGATTATCCGCAACTAAGGAATCCAACTCGCCGATGTAATTCCGCACCGACCTCACCGCACCGGGATACGGCGTTAGAAATGTTGAATCGCCGGTTAGCGCATATCTAAGTTGGTCTGTTTGTACCTCCATCAAAAATGACCGAACCTGTTCAGTATGGAATAGTACTTGCCGTGCATGTGCACCCCAACGCCCTATTTCGATAACATTCCTGATGTATGTAAAAGAAAGCAACCCCAAGGAAAAGATTATTAAAATGGAGATTGCGAACCCCACCAATATCTTCGTATTGATATAGAACTTCATAGTTATAGGTGAGATACGGAACCGATCCCCCTAACCCTGAAAGTGAATGGGATTGAAGCTAAAGGACCTTGATCTGGACTTTACGAAGGTAGCAATTATTTTGACGATCAGGAGTTATTTGGAAAGAAAACAACTTAACTCCGCATCCCATGATTTTCAAATCCATAGCGACCTGGGGTATCACCTTCGAAAGCTGTCTCAGCGTAGGTGGACGGAGGTTTTTATACGTAATTTGCCGGTCAATGTTAAATTTTAAATCATAAATCTTAAATTAATAAAGTGCGTCAACAATTACTCAGCGAAGGAGCCAGCGAACTCAGTTATGAGATTCGCGAGATAGTCAAGAAGGCCGAGCAGATCAAAAAACTCGGTAAAGAGATCTTTTGGGAAAATATCGGAGATCCGATTCAAAAGCACCATGCCCTTCCCGACTGGGTTCGCCAGATCGTTGCCGACCTGTCCATGCAAAATGATTCGTATAGTTATTGTCCATCAAAAGGCATTCTTGAGACACGCGCCTTTCTCGCAAATCAAACCAATTCCCTCAACGGTGTCAGGATCACAGCAGAAGATATCTGTCTTTTCAATGGTCTCGGAGATGCTATTGCGAAAGTCTATCAATACATCACGCCCACCTCGCGGGTGATCGGTCCGTCGCCGGCCTACTCTACCCATTCCAGCGCCGAGGCTGCTCACGCCAGCCATGAACCTCTCACCTACAAGCTGGATCCTGATAATAAATGGTATCCCGACCTCGATGACTTGTATAATAAGGTGAAGTACAACCCTAACATCGTGGGCATCCTGATCATCAACCCGGATAACCCAACGGGCATGGTTTATCCCCTGGAGACGCTTCAGCGAATCGTGGCCCTTGCACGGGAGTTCAAGCTCTTCCTGATCTGCGATGAAATCTACATCAACATCACGTACAATGGCGCAAGGGCCTATGCCCTGGCCGAGGTGATCGAAGACGTACCGGGTATTTCCATGAAAGGTATTTCCAAAGAACTTCCTTGGCCAGGGGCCCGCTGTGGCTGGATGGAATATTACAACCGCGGGAAAGATGAGGACTTCAACCGTTTCTGCCAGGCCCTGGACAACGCAAAGATGATCGAAGTGTGCTCGACCAAACTTCCTCAATTAGCCATCCCGAAAATTTTGGGCGATCCTCGTTTCAAAACCTACCGCGAAGCAACCAACCAAAAAATCGGCAAGCGAAGCAAGATCATTGCCGACATACTGCACACCGTTCCCCAGCTCACGTTCAACGAAACGTTTGGTGCATTTTATAACACCATCATTTTCCGGAAAGGTATCCTGAAACCCATCCAAAAAATGAAAATCGATCACCCCGGCATCAGGTCATTAGTAGAGGGCTGGGTGCTGGAAGATATGCCGCTGGATAAACGATTTGTTTATTATCTCCTGGGAGCAAAAGGCGTTTGCGTTGTCCCCATTTCCTCCTTTTGTTCAGAGCTGCACGGCTTCAGAGTTACCCTATTGGAAGAGGATGAAGACACGTTGGTCAAAACATTTACGGCAATTAGAGATGGGATCGTGGAATACCTGGCATCATAAACAAACTATGAAATGTCATCCCGGGCACGCGCAAGCTTGCCTATGGAAGATAAGCAGTGCTTGACCCGGGACCCAGTGGCGGTCGCACCAGATTATCTATGAAAGATAAGTGATGCTTGACCCGTGACTCGGCACGGCTGCCCTAGCACATTTCATAGCACCTTCTCCACCTTGACATTCTCGGGGTCCCGGGTCTCACTTCGTTCGCCCGCCTGCCCGCCGAAGCGCTTCGCCTAGGCGGGGGATGACATTTCGTAGAAGCAGGAGTCACTACCGAACACTTGTTAATCCCTCCAAACAAAATTTTTTTCCCCAATCCCCTTGAATGCCACCATAAAATTCTTGAATCTTGTATACAACAACGCAGTTAGTAGTCGGAAAAATGAATTCAACAAAGACATATGAAGGCCACACAACGACGATCACGGTGATCCATCGTTTGTTGGTGCTTATTAACGTCATTATTCTCCGAAAACCGGGGCGGTGACTTTATTGATTATTAATTTCAATAACCGCCTCGATACCCTCGGGGCGGTTTTGTTTTCTATAGTGCACAACAAACTAACGATTGTTTAACATTTTATGTACTACAACGACAAAACGGTCCTCTTCCTGGATGGGAAATTCATCAAAGCGGCAGATGCCAAAACCGATTTGTTTGGCCAAACCCTTCACTACGGCTATGGTGTGTTTGAAGGGATTCGCGCATACAAAACGGTGAATGGAGTAAAGATCTTTAAAGCCCACGAACACTTTGACCGGCTCCGGAATAGCGCAGCCCTGGTAGGCATCCCCTTTCAGCACAGCGCGGAAGAATTGACGCAGATCGCCTATCAGATCCTGGAAAGAAATAACTTAACCAATGCCTATATCCGCCCGCTGGCTTTCTGCAGTCCCAATATGTCTCTCACCGGACCAAAAGAAGTTTCACTCATGATCGCCGCGTGGGAATGGGGA
>Ga0209647_1003664_pt1 | contig 11809 bp, 10 predicted proteins | sample GraSoi_2013_60cm_FD_185827 | JGI IMG/M metagenome (GOLD analysis project Ga0209647, IMG submission 185827) | Grasslands soil microbial communities from the Angelo Coastal Reserve, California, USA - Sample 9_17_2013_60cm (SPAdes) (version 2) | ecosystem: Environmental > Terrestrial > Soil >... | reverse complement strand
CAGATCTGGAATGCCGCCACTGGTAAACTGATCTTCGTTTATACAGGGCAGCACAGTTCTAAGGGGTCATCATATCTGCACCCCCTGGCCTGGTCTCCCAACGGTAAGTTGATCGCATCAGGAGAACGACAGCCCCGCGACGCTGGTGGCAATATCCAAGTGTGGGAAGCCGCGTAGGAACATCATTTCTCCCCTTGAGCGAGGAGATCTAAGGCGTACGTTCGCTGGTGTTTTTTCACGTTCGTATTGTACTCAAATGAGGGCGGCTTTGTCCGCTCTTTTTCGTTTTGTATTGGGGTTATTCGTTGGTGGTGCTGTCAAGATTGGGTTCTAACGCAACTTTCGTGATGCTAAAGCGGCCAGAGCAATGTCGAGATATGCGAAGCTCTGATAAAGCCAGTTCGTGTGTCATCATGAGCGTAATATGCTAGAGCTTTCACGGAAGTCGCGTCAGAGCCAAGATTACTGTCAGATTTGCCTGGATCAAAACAGCCTTAGTTGTCTTCTAACCTACAATTGTAGGTTCTTATAGCAAGCCGTTGGTGAGAGTGTTCCCTAATAGGCGTTTAAAATATGTGGCGAATGAGTGAGGATCTGAACCATGCTTTTGGTGTCTATTCTTAGGTCTATACAGGTCTCCCTTAAGCTACTCAGTGAGCTTGCAGAGGTGTATTTTCGTTCAAATGTGTTTAATGTGATCCGCTTCTAAACATTGGCTGTGCTGTAAGGGATGGTTCAAAGGTTGCGGTCAATAAGCGCAGGCGGTAGGCAAAAAATGTCCTAGTTTAGAACTTGAGCCAGTGTATTAGCTTTGTTTTACTTTACAGCTATCAGCGTTTACCATCATATCGATGAACGATTGCTTAATACAATACTTGCCGCGCTTGCCCTCCCGTAGCGTTTCGGCTTCTAACACACGCCACTATGAATCGATGATCTTCTCGTTAGGAGAAAAGTCAGGTAAATCGGAACATTTACCACTTTCAGGGAACTAAAAAAGAATAAAAGAGATTGCCCTCCGAGAAAAATCAATATGTTGTGCCAAAAATATTAGAAAATCAATATGTTGTGCGAAAACTCTTGTTTTTATCAGGCAATCATGCTATAGTTGCCATTGACAAGGTGTTCCTTAGTAGGAGCTAGGATACGATGAGATGGAGTGTACAAGATATTGTGTGTCTTAGATGAAGAAGTTTACTCAGTTGTATTATCATCCGTTTAAGTTTCGGTTGCTGTTGAGCGATGTGTACCTGCGGGATGGTCTACAAAAGAGGCGCCAGATTATACGTGTAGCGCTTGAGCAGGATGTATGTGGATGGCTTGTACAGTTCTCATAAGGGCATGTATATAAACTCGATTTTGGTAGTTAAGTGGGTAAGGAGATAAACACGTGTCGCAGATTCCTTCGCGTTTTCAGACTATTATTGACAGACAAGTGGAGCTGTACGGGCAGAGGCGTACGTTCGAGATCCGGAATAGTATACCGCCCGCTAACTCTATTCCCCTGAACAACCGCTTACACTGGTTCAGGATCCCGGACGTAATCTCAGTATTCGTTGACATGAAAGGCTCCACACAACTCAGCGCTCAGAAGCACGAGCGTGGCACAGCGGGAGCCTATCAGCTTTTCACCGGTACAGCAGTTGATCTCTTCCATGAGTTCAACGCGCCCTACATTGACGTGCGTGGTGATGGTGTCTTCGCGCTCTTTAATCAGGATCAGATCTACCTCGCCTTTGCCGCTGCTATCACCTTCAAGACATTCGCTGATGACATATTTGTGCCTAGGCTTGAGGAGGTGACAGGTGTAGAGCTTGGTGCTCATATAGGCATTGACCAAAAGACTGTGCTCGTTCGCAGAATTGGACTCAAGAGGCATGATGATCGTACTGACCGTCAGAACGAGGTCTGGGCAGGCAAGCCAGTAAACATGTCCTCGAAACTTGCGGCGATGGGGGAAGCTGGTGAACTCCTTGTGTCAGACCGCTACTTTAAGCGCATCACCGATGAGCGCGTGCGGAAGTCATGCGGGTGCCCGGACAATAAGAAGGTAGACTTATGGACGCCGATTGACGTGACGGATGATCCTAAATTCGACTTTGATACGGCGTATTGCAATGCGATTATGGCCCTGGACGCGTCAGCCAAAGCCTGTGCAAGTTAATCAGGATTACGAGCAGTATAATGCCTACTCACAACTGCTCGATCGGAACGGACAATGGATTGGAGTCGCAGATACCAAGGCGGGGGTCATCCTGGTATTTTTGGTGGCAGTCTTCCCTGTCCTTGCGGCTCCTGCATTGTCTGCTGTGCAGAAGGTAGTAAAGGCAATTCCACACAATGCCAACTTCTGGGCATATCTGCCAGCGGCTGGCTTTATTGCGCTCCTTGTACTTTTCCTGATTGCTGCCCTCGTAACACTTCTTCAGGTGCTGATGACGCTCTCACCAAGGCTAAAACGCCAGGCTAAGCCTGGTCTTATATTCTTCGGTGACATCGCAGGCCAAGAGTGTAAACAATGGCAGCAGTGCGTGCTCGCGCTCGACCCACATATACTCGCCCTCCAAGTGCTAGAGCAAGTCTACGCAACGGCATACATTGCTGATTGCAAGCACAAGCATGTTCGCCAGGCTATTCGCGCCCTAGTCATGACGATACTCTTAGGGTTCGTGCTATATGTTCTCAGTCAGTTCGCTAGCTAAGGGATATAGGTTAGCCCTAACTTGGACTCGCATCCCGCATGTTAGGTCCAGACTCGTGAAGTAGTCCCAACTCTTGTTTAACGGATTTTGGAAGGGAAAAGTGTTGTGATCCCAGGATCAGATATTTATAGTATTTGGCCTTGAGCAAGGACACTAAATGCTCTAATAACTTACTTGCTTAATCTCTTCTGAACAGCCTCTATCTTAGCAGGAGCTACATATAGATATTCAAGAAGTAACTCAACAAAATCAAGAATGATAGTCACATCATCTTGTGTTACTTCGTCTTCATTAAAATGAGCACCTAAATTACCTAATTGCTTCAAATGTAGAGCTACATCAGCTAATGTTTGTGGAATACGTCCTGAGTTAGCTAAATTCTTGAGTTTATCAGCTAGTACCCTACCTTGAGCATTCTCATGCCTACATATGGCTTCTAGCGTTTTTCTAACTAACACAGCGCAAGAGCTTGGGGAGATGTTACGTACTTTCAAAGCCTCTGTGTATTTTTGCTCAATGATTTCCGGTAGGTCTGTGAGAGGTGTTCTCTCAATTGGATAGAGGATGGTTGCGGAAGGGCCTGCAATTATTTTAGTTAGATCACCGTTAACGATTTTAGAAGATTCTGTGAAAGTAGGCCGTGAGCACGTTTGACACTGCATAATGTACCATGTAATAAATGCTTTCTCAGTGTAAGGATAATCGGCTACATCTACAAAGTCAGTGTACTCAGCCCTTATAATAAATGTTGCTCTGTTTCCACAATGATCGCATTGCATAACCACATTGATTTCTGTTTGGTTAAAAACTTCTCCATGCAGACTTCCCAGATTAGTTATATTACATCATTTTCTTCTTTCTGATACTAACTGAACCATTAAGATATGTCAACAAGTACGATTAAAACGTATAAAATTTGTCTAGTACCTGGAACGGTAGACGTTACTTCAAGGAATTTGAAGAAACGCTCTCCAAAGAATGGGTTTGAGCATGGATGGTAGCGCATATGGGATACGATTTAGCTTGTCCATCATCATTCGCCCTGTAACGCGATTGAACGGTGAAAATTGTCGGCGTTGCTACATCAGTTGCTACATGGAAGCGCTTCGTTGGTTCATGTACGTTGGCTGTAGTTGAACACTGCTCTATCGGACGCTTGGCGATTTTCTTTGTGCTGCTGAGGTGTGGGTCAATTTCTACTATAGATCTTGTACGTATGAAGGGTTGGAGAACCGCTCGCCTTTGCAGTCTGCTCAGGAACATCAGCTTTACATGGTTCCTTGTGTTCCCCTCGTGTCGCGTCTTTTTTTAATGGGTGCTGAACATGACAGGCCTTTACGACCTATCAAATCATTTACACTTATTTATTGCTTGTTTGTTGGTACTATATATCATAATGAATTATATACCGTTGTATTTTGAAAATGGTGAAATATGTGTAAATATCTCGTCCTCCTCGGGTGTGCCTCAGTGCTTGTCCTCTCTCTGCTCGTATGGAGAGGGAGAAAGAAGCAACAGCCATGAGGAAAACACTCCATGTTACTCTCGCATGCATGAGTCTGCTGGGGCTGTTGGTGATGTCGCCTTTGCAGGGTACAAGGGCTACCGGCTCTAGCGGAGCCTGGTCGTTCACCGGGAGTATGAGTATTGATCGTTACTACCATACAGCGACCCTGTTGATCAACGGCAAAGTATTGGTCGCCGGGGGCATCGACGACGGTCGCATTACCAATACAGCGGAGCTCTACGACCAGAGTAGTGGGACTTGGTCGCTTACCGCCAGCATGAACGTGGCACGTTATGGAGACACGGCGATCCTGTTGAGCAACGGCAAAGTGCTGGTTGCTGGAGGCATCGACGGCATTAGCAGCAGCAACCAAATCACCAATACAGCGGAACTCTACGATCCCAGTAGTGGGGCCTGGTCGATCACTGGCAGCATGAGCGTGGCTCGTGTCTACCACACGGCGACTCTGTTAAGCAACGGCAAAGTGCTGGTCGCCGGGGGCATCGACGGTAGCAACGGCAGCCTCACCAATACAGCGGAGCTCTACGATCTAAGTAGTGGGGTCTGGTTGATCACTGGCAGCATGAATGTGGGTCGGCAGATCCACACGGCGACTCTGTTAGAGAACGGCAATGTGCTAGTCGCCGGGGGCCAGAGTTTTAGCAGTTACAGCGTCAATACAGCAGAGCTCTATGATCCGAATAGCGGGATCTGGTCGCTCACCGGCAGCATGAACGTGGCACGTATCTACCACACGGCGACCCTGTTACAGAACGGCGACGTGCTGGTCGTCGGCGGCGGTTACATCAACTCAGCGGAGCTCTATGCAGGTACGGATACGACGGCGCCGGTACTGCAATTACCATCCACCATTACCATGAATGCTACCAGCCCAGCAGGGGCAACCGTCGCCTACTCAGTCACGGCGACCGACCCGGACAATCCGTCCAGTCAACTCACGATCTCTTGCTCGCCCACCTCAGGAAGTACGTTCTCCAGCGGAGCGACCACGGTGACGTGTACTGCGACTGATCCATCGAACAATAGCACGACGGGCAGCTTCTCAGTCGTGGTCGTGGGAGCCAGCGGTCAGATTACCAACTTGATCAGCCTGGTCAACAGCTTCCACCTCAAGCGAGTCATCCAAGCGAGGCTGGACACGCAACTGCAAGCGGCAGCAGCGGCGGGCAAGTCAAATGTGGCCTGTCGGCATATGGCCGTTTTCAGTAGACAAGTGAAAGCCTACACGGGCCGCTCTGGTATTACCTCCAGCCAGGCCCAGCAGTTGACCGCGGCGGCGACCACCATCCGGAAGGTATTAGGCTGCTAGTCCCGACCAGGACAATAAAAAAGGTGAAGTAGCTTTCGAACTGTCAACGAGGTTGGGACGGTCAATGGAATGGTCATCGCTTGATGTGATAGTAATTGTAGCAACGTAAAATGAGGTGTGAAGCCGCTGTACATCTGATTGTAGCGGTAGAGATGGGGTGAGTTGAACTTACTATAAGCTGTTTTATATATGTTCGCTCGTGTCAATGTGGTGCTCCAATACCTGCAAAGTGTGCGCTAACTATTACGATTTTTCATCGGCATTGGTATAACCGTTGCTACGCCAAGCTATTGGTGAGACTGCTCGTGATTGGTGTTTGGCTGCGTCTAATATTGAGGAATGAGTCGAAACTGCCAATGTAGTATCTGAGCTTTTCACTTTTTTAGTTTAGGTAGAGGTATGTTCTCGGCCCTGCCTTGATTTTGGCCTCTTTTAGCCTCCTTGTAAGAGCACAAACGCGCTTAGAGAGCGGAGTGTTTGTTCGCTGGTGTTTGCCGTGATGTGCTGGATGTCGTGGGGATTGCTGTCAAGATTAGGCTCTGACGCAAGTTTCGTGAAAGCTCTGGCATATTACGCTTATGATTACACACGAACAGGCCTTATAAGAGCTTCGGCAAATATCGATATTTCCTTGGTTGCTTTAGAATCACGAAAGTTGCGTCAGAGCCAACTTTTCTGTCATTTTGATAAGTGGGCAATGTATTTTGATAGGCTTCATAAGCAGGTTTATGGGATGAGCATGTGCAACTATGAGCATGTCACTATACTCCCAATGCCAAGACATTAACTTTTCTACAAGCACGCTCCAGGTGCGTCGTTCTCTCACCTATATAAGCCACCAGGGTTTTGTAGAAGCTGAGCCGAAAACAGAGAAAAGTCGTCGCAATATTGTCCTGCCTGCGTTCGCCTTGGAAGCGCTCAAACAGGATCAAAACCGTCAGCAAGAAACTAAAATCAAGACTGGTGCAAGATGGGTGGAGAGAGACCTGGTGTTTTGTACTTCTTTAGGTACTCCGATCGATCCAAAAACGTATGTCACTGAACCATTTAAAATGCTGCTCCAAAAAGCTGGTCTTCCTAATATACATTTTCATGATCTCAGGCATAATGCCGCTACTCTGCTTTTGAGTATGGGAGTGCATCCAAAAGTAGTACAGGAGCTGCTGGGCCATAATCAAATTAGCATGACAATGGACATTTATTCTCACATTATCCCGACAATGCAGCAAGAGGCAATGAACAAGTTGAATGATGCTCTGAAAAGATGAATTATGTCTTTGTCGCTAAAGTTGGGAACTGTTAACAGATTTAAATAATGAGTATAATGGTACTTTGCCACAATAGCTTTTCCATGTTGACTTTCGGGCTGTACAATGGCAAAGTGTTTACTACTGGATACCCTTAAATCGGCATGACGGTCTGTCATTGAAACGATCAACATCTGCATACGTAGGCTGAACAATGTAGCATCAGAGGCGACAGAGCAAGTCGAGAATATATGATGGACGAGAAACCCCAGCAGTGGCGCGATCTAACAGTGCGGATTTCAGGGATAGCAGATAAATTAGGCATGCCTATTGACGCCGGAATACGGGAGACAGTGATTGCACTCAATGCGCTGGGCTTTACGACGCGGCAATCCTGTGAAAGTCATCTTGATCATGGTACTGGGGCCCCATGGGTCGATGTGATATCCACAAGCACTAAAATCTATGAAGATCGTCAGGTTCCCTACGACCGCAGGCTGGTGATTCAATCACTGTCAAGCGGGATCTATCGTCTGGAGAGCCAGGGAGCCGAGTTGCTAGAGACAGCTCCAAGGGAGATAGGCCAGCCGAAGCTTCAAGAATATCAAGAGGAAATACAGGCTTTTACTCGCTTTCTCGAAGAGATCTACTTTTCTGAAGACGCATCTACTAGCTCATCTTGGCAAGCATTTTCCTGATGCACAGATCCATAGTGACGGGGGAACTCGTGACTGGCAAGAAGGGCTTGAGCTTTGCCAGCATCTATTCGGTGATGATGCAGGTCACATCCCAGATACTATAGAAGCATTCTAAGAAGAAACTCCAGTAGGGCATCCGTATCAAATAACAGGATTGCCCTACCTTATTTTAAGGTTAGTACGGAGGCACCCGCTCGTATCTTTGCCTAACAGAACCGAATAACCATGTTGTATTGATGGTTGCTGAGGCAGCCTTAGATAACTGATCCAGGCCACAGTGGGCTCATTCTTGCCGAACAACGCTGGATGTAGAAACCTGTACCCGCCAGCTAAAATCTCAACCCGTCCTTAACCCGATCACCATCCTCTTGCCCTTGGTGCTGGCTCTCCCCACGCCTATAATAATTGGGGTTTTTGCTACCTCTTGCTTCAGTGGGAGCAGTTCTGCTCAACACTCTGCTGCATGGGCAAGAGACGTGTGTTCAATTGAATAGTATAGCAAAGTGAGGGTTTTATATGCATCGCACTCGACGCTTCAAATGTAGCCTCATCCTCTCCCTGCTCAGCCTGGTTGCCCTGGTGGGGGCGGTGACACTCAGCGTCAGCTTGCAAGGGCATCCGAGCCAGGCTCATGCGGCTGGAGCCAGCAGACAATCGCGGCTTAACCCGATACCAACGAACATCGATGTCAGCCAGCGGTCGGGCAACGAGTCCGAGGAGACGGTGGCAGTCAACCCAACCAACCCGAACAACATTGTAATCGTCACGAACGTGGACCACCCGGCAGCCGGGATGTTCGCGGCAGTAAGCTTCAACGGCGGCACGACCTGGAACACGAGGTTGATCGGGGACAACGACAACCTGGGAGACGCGTGTTGCGACCCCAGCCTGTCGTTTGACAGCTTCGGCAACCTCTTCCTGACCTACCTCTACAACGTCGAAAACGAGGTCCCCATCGCCCTCAGCACTGATGGCGGCCTCAACTTCAACCTCATCGCGAACATCGCGAAGCCGCCGAAAACGAGCCTGGCGACGGGCGGAGAGCGACGCGGCCTGTTCCGGTTCGTCGATCAGCCGACGATCACGGCAGGTGAGGGCGAGGTCTGGGTCGTGTTCAACGCCGGAGGTCCGATGGTGGCCACGGGAGCGCGCGTAACAGGGCCCGGGCAGGTCGGCAACTTCATCACCCCCGAGGTCATCCCCGGCACGAACAACTGCACTTATGGTGATGTCGCTATTGGCCCGAAGGGAGAGATCATGCAGGTCTGCTCGCTCACCGAGAGCGGGCAAGGCGGCGGCACGCTCTTCGTGAACGTGGACCCCGATGGGCTGGGACCAGCCGGCTTCGGCAAGCGGGTATCCGTGACTGACACGCACGTTGGTGGGTTCGACTTCATACCGGCGCAGCCCGACCGCTCGGTAGACGCGGAGCCTGGGCTTGCCTGGGACCGGACGGGTGGCCCCCACAACGGGCGCGTGTACCTGGCGTACACGCTCGAGCACCCCAACGAGAGCAACAACATGGACATCTACGTCCGCTCTTCGGATGACGATGGCGCCACGTGGAGCAGCCCGGTGCGGGTAAACGACGACCACACGAAGAACAGCCAGTTCTTGCCTAAGATCTCGCTCGATCCAACCACCGGAAACCTCGCAGTGGTATGGTACGACTCCCGGAATGACCTCGGCACCGGTGGGCCCGGCGATACCAATGGCGTGCCGAACGACGACGCCCAGTTCTGGGGGGCGTTCAGCACAGATGGTGGGCAAACGTTCACCGCGAACATCCAGATCAGCGCGGGTACGTCGAACTCACACGACTCTGGGAACGGGATCGACTACGGCGACTACACGGGGCTGTCGTTCTATGGAGGGAAAGCCCACCCGGCGTGGGCCGACAACTCGAACAGCACGGGGAACAACCCGGACGGAACCTTGCACGGGCTGGACATCTACACGGCCACGGTTGCGGCGCCTTAAGGATTTCTGCCCTCTTCCTGATCTTATGATCTCAGACATAGTGTGGCAACCATACTGAAGCTCATTTCAAGAGAGAAAAGTAGCCTGATTTGAGTATCGGGCTGCTTTTCCCTGGCACTTTCGCACGTGTTCTGGTTCTGCTTTTAATTTGTCTAAGCTGTGACCGATGATGCCCACGAGCGGAGTTGGAAGGCGCGGACGATGAAGAGAATACCGAAGACGAGACCATAGATGCCAACCAACCAGAGGATGGATAATAATCCAGCACGTGGAAAGACGAACAGAAGAATGCCAAAGATAATAGAGATAATACCGGCGAGTCCCAACGCCCATTCTCGGGCTGCAAACCCACGTATCGCGAAAGCCGCCACGAGTTCCAGGATGCCAGTCACAATTGCCCAGATGGCAACAAGGTAGAGCAACACCAGGGCTGTTAGGCCAGGATAGACAAAGGCAACAATGCCCGCGATAATACTGAGGATCCCCTCAAACAGTACCCATCCCCAACGACTCAGGGAACCTCGTTCTTGAATTGCAGTGAACACCGCAACGATACCATCGATAAGTGCGTATGCTGCAAATACGTAGATAAATGCGAGGAGAGCAATACCAGGAGCGAAGAGTGCAATGAGACCAAAGATGATGGCGAAGACTCCTCTCAACGCCAGCAACCACCAATTGCGCCTGACGGCTTGAGCACCGATATTTTCTAACATAGGGTTTCTCCTTTGCTCTATTTACTTCGATACCACAATTGACAAATGATTCAGAAGAAATTATCAAGGAGTTGCGCCACTTGCTTGGTCGCGCATCGAAAAGACGACAGTGAAACAGGGGCAGGTTTCAGCACACTGCTTCAGAGGTGTCGCTCCTGTTGAGACAAGCTGGGACAACCGAGCACACCAGTCAGTTGATGGTGAACCTGCGATGAGAGACCCATTGAAAGCAAACTGCATGTTTGTTATAACCGGGCCTACTTGTATTCACTGTAAGTATACGTCGTATCTATTATTTTGTCAAGTGCTTATATTATCTCATCTACTATTATATGAACAAAAGTATATTTTCTATAGAAAGATGCTGTGCGAGCATTTCCAGCAAGTGAGCCTCTTGGCTGAAACCCTCTCCATTATTGCGCCTGCAGCGAATCTGGAATCACTGCCAGACTGCTCTACCTTTGCACTTCACGGACCGGTCCCCCGCCATTTTTTGATTGAAGAAAAATCCGCCGATAGTGTACAAAGTGACAACGCCCAAACCGCTAAGGAGAGCAATGTACCCACGCCAGATCGAAGGAGGGTCACTCTTTGCCCCGAAGTGCCGAGAGAAGATCATCAGCACGAGAACGAGCGCTCCTGCCAGCCCGGTTGCGAGTACGAGACCACCGCTCAGAATGTAGAGAAATGCGGAGAAGATCAGAAGGATAAGCGTTGTGTACCATGCCTGGCGTTTCCCACGCATCATTGCATACGAGAGCATGATCAAAAAGAAGCCGACGACAACAAGCAGCTTATGTATCCCATGGCGGATATCTACCGGCCATTCGCCCAGCAGAATGCCCCAATTGAAGCCAGGAACGATGACGGTCAACATATTAGCCACGCCGACCAGTCCCGTTACCAGTCCGATGATAAGGCGTATCATGGTATGCAATTGATGAGGACGGAGTACTTCACGCTGTGCCATCCCGTTTTTCATGGGAATTTGCTTGCTCCTAGAATGGATACTATGTATCGCGTATGACATGAGCAGTTTCTTTCACCCATTGAAGTATAGACCGACATTCTGAAATGCACATTAAAAGAAGACCATCTTTTGATCAGAACTTTGCCTAAGACCCTGCATATCCCCATCCACTGATCAGGGAGGAAGCCTTTTTAAGTATGCGCCTGGGAGTTGCTGTCACTTGAAGAGTTTCACTGGGAGACACCTCTCTCAATCCGTTTCACATCTTCATGTAGGCGTAGGCTACATCATTTCTCCCCTCGAGCGAGGAGTCTCGGAGATCTACCCCTCGCTCACTGGACGAGCACAGCACTCCTGAAATGAGTGACGTGCCGTCGCAAATGAGGTGTGCTGGTAGTCGAGGTGGCAACTACTGCACGCTTTGTGTAGAGTTCCAGAGGATGTCGCTGAGGATACTGAAAATATCTGCTTTGTTTAACACAGCATCACTCGCTGCCATCTCATCTCTGGGAACTTTTCTTCACAGTCATAGTGTAAGCTACTGGTATTAAAATAGAATTATCTGCATGTTAAATTCTGTTTACGGCTTCCGTTTTGTCGGAGAGAGTCTCCGTAAAAGCTACATGTAACCTCAATAGAGCGTAAAATGGCTTGACAGT
>Ga0209647_1003663_pt1 | contig 11811 bp, 14 predicted proteins | sample GraSoi_2013_60cm_FD_185827 | JGI IMG/M metagenome (GOLD analysis project Ga0209647, IMG submission 185827) | Grasslands soil microbial communities from the Angelo Coastal Reserve, California, USA - Sample 9_17_2013_60cm (SPAdes) (version 2) | ecosystem: Environmental > Terrestrial > Soil >... | reverse complement strand
ATAAGGAGCTTTTACAGCATCTACTGAATCTTCCAACCTCCTTCAAACACCCATGTAACGGGAACTATTTCACCGATCCCATTGGAGAATTTTAAAACAAGTAGCCCACTTGTGTCATAGCTGCAATCCGTCACGCTTCCTAAAGTCGTACCTGATGATGTGCCTGAACCAAAGTTAATTGAGCCTGAAAAAGTTCCTGAATTGGCAGCAAATTGTTGTTCCGTTTCCTGGCTTTGTCGCTTGGCCGATAGTTGATCGTAAGCCGTTTGATAGTCTCCATTCTTCAGAGCATTGCAGTAGGTTTGAACAACTGCATTCTGAATAGAAGGTGTCAGATAGATAAAGTAGACAATCACTGAAGTACCTATGACAAGCAAAAGCACTACAATACCTAGGATGATCCATAGCCGTCGTCGGCTTTTTTTCTGCACAGGTGCAGGAGAAGCTGCAGACGATGGCGGCGGCTGTTCAGGTTGTTGCAAATCAGCATCCATGTCGAATTCCCTCCGTTACTGATAATCTTGCCGTATTGATCCCTCAAAGCCGAAGTACGTGAGTCAGTAGATACGTAATCAAAGCAATTGACAATTATATTTCTGTCTCTCCCAGGCCACGGTCTTTTCTTGTCCCGATTGGTTCAGCTTACTCAATGGTTAGGACGCAATGCGTCTCTCTTTGCTGATGAGCTTGGTGAGGATTTTTTCAACAGGCTGAAACCTTCTGCGATGTAGAGAGCAGCATAGTCTTATGAAACTTTGTTCATGTGGAAACAATACTTCCCGAAATTGTTCACTTTATAAAGTATAAGTAAGGCTTGTTCTATTGTCAACTGTTTTGAATGTGAATGTTCAATTATAAAATTTTAATACAACGACAATTCTTTCAAGCAGCCAGTATTGCTGTAGCAATCGCGCATTTATAAAACCACTCCCTGCGTCGCAGAATGAAAAAACGGCGACGTGAGATGCTTTCTAAGCAGCAAATGACCTAAGCATCTTGATTGAGTAGTATCTTTACCCTCCTTGCCTTGTGTTCATTAGTCGAATCAAGTATAGTACTCAAATATATTCATGCTAAATCAACAGTTGATATTGTGCTTGCACCATCAAATTGATATAATTCAGATAATATGGCAAATACTACTCAAATCCAAAGAACCTACGACTGGATGGATGACATGTTCCGGCGAGGACTGGGAGAACATGCTGATATTACCTGTGCATTTTACAACGGTGATTACTCCCTAACATTAGAAGAAGCTCAGACCGCAAAACACGAATACATGTTAAAGGGGATAAAATTTGAACCAGGCCTGAGAGTTTTGGATATCGGATGCGGATGGGGACCATTCTTGAAAGTTGTTCAGGAAAGAGGCGGAAAAGCTGTAGGACTTACCCTTTCAAAAGCGCAAGTGGAAACGTGCGAGAGAAATGGATTAGAAGCGTACTTATTGGATTGGAAAGACATGGATCCTAAAAAATTTGGAAGATTTGATGCGGTTGTTTCTGTTGGTGCATTTGAGCATTTCTGTTCTGTTGAAGAATATAAAACTGGCAAGCAAGATGAAATTTATAGAAAGTTTTTTGACCTTTGTCAAAAACTTTTACCTCCTCATGGACGATTATTTTTACAGACAATGGTTTGGAACAACACTCCTGACTACGATAAAATATCTTTTGACGCACCGAAAGATTCAGATTACTATTTAATGGCATGTCTAGAAAAATTCTATCCTGGTTCATGGTTACCAGATGGAAAAGAACAAATTATAAAAAATGCAAAAACGTTTAATTTGATAAGTGCAAACAGCGGGAGACTTGATTATATAAAAACAATGGATGAGTGGAGAAAAAAAACTCGGAGACTAACGCCTGCTTTGCTTTGGGGAAGAGTTAGACTTATACCAAAATATCTCACAGATAAAGATTTCAGAATCCAAATTGAAAGCTTAGATAATGAAGCAAATAAAAAGATGTTTGAACGTAATATAATGGAACATTATCGAATGGTATTTGAAAAAATATAAATTCCTTTAACGCAGATTTACATCTTACCCCCTCCATACCTAATCCAATCCAACATTCGTATACGTAGTACAATTGGCTTGCATGGCCAAGCTTCATCATCGGCTCCGCTTCGACGGGAAACTGGTGAGGGTTTACTCACCGGGCTTTTCTATATCAGGCACATCTTCTAACAAAGAGGTTGGAGGGACACCAAGAGCTTTAGCAAGCCTATTAATTGTTGTCGTCGTTACTTCTATATACGGGTCTCGAAATAAGCGGCGAATAGTGCTATATGCCACCTCAGATGTTATATGTAGCCTCGTCATTGACAAACCCTGCGTCTTAGCTACTTCTTTCACTCTCAGTCTCAATCTCATGAGTTCAGCATACACCTATCCCCTTGCTTGACGGTAGAGAGCATGTAATGGTATTGTTATTAAAGCGCTTCTAAAACAACGTTTCTAAAACATCGACTATTAGATTAAGGGAGCTTGCATAATGTCAAACATCAGCGATAAGAACGAACTGATATCACAACTGACCGGGCCGGACCTTATATACGTTACTGCTCCCACCAGGCCACTCTCCCAACTCAAAACACCACTTCTGACAGAGGAAGCAAAAGAGGTCATGTTAAAACATGGCTGCACGCTAGAAGAAAACCCAAACGAGTGTATGGTATTCTTTCCAGAAGGAACAACACGTACTGAACTCTTTCCGCGCATGATGACCGAGCGGTATCACATCACGTTACCCGATAGCTACAAGCTTCATGAAGTCTATGACAAATATAGGGAGATGAGCTTGCGAACGGTAACACAACAGTTGTTGGATCGCTTGGGGTAATTGTAGCAGGAATTGTGGAAGCAGTGGCTGGCCTTAGTTTCCTGTATAACAAGGCATCGGCACAATTTGCAAGGTTCCATATTTTCTTAGACCGAATTAATCGAGCCTCTCTTTGCCATACAATGTGCAACGAGTTGGACGATCAAGGGAAAAGGCAGGAGATTATAGTGAACATCATCCAAGAATTGCTTAAAAAAGATGGATAGAGATTACCAAGCAACACTCAAGAAGTATCAAGACTAAGGCAGTAGGCTTAGCACCTCGAAGACAGGTAAAAAGTCTACTGAATAAACTCTACTGTTTTGATTTACGCTCGATTGGTTAGAAAAACCTCTAAAGCCATTCTACAAGGTATAAAAAGTGGGCGACAAGGGATTCGAACCCCTGACCTACTGCGTGTAAAGCAATAGTCCCTACCAGCCATTTAAAATAGATAGCATTTTGTACAAGTTCAAGCTTAACTTTCAGCCGAAAACTCTTCAAATGACTATATGGGTTAAATACGGCTTCCCTTCTTCTTGTTACATACACTGCACAAAAGTTGCAAATTGTTAATGTCGCTTGATCCTCCTCGACTAAAGGGAATCCTGTGATCGACTTGCAACTCAACACCTTTGCCAAAGGCGCCACATTCAGCACAACGCCCATTATACATCTGAAATACCTGATTAATGATGTGCTGTGGAATAGCTCGATTAGCTTGTTGATGAAACATATTACCTTGAGGAAGCAATTGACGTTTAGCAATTTTTACTTCGGCATCCAGAATAGCTGCCACAAGTTCCCAATCTTGGACGGAGTAGAAGCCAGCACCAGATCCTTTTGAGAGCGTAAGAAAAATTCCTCCTTTAGGGAAGTGCCCTTGTTGAATACCAATGTTCATCACGTTACTCCAATTGTTGTACTCTTATTACCTCCAAGAAAGTAGAGTTTTTTGCTGGTAGCAATAAGAGAGCCTGGCAGTTGGACCACTTGCTGCTTTGTTTGTTTATGATAAATAGCTTGAACATTCATGTGACAGATTTCATCAGAGTCGAGATAAAGCAGATGACTGTAGAACGAGATTGGGAGAAGGTTGCCCTGACGTATCGCATAGAGTTGTTGTTGCCGTGCTTGAAATTGTCTTCTCCGTGTTTCTTCTTGCACTGCTTGATAACAGCTGTTACAGAGATCCTTGGGACCTTGAAGTGCAAGCCCTTCTAAGAAGCCAATGTCTTTACGGCATCGCTGACATGTGGTTGCCATGTGTATATACCCCCGCCGTCCTTCATTTCTCATAGAGAGGTTGATGAGCTAAAAAGTAGTAGTATTATAGCATAGAGTATTCTTAAGGTAAAATATAGAAAATCATCTATTCTGAGTGTGATTTTAATAAAGCTCTGTAATACTAACAGCTTAAAGCTACATTATGGGCCTTATCCTCGTCTTCCATATCCACATTGCATGTGATAAACATATGACAAAATCGTACAGCAACCTTCACAATCATAGATAAGAAATAACCAACACTGGCAAACAAAACAATCAGTGCGGTATTCGTCCTTTGGCATTGCCATCAAATAGCTAACCGTTAACAAAAAACAACAGACTCATGGCGGATATGGCAGAATGAGTGATTCGTAGACATCGTTTCACTTTTTAAAACGAGAAGAAAGAAACAATGCGGCCATGTTGGCAGCTTTTCCCGGCATATTAGATTTTACTCAACAGAGGGGGTTCCGTTTTTGTGTATGCCTGAAAAATGAGTTAGTATATATATAAGCACTCATAAACGTGTAATTGACAGATCTCTATGGTTGGAGTGCTAAGCATAAGGAAGATCAGAATGGCAATGGTCCCTTCTACCAGGAATATTATACTGGCGTTTGGTGGCTTCATCCTCCTGGCGGTTTTTTTACCTTTCTTGTTCGGCCTGGGATTATTTGCTCATGTCATCCCTGCTTTTCCCATGATACCCCTACTCTATCTTTACTGGGCAGGTTTGTATCTCTACAAAGGGGTCAAACACTTACAGAAAGCCAGTATCGAAGGTGAAACCATACGCTGGTATAAGCAACCAGACCTGATGGTGGTACCAGCGAGTGGGTTTCTCTTCATAGATCTTCTCCTTGTTCTGCTCATCCCCGATCAACCGAATTATATATTAAAATTATGCACATTTATTCTGCTTGCTGCCCTTGCTCTAGGCTTTTTCATATACTCACTCATTCTTCGATGGCAACAACATATTTGAATGGCTTGCCCTTCAAACCTAAATTGATAACACAACAGCACAATATACTATGGCTTTGCACACATAAAAAAGCCATAAACCCCCTCCCCACCTATATCAATCCTACATTCGTGTACGTAGTACAATTGGCTTGCATGGACTGCGTGGAGCCGCAGAAGAGCTAAAAAAGCCAGGTCGACCCTACATTCCCCTACTCATCCGGCACACTCTCAATCAGCTCCGATACATCCACGCCTAACGCTCTGGCCAGTTTGTCCAATGTGAACACCGTTACATTGGCAGCAGTGGGAGTTTTATAGATACGCTGTAGAGTGGTCAAATCGACATCAGCAAGCCTGGACAGCTTGCCTTGACTAATGCCTTTCTGCTTAGCTACTTCCTTGACCTTCAGACGGATCATACTTTTACCCATCCATTTTTAACCAGTGTATCAGGACTTTGGGACTTGACACAGTCCGTATGAGACTATATATTTCTAAGTATATAGTTTTATGTACGGCATTCTGTAACAGGAGAGGAGTATTTCTTATGGGCGCTGTCAATACCAATCTGCTTGTACCTGGAGCCATTATCTATTACCGTCTGCCACTATATCAGCTTCCACGCCATCCTGAGAAAGAATGGAAAGGACAGGTGATCTCGGCACACATTGATATCCCTGGCTCTTTAGATGTGGCATTTGTAGAATGTCTGGATGATGGTTATGATCTTGCAGCTGAATTTGTACTGATATCGCAGATTACACGAGTGGAGGGTTAAAATGCAGAAACCACAATCGACTCGATGCCGTACCTAATGTTGTGTACGATCAGAGCAGAAACCCTTTCGAAAGAAGTGATCGTTATCTTTGCGCTTGTGAGACCAATGGCAAGACAAGCGCGGCTAATCTTCAGTGTGTAACTGTGCTCCTAGAAAGAACTTTACAGACGTTGACGGTTCCATTGAGCTACATCCCTGACTGTCTCAATAATGGATCGGTGACTCATATCAAAGAGTGTCATGGGGGGATAGGTGGTGGAGGCATGTTCCTTGAGCCAGCGGTTCAATCGGATCATGCCCTCGATACTCCCTGCTGAACTCGATTGACGCCACGCTGGGCGCTTGCTTGAACGTTATTTCCGCAGAAACTTACTGGCAAAGTTATAGGTATAGGCAATGTTTTTATTCGAGGTATCCCATGTTTCTAGCTCAGCTTGGACTAACTCTTTATGGAACCTGCTTATATCTCGCAGTGCATTGCCCGCTGATTTCCTGACATATTCGTGGTCATCATCTTTTAAGCTCCCAAGCAGCTGGATCGCAATGGCTGGATGCTGCTTGAAGTAGTCGCGATGCGTCCAAATCCGCAACCCTTCAGAGACAGCTCTCCTTACGTTATGGTGTTGGTCATCTAACCACTCTTTAATGGTAGGAAGAGCTTTTTCGTAGCCTACCGCTTTGCAATACGTATCAAAAGCCATGGCAAGCATTTCTTGCACACGCCAATCATCGTCTCTACTGACTCTCTCTTTCAGAAAGGTGAAAGTCTCAGGAGAATGAGCGGCAAGTTTGCCAAAGACCAGTGTTGCTAGCATCCGAGCTTGATGTACTTCAGATGCATATAACCTCTGAGCGAGTTGCAAACTGTCGTGTGTGGAGTACTGTGCAAGAATCTTTGCTGCTTCTGCTTGTATGGGCTTGAAGCCGTCTTTCACCTTTGAGACGTGTTGTACGAATCCTTCTATCTCTTCCATAAACGCTAGTATAGCACACATATATAGGTTGTTCTATATGAGCATCCGTTGATAGGTATATTGGTATTGACTGTCTCTACAACACCGTGTTTTGGGAGAGCCTCAATCATGATGCATACATCCTATGTGAGTCGATGCTACTTGTCGTTACACAACTTTCGAGATGACATCAGATGCAATGGCAGTAACTTTATACAAATTAAAAGAAAGAGCTACTCTCAAAGATTTAGAAGTTTCTAAACGAGAAGTGGGATGTTTAATGAAGAACTGAGTGTAAGACCAATTATAGACGGTTTCCTAAATCCCTTTTGAGGGTATAAAATACTTGACAGACTCTAAGCTTCCATGGCTTCTTGCTCGCTATAACGACGGAACGATAGCATAATATTAAGGAAGTACCTCTTTATTGACTTGCCATAACCCACTCCGGCCCTGGTTGATCATACAATAAGTCAATATACTATCGGTTTGAACGCAGAAAAAGCCATAAACCCCCTCCACACCTAATCCAATCCAACATTCGTATACGTAGTACAATTGGCTTACATTCTCGAAATAATTAGAATCTCCTCACGAACGAGATTCTTCTCCTTCAGAGGTTGTTGTTGTTTTTGATCCTTGAGTAGAGCCAAACAGGCGGCCAACAACCGCAGAGTACAGACCCTCGGGTAGCGCTCCTGGTTCCAGATAAGCTTGCAGCATCAATCCACTGCCTAATGCCAGTAAGGCCCATGACAGATATTCGGCTGGCACATCCGGAGCTTTTCCCTTGCTAGCTTCTATGCTCTGAAACAGGTTCGTCAGTTGATTGCGCGCGACCCGATAGCGTTCAGCCAACAATTGTTGGGCCGCGGGATGACGCATGGCATACAAAAGAAACTCAAAGGTCAAAATATTCCAGGTGCGCCTCTCTTCCAGTAGTTGGGCAAAAGAGTGCTGCTGTATATTGCCAGCGTTCTTTCCATCTGACTCTCTGGGCTCAAACTGGGCGGCCACACTCTGTAACTCTGTATCCAAATGGCGATCCAGCAATACCATAAAAAGTTCCTCTTTACTGGCAAAGTTCGAATAGACCGCTCCCTTGGAAAATCCTGCCTCCTCAGCTACCTGGTCGACAGAAGTAGCATCAAAACCCTGTCGACTAAAGACGATGGCAGCCGCCTCCAACAGTCGCTCACGCGTCTGTCGCCGACTCTCCTCACGCAATAAACGCTTCCGTGTCATAGATCTCCCCTTTATTGACATACCAATCGGTATCGTGATACCATTTAGTATAAATACCACCCGGTATTTATATGCTAGTAAGTATTTTAACATATGGCAGGAGTTTTTCGCCTCACTGCCATCTATTCGTGCCACTTTTCTATTTCATAAATTAGGCAGGCGAGAGGGCCTAAGAATACGAAGGAGTCTCAAGATATGTCCACAGTTCGTGAACTTCGACGCCGGATTACGTCTATTAAAAATATCGCGAAAATGACGAAAGCCATGCAGATGGTGGCCAGTAGCAAGATGCGCAGGGCCCAGGAACGTGTACAACACTCCCGACCATATGCTGAACAATTGCGCTTGCTTGTCGAGCAGCTCGCCAACACTATCGAAGATACAGAAGAAGCAAGTCTGGCCTTGCTTCAGCAGCGTCCGGTGCGTCACATCTGCGTCATTGCAGTCACACCTGACCGCAAACTCTGTGGAGCTTTACCCAGCCATATCAACCGTAAGGCACTGACAGCCGCTCGCGAAGCACAAAAACGTCAACAGCAGAATAGCTTTACCCCTGACATCAGCTTTATTGCGGTAGGACGACGCGGCCGGGACTTCATAGTGCGTACCCAACAACCGATGCTCGCCGAGTTCACCAACTATGGCGATTGGCCCTCTCTGAGCGATGCCAGAGCAATTGCCCAGGTCGCAGTAGATGCCTTCCTGCAAAAGGAGGTGGACCAGGTTCTTCTGGTCTACTCACAATCAGTCAATACAGTCACTCAGACACCAGTCTCCATTCAACTGTTACCCATACAACTACCCACTATAGAGCAGAATAAACCGGCACAGATTGAATATCTCTATGAGCCAGATCCACATAGCATCTTCGCAGCCCTGCTACCCCGCTATATCGATATCCAGGTCTATCAGGCACTTCTCGAAACAGCAGCCAGCCAGCAATCAGCCCAAATGATCTCAATGAAAAACGCTACCGATAGTGCCAACGAACTGGTACAGGATCTGACCTTGATCATGAATAAAGCACGTCAGGAGATCATTACCATGCAGATTCTAGAGGTAGTAGCGGGTGCCAATTCGGTTTCGTAAGCTATTTATACCAATCCGCGTTCTGTGAGCCTGTCACGCTCCTTTGTGTTCGTTCCAAATCACTCCTCGATCCCGCCGCCTATGGACTGGATGGCCCACCGATGCCGCTTCCAGCGATTCAGCAATTGCTAGGCCATGCTGACATTGCGACTTTGACGCCTCCGAGCGTATTCTAATAAGAGGAGTGATCATTAGGAGGAGAGTAAGATAGTCTGGTCAGGAACCAGAGAGCAAGCGTGGGAGAATTTCTATGCAAACATTAGTGTTTTTACTGGATGTCGATAATAACCTGCTGGACAACGATGCGATAAAAGCAGATTGGGATAAACAGCTCCGGGTGGAGTTGGGTCCCAAACTCACAATGAGATTCTGGGAGATATATGAGCAGGTACGCAAAGAGAGGGGGATTGTTGATATTCCACTGGCATTATCCAGGCTGCGCGAGCAAACTCCGAGTACAGAACTGGATGAGCAGACCTATCAGCACGTCCATTCGCTCTTTGATAATTACCCGTTCCATAAGAGACTCTACCCCTACGCCATCGAGACATTAGAGCACCTGCGCACCATGGGATTAACCGTCATTGTTTCGGATGGCGACCTGGTCTTCCAGGCAGAGAAAATCACCAGGAGCCACCTTGCGGAGGCGGTAGAGGGACGCGTTTTGCTCTTCACGCATAAGCAGGAGCACTTAGACGAAATTATGCGGGCCTACCCCGCCGATCACTATGTGATGATCGATGATAATCCGCAAATCCTGCACGATTCCAAGCAGATCATGAGAGCTCGTCTCACCACTGTTTTTGTCATGCAAGGCCACTATGCTGCCAGCCAGCTACCGGAAGGCTTCGTACCTGATCTCACTGTCCCACATATCGGCGACCTGAGAAACTACCGTAAGGAACAGTTGCTTCCGGCCTAGTACAAGTAGGCGGTGCGCCCTGGTATCTGCGATACGTTCCCAGATACCAGCGTATCGTCATGGTTATTGTCGCCTATCAGCAAGGAGTACAAAAGATGAAAGTAAACCGTAATCGGCTAGCAACAGCAGGAATAGAAGGCAAACCTTTAATCAGCGAAGGAGATGAGCAATATCTTGGACGCATTATTGTCGAGTTGTGGCAACAGCCAGGTCATCCAGATGCTCCGCTTTTTGCCTGGATTACAGAAGGGCCAGGTAATCAAGGTGTTATAGGCTTTGATGACTGGAACCAATATGTGATCCAGGCTCTTGAAAAAGTGATCAGTTTCCACCAGAGAAACCCAAATAACCCGCCGCCTTTTGTACCATAGAAATGTACAGCACACCAATAAGAAAGGGTGCCCAAATCTGATATGTAGACTTAGGCACCTGTTTTTGTATCCACATTCCGCTTCCTACACTCCTCATCCCTACACCCTGTGGGCTGCGCCCCTACGCACCATTACGCCTGTTCAGAGAGTATTTCATTGCCTGCGCCTGCCAGTGCAAGCACCTCTTGTTTTCCGGCGGCCAGGTTGGAAGTGATCTTGCCCTGGGCATCGACCAGCACCGCCATTGGTGTCCCATTGGCACCGAACTTGCTGCCAACGTTCATTCCATCAGCATCTAGCAAGATACGTGAACGTAAGCCAAGCGCCTGATTCGTTTCTTTCGTGCCTCGTGACACCACCAGCAGTTTGGGGGCTCCGTTGGGTGGTTGGGCCTCCCAGGCCTTGAGTTCGTCCAGCATCTGCTGACAAAAGCCACAAGCTGGATCCCAGAACAGCACCAGCATCTTACTCCCCCGGAAGTGAGTCAGCTTGGTCGTCTTGCCCGTCAGATCGGGCAAACTGAAATCTGGAGCAGGATCGCCCGCTTTCGGGAGAGTCGGTTGGTTCACCGTGTTGGCAGGGACCAGCGTGGATGGGGCAGCTGCCGTCTCTGGATCGGCTAATTTCAGTACCGCGGGAGCACCAATTGCCAGTTCCGAGGCAATCTTGCCCTGGGCATCGACCAGCACCGCCATCGGTGTTCCATTGGCCCCAAACTTGCTGCCGACGCTCATCTCACCAGCATCCAGCACCACAGTCGAGCGCAGACCCATGGCCTGATTCGACTCCAGGCTATCAGTCGAGACCACTAACAGTTTGGGGGCTCCTTTCGGTGGTTGAGTCTCCCAGGCTTTGAGATCATCCAGCATGCGCTGGCAAAAGCCACAGCTCGGTCGCCAGAAGAGCACCAGCGTCTTGCTCCCCCGAAAGTCGGAGAGGTTGACCATCTTGCCATTGAGATTAGGAAGCGCAAAAGCCGGAGCCAGATCACCAACTTTTGGTTTGGTCGGGACCACTTGAGCAGCGGGGATGCCATTGGTGGGTACGACGGCAATGGCATTGCCATTAGTCGGTGCTGCTGGGACAGCATGCAGAGCAGGCAGACCGACCGCTTGGGCCACTAACGCTCGAATCGCATCGGCTCCCATCGCCAGTGGACTGCCAATGGTGCCATCAGGACGCACAATAACCGCTGCGGGAGTGCCGTCAGCCTTATAGGTTTCAGCGACTTCGCGGTCTTTCTGCAAGAGCACCTGGGTGACTCCATGCTCGCTTGCTTTGGCTCGATTGGCTTGCGGTGTTCCGCGGCTAATGACTGCCAGGGTCAGCTTGCCCATGTACTCGCGTTGCCACCGTCCCACTTCTGGCATCAGAGCAGTACAGGGAC
>Ga0209647_1003659_pt1 | contig 11812 bp, 8 predicted proteins | sample GraSoi_2013_60cm_FD_185827 | JGI IMG/M metagenome (GOLD analysis project Ga0209647, IMG submission 185827) | Grasslands soil microbial communities from the Angelo Coastal Reserve, California, USA - Sample 9_17_2013_60cm (SPAdes) (version 2) | ecosystem: Environmental > Terrestrial > Soil >... | reverse complement strand
ATAACTTGGGTGAGACTGTGTTCAAGGAGAGAGAGAAGGGCAGACGGCATCGTGGAATCGACCGTACTAAAACAATCGAAGATGCCGTCATAGGCGATGAGTGCTTTGATTCTGGGTTCAAAGGCGACTGCGCGAGGGGCCAGGTAGCCTCCCAGGCTTACGCCCATGAGTGCGAGATGGTTGGGGTCAATCTCTGAGCGGCTGAGTGCATACTCAACAACAGGACTTACTACAGCCTCCCAGTCGGGACGATAGGGAAGAGATTGCTGGCGAATGACACGCCCCTGTCCTGGTCCATCGAAGGTGAGGCAATGATACCCATGTTCAAGGGCGGCCGGAGCGCCAAAGAAATAGAGTTCCTCAAGGATTGGGTCAAAGCCTCCGGTAATGATCAGGGTGGGTCGAGGCGTGTCGGAATCATCCACGCGGTAGAAGTATCCTGGCAGGGTCGTTCCCTCATAGGGAATTTCTACTGCTTCACATGGGAACATGAAGCGGCTGGCTGCTTGCGCGAAGCAATCGCGACTGGCTTGCCAGGTTGTCAGGAGACGTGGATCGCTGGGGTCGGAATGCAGAAAAAACTCGGCGACTCGATAGTAGTTGGAAGCACGCAAGTAGGCCTTACGTGCGCTGATGGTGTGATCTCCAGCTACGCAGTCCTCAGCAATCTTCTGCACTCGCTGTGCAGTTCTGGTCCACTCAGTATGCCAACTCTCAAAATCTCCCTCTTTGATACGTGCGGCAGTGGCAAGGCACTCGCCAATGTCTGCTCCATCGTAGACCGTGTAGCCAATGGCCCGCAAAAGTTCAAACGAGAAGGTTTGGTCCCGGAAAACAAGTTTCATGAGCATCCCTCTTTCTGAAAAATCCATTCATGCAAATGTATGTCTATTGGCCTATTAGGCCATACTGCACCAGGGTGACCGTGGCTGTTGCAGGTCCTTGATGGTGGTCCCGTTCAGTGACGGGACCACCAGAAGTGTTCGTGGTAGCATCGACTTGTTTCCGTTTCAACTTGTGTTCTTTAGGCAGCGTTATGCAACTGGTTGTGAGCATCGCTTTTCGAGGTATCTACGCCGAGACCCCGTCGCACTTCAAGATACTGGACAATGGCATCGCGGCTCACGATGCCAACCAGGGCGCCATTTTGTACCACGGGCAACTGGTTCACGTCGCGCCCGGCCATTAAAGGGAGCACGTCACTCAAGCTCTGCTGCGGGGTCACGACGTGCAAGCGCGAAAGCGGGATCATAGCATTGCCGACGGGCACCTGTCCCCACTGTTCACGCGGAATATGTCGAATATCACTGAGCGTCATCAGACCGACCAGGTGATCGGCTTGCATCACCAGGGCGTACCGCAGGCCACCAGGAAGAAAGTAGGCATCGACCAGGTGTTGCAGCGAGATGTTGGCAGGGATGGTCGTCGGTTTGGGATTCATGACCTCACCCACGGTCACGCCACGCAAGACGGACGTCAGCATGACTTGAGCGTTGGCTGACTGGGCGGCGCTTAGCAAGAACCAACCGATGAAACCGAGCCAGATGCCATCCAGGATGCTGCCCGCGAAGAAGAGCCAGATGCCGAGCAGGATGAACAGGTAGGCAATGAACTGGCCTGTCAGCGAGGCGACACGCGTTGCTTGACGCAGATTGCCGGTGAGCCTCCACACGATGGAGTGCAACACGCGACCTCCGTCAAGTGGGAAGCCAGGAATGAGATTGAAGACGCCCAACAAGATATTGGTCACCGCCAGGTAGAACAAGATGCCTTCCAGCGGGGAGTTGCTCCCGCGCAAGGGCAACTGGAGCAGGAAACAGACGACGCCAATCAGGAGACTGGTGAGTGGCCCGACGACCGCCATCTGGAACTCCACGCCGGGACTCGTTGGCTCCCGCTCGATATTGGAGACGCCGCCAAAGATGAACAGCGTGATACTTTTCACAGGCAAACCACGTCTGCGTGCAACCAGCGAGTGGGCCAGTTCATGCAAGAGCACGGAGACAAACAGCAGCAGGGACGAGAGAAAGGCTATGAGCCAATAGGTGGCAGTTGACCACCCGGGATACAACCGGGGAAACCAACCGATGCCAAGGGACACCGTCAGCAAGACCAGAATGATGATCCAGCTGACATTGATATCGATGTCGATTCCGGCAATTTTGCCAATACGGAACGAACCAGGCATTGCAATACTCCTTTTCATGAAAGTTGACGAAGTTTCAGACCTTGTTTTTCTATGATCTCGCGCAGTTTGCGGATACCCTCTAAGCCGGGCTCGCTGTTCTTCTACATTACGGCAACCTTTACCGAGGCAAGAATGCTCTCATTCCAACTGCCAGGAGATGGGCAGAATACGCCAATCGGTTTCAAAGATGCGCTGATGCAGTTCTAACTCGACAATGGCAGCGAGGACGCCTTTCTGACGCCCGGCATCGGCCGGGCTCGTGACTTGAAACGGCCAAAAGCCTGCGGTACTTCCAGAGAGGTGAGGATGCAGGAAGCCCTGGGAGTAGTTGACAACAATACGCACCGGCTGAAGCGGCCCGTTTGGACCCCGCATGACTCGTGCCGCTCGCTGTTCAGGCCAGCTTAGCTCAAAGCGGGTCACCAGACCGCCAGGATCATCTTCTTCGGGGCCGATCATCTGCACATTTCCAGTGCCGTTTAAGAACAAGGTATTGGCCTCCTCTAAGATCTCCACGGCGACTGGCCTGAGCAGGTTGATACCCTGGCGATACACTACCTCTTTGGCACCGCGGCTCATTGCTCCCTCGTAGGTGCTGGACCGCAAATCTTGCAGGTGACGAAGCAGATCATTAGCGCGGACTGTGGACGGGATCGGATGACTCATGATGCGCTCCTTTCATGGAATATCTCTGCTTTATACACTGGTAACCGAACCGCCGTCAACGCGCAGATTGGTCCCGGTGATAAACGAGGCGGACTCTGATGCGAGAAGGACGACCGCCGCCGCCACTTCTTCAGGCGTCCCCGCACGTCCAAGCTCGATAGGTGATCGATTGTGGCGTAAAAATTCTTCCTCGGCTTGCTGTACTGTGATCCTCTTAGCTTTGGCTTGGTCTGCCAACATATGCTCGACGAGCGGCGAGTTGTCTCTACGAGTTTTGTGCTTTCACGAATGTCTGTGAGAGTGTTGTGAGAAATTATCATCTTCTCCTTTCGCCATGCGCCGTTATCCAGCGCGTATCTGGTCTTGAGCGGTCAGTGCAGGCATGTTCACGCCTGGCTTGTCAACTTCGCGGTTTGAGGGACCGGTTCACGAAAGAGCACTCCCATGTAGACCTCAAGGATGTGCCGCACACGTGTCTCCTGATCCTCGGCTCCAAAGGTCGTCTGATCTATCGCCGCCCGACTCACGATACCGAGGAGCATCGTCAACAATGCGGCATCGGCAATGTGGCGCACTGGATAGGTTTGACGCAACTCTTGAAAACGTTTCAAGAGGACGAGATCTGAGGAGAGTGGACGCTCCCCCATATACGCAAGTTTCTTTATCAGGCTCATGTCCAAATTTGGGGCAATGGATAATTGAAGAGTTTTTTCCAATCAACTCTCTGAGCACCTTTCTGAAACTGAACTTTTCGGTAAGCTCATCAGTGCCCCAAATTTGGATATGAGCCCAATGGTTCCCGACAGCTACTTGTCAAAAAACGACGACACCCGCCAGAAAATCTGTTATCATACAAGGGTGAAGTCAGAGGGAGGGTCTGGAGTCTCTCGTCATTCCCCAGACCCCCGCAACCCGCGTGGACCCGCGTGGAGCGCATCCAACACCTACCAGTATACTGAGAATGCCTGGGGAAGTCAGTGTCCATCAGATGGCATGTCACTTCCCATTACTTCGCATTACTGGCCTGGCGCCGGTGGGTCGCGCGGCAGGAAAGGAGCACGCCTATGAAGCGATTCTCCTATCATGAGCGAGACTATACCTTTGGTCAGGCCATGCTGACCCTGCGGACGAGCATCGGCTTGACACAAGCGGGACTAGCCGACCTGCTGGCCGTCTCCCGACGCGCGGTGGGGGAGTGGGAGGCCGGCAGCAGTTATCCCAAAGCCGAGCATCTCAAAGAGCTGATTACGCTGGGAGTGCAGCAGCAGGCCTTTCCTCCCAGGCGCGAGGCCGAGGAGATCCGTACCCTCTGGCACGCCGCCCATCAAAAGCTGCTCTTGGATGAAGCCTGGCTCGCGGCGCTGCTCCTCCTGCCAGCTGTGCCGCTGGATGTACCCCCACCAGGCGAGTTGCTAGCGCCTCAGCCGACTCCGGGGCCACGGCTGGATTGGGGTGAGGCGCTGGATGTACCGAGCATCTATGGGCGCGAGCAGGAACTGGCGACCCTCGCACGCTGGGTGGTGCAGGAGCGCTGTCGGATGGTGAGCGTGCTGGGGATGGGTGGCATCGGCAAGTCGGCGCTGGTCGTGCGCGCCATGCAGCAGCTGGCGGGGCACTTCGACGTCGTGCTCTTTCGCTCGTTGCGCGATGCCCCTTCTTGCGACGCCCTGCTCGATGACTGCCTGCAGGTGCTCGCGCCTGAGTCGTTGGCGAGGCTTTCCCAGGACCTGGAGCGGCGTCTGAGCCTCTTGCTAGAGGAGATGCGCAGCAGGCGGGTGCTGCTGGTGCTCGATAACCTGGAAGTGCTGCTGGAAGAAGGCGAGGTGCTGGGACGGCTGCGTCCCGGCTTTGAAGCATATGGACACCTGCTGCGGCGGGTAGCCGAAACGACGCACCAGAGTTGCCTGCTGCTCACTTCGCGAGAGAAACCCGCCGCCCTGCGCGCCCTGGAGGGCAGGCACACGCTGGTGCGCGCCTTGCGCCTCGGAGGCCTGGATGCGGCTGCCGGTGAGCAGCTGCTGGCCGAGCACGAGGTCAGAGGTTCTTCCCAGGAGCGCGCTCACCTGGTGGAGGCGTATTCGGGCAACCCCCTGGCTTTAAACATTGTGGCCGAGACCATCGCCGACCTCTTTGGCGGGGCGATCGACCCGTTCCTCGCTGGGGGGACGGTGATTTTTGGCGGCATCACCGAGCTGCTGGAGGAGCATTGGGCGCGGCTCTCCCCCCTGGAACAAACGGTGCTGTGCTGGCTGGCGATCCTTCGTGAGCCGGTGACCCTGGATGAACTGTTCGCGGTGCTGGTATCCCTGCAGTCGCGCGTGCAGGTGTTGGAAGCCGTGGATAGCCTGCGGCGGCACAGTCTCATCGAGCGGGGGCAGCGAGCCGGTAGCTTCACCTTGCAGTCGGTGGTGCTGGAGTATGTGACCACGAAGCTCGTCACCACGGCCAGCCAGGAGATCGGGCAAGGGCGGCTGGAACGGCTCCTGCAGCATGGCCTCGCTCAGGCGCAGGCCAAGGAGTACGTGCGGCAGACCCAGGAACGGTTGCTGCTGGCACCCGTGCTTGCGCGCCTACAGAGTGTGCATCAGGAGCGAGTCGAGTTGGAGGGGTGGCTGCGCGAAGTGCTCGAGACGTTGCGCGGACGGGCCGAGGAGGCCCAGGGGTATGGCCCGGCCAACCTGGTGGCGCTGCTGTGCCTGCTGCGCGGGGACCTGCGTGGGTTGGATCTGTCGCAACTCGCCCTGCGCGGCGTCTATCTGCAAGGGGTCGAGCTGCAAGACGCGACCCTGTCCGGAGCCTTGATGCGTGAGTGCGTCTTTACCGAGACCTTTGATGCCATCACAGCGGTCGCCATCAGCCGCAGCGGGCAGTACTGGGCCGCAGCCAGCCAGCGGGGCGAAGTGCAGGTGTGGCGCGAGGCAGGCCAGACCTTGCATCTGGCCTGGCAGGCCCATACGGACATGGTATGGGCCCTTGCCTTCAGCCCGGACGAACGCACGCTGGCCAGCGGGAGCTTTGATAACAGCGTCAAGCTGTGGGACGTCGAAAGTCGTGCCTTGCTCTGGTCAGGCTGGCATACGAAGGGCCCCACCTGTCTGGCCTTTGCGCCGGATGGAAGCCTGCTCGCTAGTGGGGAATATGGAGCGACAGTCCGGCTCTGGGATGCGAAGCTGGGCACCCCCTTGCAGGAGTTGCTGCATCCCAGTGTGGTCTTCTCGCTGGCCTGGAGTCCGGATGGGCGCCTGCTTGCCAGTGGCGACGTCGCGGGCACGATTCGGCTGTGGGAGCTACAGCCGACCGGGCCGACGACCTGCGTGCAAACGCTTGTGGGGCATAGCAACTGGGTGCGGGGACTGGCCTTTGTCCACAATGGCAGTCGGCTCGCCAGCGGGAGTTATGATGGCACTGTCAAGCTCTGGGAGGTCGGGGAGACGGGAAGCGGACGCTGTCTGCAGACGCTTGTGGGGCATACGGAGCGGGTGCAAGCACTGGCCTGGAGTCCGGATGGACGCACGCTGGCCAGTGGCAGCTTTGACCACACGATCCGGCTGTGGGATGGCCAGGAGGGCAGCGCTCGGGCGGCGCTGCAAGGCAATAGCGCCGTGGTGAACGACCTGGCCTTCACCCCCGACAGCCGCAGCCTGCTCAGTGGCAGTGGCGATGGCACGCTGCGGCTGTGGGACGTGGAGCGTGGCGAGTCGCTGCGGGTCAAGCAGGGCTACACCGCCTCCCTCCTCGACCTCGACTGGAGTCCGGACGGCGCGCAGCTGGTCAGTGGCGGCTCGGATACCCTGGTGACCCTCTGGGATGTGGCCAGTGGGACGCTGCTTGGTGTGTTGCGCGGCCATCGCTGGAGCGTGTACGGCGTCGCGTGGAGTCCCGATGGCAGCCTGCTGGCAAGTTCCGGGTGGGATAATGCCATCCGGCTGTGGGACTCCGCTACCGGCACCTGTGTCCAGGTCCTGCGGGATCTCGACCACCCCGAGACCCCCTTCTTCGGCGTGGCCTGGAGTCCCGATGGACAGCTTCTGGCCTGCGGAGCCGTTCTGCAAGGCGTGCTGGTGTGGGACGTGACGGCGCGCTCCCTACGGTGGGCAGATCGCGCGCACGTGACCTGGGTCCGTCGCGTGGCCTGGAGTCCCGATGGCACGCGCCTGGTCGGCGGGGACGAAGATGGCCACGTGTCTGTGTGGGACGCCAGGGGTGGCACGCACCTCCTGCGGCTGGCGGGACATCATGGGGCCGTCACGAGCGTGGCCTGGAGCCCCGATGGTAGGCGGCTGGCCACGGGCTCCGGCAGTAGTGACGGTGGGGAGCTCTTCATGTGGGATGCCCACAGCGGGGAGCGCCACCCTGCCTGGGGGGCAGGCAATAGCGCCTTGGCGGGGCATCCGGGGGTGGTCTCTGCGCTGACCTGGGCTTCCAGTGGAAAGCTGGTGCTTACTGGAGGCAGTGACGGGATGGTGCGCTGTTGGGAGGTGCAGAGCGGGGAGTGCGTGCGGGTGCGAGAAGCGCATCAGGGGGCAGTCCAGGCGCTTAAGGTGAGTCCTGATGGCAGCAGATTGGCCAGTTGCGGGGATGACGGGGTCATCGCGCTCTGGGACCTGCACAGTGGCGAGCCTCTCCGCACGCTGCGACGCGACCGGCTCTACGAGCGGCTCGATATCACTGGAATCAGAGGATTGACCGAGGCGCAGAAGGCCACCTTGCATGTGTTGGGAGCTGTTGAGGAGAGGGGAGGGCTCCTGAAGGGATAGCAAAGACTCTATTCCGCTCAAATTGAGACCTATTACTCCATTCAGGTCGGCCTGGCTCAGGTCAACATGAGCCAGAGCGGCCTGAAAAGGGTAGCGTTATCACGCTACTGGCTACTTGGGACATCCGTTCTCGCATTTGGCGTTTCGCGCCTCATTAAACGAGCCTTCTTGTCAAAGTGTACAACCAAAAAGTACAATCACTACGGTTCAGAATGCATTGACTTTCTGCCGTTCTGTCTATTTTGATAAAGGAGAGATTCAGTTGGCGTTTCGTCTGGTCATCACCATCAAGCAACGAGTTGGCCTCAGCTTTCACGCGCTCCAAAAACGTTTTCTGTGCTGGGTCAAACCACCGACGACTTCCCTTGTGCTCGGCACGCTCGCTGATCTTGCCAGGGGAAAATCGGAACTGATCGCAGAAAACGCATTGTTACGACAGCAACTGATCATCCTCCATCGACAGATCAAGCGACCAGTTTACCGGAAGACGGACCGGCTTCTCCTGGTGTTCTTGACTAGAATGGTTCGGACCTGGAAACAGGCTCTTTTCCTTGTCCAGCCAGAGACGCTGCTGCGCTGGCACCGTGAGCTCTTCCGCGTGTTCTGGAATCACAAATCACCGGCGCGATCGAAAAAGCTGGGGCTCTCGCCTGAGACAATTACTCTGATCCAGCAGATGGCGGCAAACAATCGGCTCTGGGGGGCCGAGCGTATCCGTGGCGAGTTACTCAAGCTGGATATTCGGGTGAGTAAACGGACGATTCAAAAATATATGAAGCACGTTCGCCCCAAACGAGCCAATGGACAGACCTGGAAAACGTTCCTGCGCAACCATGTGGCAGAGGTCTGGGCTTGTGATTTCTTGCAAGTGACGGATCTCTTTTTCCGTCCACTTTTTGCGTTCTTCATCATCGAACTCAAATCGCGCAAGGTCATTCACGTGAATGTGACGCGATCTCCGACCGATCCCTGGGTCGCCCAACAACTGCGGGAGGCGACTTCATATGGGCAAGCGCCCAAATATCTGATTCGGGATAACGACCGAAAATTCGGCCTGCATTTCGCACGGGTGGCGACAACGAGTGGCATTAAGGTGCTTCGAACCCCGTATCGAATGCCACGGGCGAATGCCATCTGTGAACGCTTTTTAGGGAGTGTGCGGCGAGAATGTCTGGATCATTTCCTGATCCTCCATGAGAAACAGCTCCACCGCCTCCTCAAGGCCTATGTCCTGTACTTCAACCAAGCTCGACCACACCAGGGCATCCAGCAGCAGCTTCCAGAACCTCCTGTGCCGGCTCTTGCTCTCCAGAACCAGGATGACAAGGTCATCTCAGTTGCCATTTTAGGAGGGTTGCATCATGACTATCGAAGGGTAGCTTAAGCGCTGAAAAGCGTATTCAGCCGTGGATGAGAGTGGAATACTCGGTGGAGCAACGTAAAGGTGCAGGGTCGTCTCGTATTTTTGGTTATCTCCTTTAGTATTTGCCTGGTCATCGAGGCATCATCATGCATGGTTACTGTGGACAGGGAGAGCAGTTCTCGATATACCGCGAAGCTCTATTTATTTCACAAACGCAAAGTGAGGGTTGAGGAAATTCGTACGAATGAAAACGGCTCTTTTGCGAACGGATGTCCCAAGTAGCCAGCACAGGCCTTAAGTGCAGACTCACCTGAATGGCGTCAAAGCCACGAACAGCAAGCAAACGAGCCATCAGGAGAGAACACAGCATTCTGGCACGCCACATCATAAAAAGGAAAGAAGGCCCATAAAGGGCGTGTAGTGATCTCTAGAAGAAACAAGAAGGTAGAGTTATGAAAGAAAAAACAGAAAGTGAAACAAGAGATCATCGCTGGATTGCGATCTCCGGGCTGCTGTTTGTCGCCGCCTGGGTGGCTGGCCTCTTCGTTGCCTCGCCTCCGGCGGTGACGACCCCGATGGCTAACTTGATCGCCTACTATGAGGCCAACAGGCAGATGGTGATGGTGCAAGCCTACCTGACCAACGGTCTCACCGGGATACTCCTGATGGTGTTTGTGGCCGCATTGCAGAGCGCGTTGCGCCGGGCCGAAGGGGAAAGCTCGACGCTCTCCAACCTCCTGCTTAGAAGCCCTGTTCGTGCAGGTCGTGGCGAATCACATTGCGGCCACCCACGATGCGGCGGTCATTCGGACCCTGTTGGAACTCAATGCGGAGATCGACACCTTCAAGCTGCCGATCCTTGGCATCATGATTGCGGCGGCCTCGTGGCTTAGCTGGCGTGTACAGGCTTTGCCGCCCTGGCTCGTCTGGGTGGGTGCCGTCGAAGCGCTGCTACTCGTTGTCGCCAGTGGGAACAGTCTGTTCCCTGGAGAGGCCCTTCCCATCGTGCTGGATATCTCCGCGCTTGGTCTGCTTGTCTGGACGGCAGCGATGAGCGTACTGATGGGCTGGCGCAGCCGGGCCGTGAGAGCAGGAGGAGGGCTGGCTACTCTGTCTAGTGCTGTCAAGGACACCTCGTCGTCTGATGCGCAGATCAAGAGTAGTCAGTCAAATTGAGCAAAAAGAGAGGAGAGGTCTATGAAGATGCAACAATGGACCGTGGGGATTCTGCTGTTTGATCAGGTGGATCTGACGGATATCACTGGTCCCTCGGAAGTTTTTCACCATGCAGGCTATAGCCGGCGTGATCTGCACAAAATTCTGTTTGGTCGGGATACTCCTGAGAATCACCCCTTTCTCGTCAAGACCGTTTCTCAAGCAGGCGTCCCTCTCAAGGCCAGTAATGGGCTTCGTCTTGCGCCTGATTATTCGTTTGAACAGACGCCAGCTTTTGATATCGTGGTCATCCCCGGTGCCAATCTTGGCGTCATTGCCCATGTCCTTACCCAGGAGGAGATCATCCAGTGGATCGCACGCTCTTCCTCCCAAAGCCAACTGATGACCTCGGTCTGTACGGGAGCCTTTTTGCTCGCCCAGGCAGGTCTGCTCAATGGGAAGCGGGCCACCACTCATTGGGCCGCGCTCGATCAGTTTGAGCAACAGTTTCCTCAGATCCAGGTCCAACGCACCGGAAAGTTTGTCGATGAGGGACCAATTATTACAGCGGCCGCGTTAACAGCGGGCTTCCATATGGCGTTGCATATCGTCGAGCGTCTCCTGGGGAAACAGATGGCTCAGGCAGTCGCGAAGGGGATTGACTTGGAAGGGCTTTAGCGCGCGAATGAGTTGAGAGGAAGGCTTGAAGGTCGGCAGAGCTCTCTCCTTGTTCTCTCTGCTGGAAGCCCAGTACACTGGATACGACATCCATTTTATGGGAGAGCAAACAGAAGGGGAAAGAGTATCAGTTATGAGCAAGAACATCATTGACGGGCTCAGGTATGCGTATGAAGCATACTGTCGAGGCGATATTGAGGGGGCAGTCGATGCCATTGACGTAGACCCGGACATACTCTGGATCGAACCCAAAGAGTTCTACGCCGGTGGCACCTATCGGGGACGCCAGGGAGTCATCGATTACCTCACGCTCGCGTATGCGGCGACCGAGCAGGTGCAGAATGTGCCGGAAGAGATCCTGGTCGTCGGAGACAAGATTGCGGTGTTCTTACATTTCCAAGCCTGGCCCAAGGGCGGTGGTGAGCCGCGAGAGGGCCACATTGCCGATGTCTATACCCTTCATGAAGGGAAGGTCGTGCAGATGCAGGCGTACGCTGATCCTGCTGAGGCTCGCAAAGCCATCGGATCTCCTCACCACTAATGCCAGAGAACGCAAGTGGGCTCCTTCCCTTGAGACAGAGAGAGCCAGGAATCAGAAAGTGGCAAACCAGCAGGCGATGGAGCGTCGGACCAGCGCGGCCATACGTTGTGCTCCGCTACGGGTTTCCACACACGTGAGGACCTGGTCTTCCGCCATGGCTCCGCTACGCTGGACGCGTAGCACCTGGACATTGGCGTCAGTGTGCAGATTCTCGCAGAGAAACCGCAGGACGACTCCTGGTACGTATTCCAGACGCTCTCAGCTCCTCAGTGCTGCTTGGCCTCTCTAGTGGGTCAAAGGGAAGCATAGTCTTGCAGCACCTGCAAAACCATGGGTAAAAAGACAAATTCTCAATCAATTACAAAAGTTCTTGGCAGAGGCGTATGGGAGTCGAACCCACCGGGGACCGCGCCGAGCGACCCCCCAGCCGTTTTGAAGACGGTGAGACCCACCGGGGCCCCTAC
>Ga0209647_1003658_pt1 | contig 11813 bp, 9 predicted proteins | sample GraSoi_2013_60cm_FD_185827 | JGI IMG/M metagenome (GOLD analysis project Ga0209647, IMG submission 185827) | Grasslands soil microbial communities from the Angelo Coastal Reserve, California, USA - Sample 9_17_2013_60cm (SPAdes) (version 2) | ecosystem: Environmental > Terrestrial > Soil >... | reverse complement strand
TGCCGCGCGAAACCCGCGAGTACGTCCCGCTCATCATGGCGGCGATGATCATCGGGCGGAATCCCGCGCAATACGGATTCGCCGCGGTCACCGCCGAGCCGATCGGCTACGAGAAAGTCGCGATGCCCCAGGCAATCGACCTCCGGCGGGTCGCCGAGTGGACCGGGACGACGGTGGACGAGATACAGGCGCTGAACCCGGAGCTGCGCCGCTGGACCACACCCGTCAAGTACCCGAAGTACGAAGTGAAGGTGCCCACGGGCACCGCCGATCGCCTGAACGCGAGGCTCGCCGACGCCTCCCCCGCCGACTTCTCCGTGCTGAAGTGGTACTCGGCCAAGAAGGGCGAGACGTTGCTGACGGTCGCGCGACGGTTCGGCGTCTCGCGCGCCGACGTGGCCGAGGCGAACAACTTGACGGCCAAGGCGCGCCTGCGTCCCGGCCAGGAGCTGATCATCCCGCGCGCGCCCGCCACGCTGCTCGCGGCGCGTGCGGAACGCGCCGCCCCGACCGCCGTCGCGTCGCGCGCCATCGCGGCGCCGGCGGAGTCCGCCAGGCTGACGACGCCCGCGCAGGTCGTCCACGTGACCTACAAGGTCAAGCGCGGCGACACGCTCTTCTCGATCGCGCAGCTCTTCGACACCACGGTCGCCAAGATCAAGAGCTGGAACCGTCTCACCAGCAATCGCATCGCCCCCGGAGCGAAGCTCAAGATTCTCGCTTCGCGGTCGCGGTAGTTCGCGGTTTACAGTTTACAGTTCACAGTTTACGGTTCACAGTTAAGAGTTCGGTTTACAGTTCTGAGTTCGCAGTTACTAGTCCCTCAGCCTAGTACCTGCTCACACAGCGACTCCAGCATCGCCAACAGTTCGTCGTAGCAGGCCATCAGACGCTCCGCCTCCTCTTTCCGCCCAAATCGCAACCTGACGGCAAGATCAAGGATTGACATGGCCTCAGCGGCCTCGCTTTCCGCGATATTGAAGACCCGAGCCTTATCCACTTTGGACTTACGCTTCGAGCCTTCGGCGACGTTGGCGCCCACAGAGACAGCCGCCTTCCGCAACTGCGCGGTCATCCCGTACCTTTCTTCGACGGAAAAGTCTGCGGTGAACAAGTACACCTCAACGCATTTCTCTTGGGCGCGCTGCCAGACCTTCAGCTTTCGATGATCCTGCATTTCTCTGTCCTTCCTCGACACGTAACTGTGAACTTCGCGAACCGTGAACCAAACTGTGAACTGTGAACTGTAAACTGCGAACTTCCCAATCACCCGCGATACTGCAACGCCTCCGCGACGTGATCGAACGCCACGCCGTCTGAGGCCTCGAGGTCGGCAATCGTGCGCGCGACGCGCAGAATCCGATCGAACGCACGCGCGGTGAGACCCAGGCGCTCGGCGGCGTCGTTGAGCAGACGCTGGCTCCGGGTGTCCAGCGCGCAGACCTTGCGCAACGCGCGCGGGGCGAGGCGCGCGTTCGTGGACGCCCCGGTCTGCGGGGCGCGCGACTGCTGCCGCGCGCGGGCGGGCTCGACGCGGGCGCGGATCGCGGCCGTCGACTCGCCGCCGTCCCAGGACGTCAGATCGGCGGCCGGCAGCGCCGCGACGGTCACGGTCAGATCGATGCGATCCCGCAGAGGCCCCGACAGGCGCGACGCGTAGCGGTCCACCTGCGTGGGCGTGCACCGGCACGGACGGCGCGGATCGCCGAGAAAGCCACACGGACACGGGTTCATCGCGCCGATCAGGACGAACCGCGCCGGGAAGACGGCCGTCCGCTGGGCGCGGGCGATGCGCACCACGCCGTCCTCCAGCGGTTGCCGCAGGACCTCCAGCGCGTGACGGCTGAACTCCGGCATCTCGTCCAGGAACAGCACACCATGGTGCGCCAGGCTGATCTCGCCGGGGCGCGGAATCGATCCGCCGCCGGCGAGCGCGACGTCCGACACGGTGTGATGCGGCGCGCGGAACGGCCGCGCGCGGACCAGCCCGGCGCCGGGCGCGAGCAGGCCCGAGACGGAGTGAATCGCGGTCACCTCCAGCGCCTCCTCGAAGTCGAGCGGCGGCAGGATCCCGGCCGTCCGCTTCGCCATCATCGTCTTGCCCGAACCGGGCGGACCCGCGAGGAGCACGTTGTGGCCGCCGGCCCCGGCGATCTCGAGCGCGCGCCGCGCGAGTTGCTGGCCGCGCACATCCGAGAAGTCGCCGTGGATCATCTCGGTGGTCTCACCGCCGGCGTCGGGCGACAACGCGACGGGATGCGGGTCGTTCAGGGCGCCGACCGCTTCCGCGAGCGACCTCACGGGATAGAAATCGAGCCCCTCGACGACCGCCGCCTCATGGCCGTTGGACGCGGGCAGCAGCAGGCCTCGAAACCGGCGCCGCCGCGCCGTGACCGCGATCGGCAGGACGCCGCGCACCCCCTGGATGCCGCCGTCCAGCGACAGCTCGCCCAGGATCAGGACGTCGTCCACGTCGCGCCGCGCGATCACGCCGGAGGCGGCCAGCACGCCGAGCGCGATCGGCAGGTCGAACGACGACCCCGCTTTCCGCACGTCGGCGGGCGCCAGATTGACGGTGATGCGGTGCGGAGGAAACTCGTACCCGGAATTGCGAATCGCGCTGCGGATGCGATCCCGGCTCTCGCGGACGCTGGGGTCCGGCAAGCCCACCATCGTGAAGCCCGGCAGCCCGAACGACACGTCGACCTCGATGGCGACCGGGGACGCCTCAATGCCGAAGACCGCGGCGGACCGGAGACAGGCGAGCATGCCGCTCCAGCCTTGCAAACAAGGGCTCAGAGGCCGGGGACCGATTTCCCACGGGAAAACGACGCGTGGTCCAGCCTGCGTCACGAATCACGCAGGAACCACGTCGCCTGCGGGCCGCCCGGTACGCAGATCCTGCGAACCTGCCCTGTGAACTTCCCCCGTTTTCGCTAGCCCTAAGTGCCCGGCTGTGCTACTGTTCGAGGCTCCCGGCAGGTCTTTTTCAGCACCTAACATGCGACCTCGACGGTATACCTTCGTCATCGCCGATCGCCAGACGGGCGCGGTCCGCCGTCTGACGATCTCCCTGTGGCCGACTCTGGCCGCGGTGGCGGGACTGTTTGCCTTACCGGTGCTCGTCGGGCTCGGCGCGCGATGGAGCGCGTCGGCGACGATCTCCGACCTGCAGACGACCAACGCGGGCTTGCAGGTCGAGAACTCCAGCTATCGCGCAGCCACCGGACAGCTCGCCGGCCAAATCGCGGCGCTGCAGACCGCGGTCGACCAGCTCGGCGTGCGGGCCGCGGTCGATCCCATCGCGAGCCGCGCGATGGACAGGCTGCCGGCGATCGTCAAGTCGCGGGCGATGGGCGGCGCCAGCCTCCCCGCGCTCGGCCCGATGCTCGGCGGCTCGACCGACACGGCGCTCGGCGTGCTCAGCGATCTGCTCGGCGCGATTGGCAGCCGGCTCGACTCGGTACGGGACGGCGTGGAGCGCCGGCATGCCCTCGCGGGCGCGACCCCGTCGGTCTGGCCGGTCGCCGGATGGCTCACCTCGTCGTACGGCACGCGGAAAGACCCCTTCAACGACGAAACGTCCTTCCATCCCGGCCTCGACATCTCGGCCGACTACGGCGCGCCTGTGCTCGCGACCGGCGATGCGACCGTCACGAGTGCCAGCCTGAACGGGGCCTACGGCAACATGGTCGTGCTCGACCACGGCTTCGGCATCGTCACCAAGTACGGCCACCTGTCGCGCATGGCCGTCATGGGCGACCAGCGCGTCAAGCGCGGCGACGTGATCGGCTACGTCGGCTCCACCGGCCGTTCGACGGGCTCCCATCTCCATTACGAAATCTGGATGAACGGGCGCCTGACGAACCCGATGACCCTCCTCGCCCACTAGGATCTTCCGCCTGACGGCGGAAGCCACGGGTGTTAGGGTACAATCGTCGGATACCCGTCCGATGATCATCGACAAAGCCCTCGCAAAAGTCTTCGGCACCGCCAATGAGCGCGAGCTCAAGCGCCTGGCGCCGCTCGTCGTCGAGATCAACGTCCACGAACCCGCCGTCACGGCCCTCTCCGATACGCAGCTCCGCGACAAGACCGCCGAGTTCCGCGCGCGGCTGGCCAACGGCGACACGCTCGACGAGCTGCTGCCCGAGGCGTTCGCGGTCGTCCGTGAGGCCGGCCGCCGCGTGCTGAACATGCGGCACTTCGACGTGCAGCTCATCGGCGGCATGGTGCTCCACCGCGGGAAGATCGCGGAGATGAAGACGGGCGAAGGCAAGACGCTCGTCGCCACCCTGCCCGCCTATCTCAACGCGCTCGCGGGCCAGGGCGTGCACGTCATCACCGTCAACGACTACCTGGCGCGCCGCGACTCCGAGTGGATGGGCCGCATCTACCGGTTCCTCGGCATGAGCGTCGGCGTCATCCAGCACGATCTCAACGACGCCGAGCGGCAGGTCGCCTACGCCGCCGACATCACCTACGGCACGAACAACGAGTTCGGCTTCGACTACCTGCGCGACAACATGAAGTTCGACCTCGCGCACTACGTGCAGCGCGGGCACCAGTTCGCGATCGTGGACGAGGTCGACTCCATCCTGATCGACGAAGCGCGGACGCCGCTCATCATCTCCGGCCCGGCCGAGGAGTCCACGGACCTCTATTACGAGGTCGATCACATCATCCCCAAACTGGCAAAGGGGCGGGTGACGCGCGGCGACGTCAAGGCGGAAGATCGCGAAGAGCTCGAGAAGACCGGCGACTACATCGTCGACGAGAAGCACAAGACGGTCAACCTGACCGAGAGCGGGATGGCGAAGGCCGAGAAGATGCTCGCCCACCGTCTCGAGCCCGGCACCGACGGGCTGTACGACCCGCAGAACATGAAGTTCCTCCACCACATCAACCAGGCGCTGCGCGCGCACGCGTTGTTCCACCTCGACGTGGAGTACATGGTGAAGGACGGCGCCGTCGTGATCGTGGACGAGTTCACGGGCCGCCTGATGCCCGGGCGCCGCTGGAGCGACGGCCTGCACCAGGCGGTGGAAGCCAAGGAACACAACACGAACCATCCGGAAGTCAAGATCGAGCGCGAGAACCAGACGCTCGCGACCGTCACCTTCCAGAACTACTTCCGCAAGTACAAGAAGCTGTCGGGCATGACGGGCACGGCCGACACCGAGGCCCAGGAATTCGCGAGCATCTACAAGCTCGACGTCATGGTGATCCCGACCAACCGCGTGCTGAGGCGGGTCGAGGAGCCGGACAGCGTCTACCGGACCGAGCGGGAGAAGTACGACGCGATCGTCCTCGACATCATCGAGAAGCAGAAGCTCGGCCGCCCGGCCCTGGTCGGCACGGTCTCGATTGAAAAGTCGGAGCGGCTGTCGAAGCTGCTCAAGCTCCGCGGCATCAGGCACGTCGTCCTCAACGCCAAGTTCCACGCGCAGGAAGCGGAGATCGTCGCGCAGGCGGGCCGCAAGAACACGGTCACGATCGCCACCAACATGGCGGGCCGCGGCACCGACATCCTGCTGGGCGGCAACCCCGAGTTCATGGCGCGCCAGCAGGCGCTGGCGGATCAAATCGTCGAGCGTCTGCCCAAGGGGCAGGAGAAGTTCGTCGACGACGCCGACTTCGTCTACTTCTTCCACCTCGACAGCTTCTACCGCGTGCCCCGGCAAGCGTACGAGCGGATTTTCGCGGCGTACAAGAAGTCGACCGACGTCGAGCACGATGAAGTGGTCGCCCTGGGCGGCCTGCACATCATCGCGACCGAGCGCCACGAGGCGCGGCGCATCGACAACCAGCTGCGCGGCCGCGCCGGCCGCCAGGGAGACCCGGGCTCGTCGCGCTTCTACCTCTCGCTCGAAGACGACCTGATGCGCATCTTCGGGTCGGATCGCATCTCCGGCCTGATGACGCGCCTCGGCATGGAGGAAGGCGTCCCCATCGAGCACAAGATGGTGACCAAGGCGATCGAGCGCGCGCAGAAGCAGGTCGAGGCGCAGAACTTCTCCGTCCGCAAGCACCTCCTCGAATACGACGACGTGATGAACAAGCAGCGCGAGAGCATCTACGCGCTGCGCCGCGAGCTGCTCGAGGGGCAGGTCCACATCACGGAAGACGAGCTCGTGGACACGCGCGGCTACCTCATGACGCTCGCCGAGGAGCTCGCCGAAGCGACCGTCACCACCTACGCGACCTCGGACGCCGACCCCGAGGAGTGGGACCTGGACGCGCTCGCGGCCGCCGCGTCGGAAATCTACGGCTTCGACGACGAGGAGCGCGCCTCGCTGGACTTCGCCGGCCAGACGGCGGACCAGATGACCGACACCGTCTGGAAGCTGGCGCTGCAGAAGTACGAAAAGAAGGAAGCGCTGCTGCCCGATCCGGCGATCCTCCACAAGGTCGAGCGCGACATCATGCTCCAGATCGTCGACACGCAGTGGAAGGACCACCTCTACAGCCTCGACCATCTGAAGGAAGGCATCGGTCTGCGCGGCTACGGCCAGCGCGACCCGCTCGTCGAGTACAAGAAGGAGAGCTTCGCGCTGTTCTCCGCCATGCGGGACCGCGTCGAGGAAGAGATCGTCCGCTACCTGTGGCGGCTCACGCCGATGGGCGGCGAGGGCCCCGACGGCGTGGTCGTCCCGGCGCCGCGCCCTGCGCCACGCCGGCCCTCGCAGATGACGCTGAACGCGCCGTCCGCGCAGGCATCATCCCCGTTCGGCGCCATCCGCGGAAGCGGCGGCGGCGCGCCCGCGGGATCGGAGGCGCCCCGCCCGGCCCGCACCGGCGGCGACGACGTGGTCCGCCAGGTGAAACGGGATGAGCCCAAAGTCGGGCGCAACGACCCGTGTCCGTGCGGGAGCGGCAAGAAGTACAAGAAGTGTCACGGAGCGGCGGCGTAACGTGCTGAGTGTCAGATGCACGAACGAGCGAAAGCGAGTGAGTCACGTGAGCGGAGCGGGGCACGGGGCCCACGCGAGCGAGCGTGTAGGGGGGTCCGGCGGGGCGAAGCCCCCCGGAAAATAAATGGACACCCGAACCGACATTCTGAACGCTGACCAGATTTCGGTCGGCCTGACCACCGCGCTGACCTTCGACGACGTCCTGCTCGTGCCCCGGCACTCGAACGTGCTCCCGAGCGAAGTCGACGTCTCCTCGAACTTCACCCGTCACATCCGTCTGCACGTCCCCATCGCCAGCGCGGCAATGGACACCGTCACCGAGTCCCGGCTGGCCATCGCCATGGCGCAGCAGGGGGGCATGGGCGTGATCCACAAGAACCTCACGGTCGATGAGCAAGCCTCGGAAGTCGATCGCGTCAAGCGATCCGAGAGCGGGATGATCGTCAACCCGATTACGCTCTCCCCCAGCAACCGGATCTTCGAAGCGCTCGAGCTGATGAAGAAGTACCGGATCTCGGGCGTGCCGATCACGCAGGACGGCAGCAAGGAAGGACGCCTCGTCGGCATCCTGACCAACCGGGACCTGCGGTTCGAGGCGAACCTCGATCGCCCGATCTCCGACATCATGACGCGCGAGCCGCTCTTCACCGTGCCGGTGGGGACGACGCTCGACGCCGCGCGCGACATCCTGCACCGCCACAAAGTCGAGAAGCTCCTCGTCGTCGACGACCAGTACCGGCTGAAGGGGCTCATCACGGTCAAGGACATCCAGAAGGCGATCCGGTATCCGAACGCGTGCAAGGACGAGCTGGGACGGCTGCGCGTCGGCGCCGCGGTCGGCGTGGCGAAGGACACGGTCGCGCGCGCCGAGGCGCTCGTCGCCGCGAATGTCGACGTCCTCGTCGTCGACACCGCGCACGGTCACTCGCAGGGAGTGCTCGACATGGTCCGCCGGCTGCGGCGCCAGTTCCCACAGGTCGATCTGATCGCCGGCAACGTGGCAACGGGGGAAGCGACCGAGGCGCTCATCGAGATCGGCGTGGACGCCGTCAAGGTGGGCATCGGCGCCGGCTCGATCTGCACGACGCGGGTCGTCGCCGGCATCGGCGTGCCGATGATCACGGCGGTCGCCGAGTGCGCGAGGGCCGCCGCGCCGCACAAGGTGCCGGTGATCGCCGACGGCGGCATCCGGTACTCGGGCGACATCACGAAGGCGATCGCCGTCGGCGCGAGCGCCGTCATGATCGGATCGCTCTTCGCCGGCACGGACGAGAGCCCGGGCGAGCTGATCCTCTTCCAGGGGCGCAGCTTCAAGGAGTATCGCGGCATGGGCTCGCTCGGCGCCATGCGCCGCGGCAGCCGCGACCGCTATTTCCAGGACGAGTTCGACCTCGAAGCGAATCCCGAGGACGGCGAGAAGCTCGTGCCCGAAGGCATCGAAGGGCGGGTCGCTCACAAGGGCTCGGTGGCCGCCATGGTCCACCAGTTGATGGGAGGCCTGCGCGCCGGCATGGGCTACACCGGCTGCGCCAATATCCCCGCGCTCCAGCGCGACGCCCGCATGATCCGCGTCAGCCCCGCCGGCCTCCGCGAGGGCCACGTCCACGACGTCATCATCACCAAGGAAGCGCCGAATTACCGGGTGGAGTAGAAGATCGGGTACTCGCAGCCCTGTTCGGTCGAACGGCTCAGGCGAGCGTTATGGCGCAGTGCCCAGGCCGAGAAACAGCGCGAGTCCCTGGTCGATGCCGGCGAGCTCGTTGGACGACACCTGTCCGAAGAGGCGCCGGATGCGCCGCTTGTCGATCGATCGAAGATGATCGACGAGGGCGTACGATGGTTTCGTGAGGCCGCTCGTTCCTGCTGCCAGTGCAGGATACAGCGCGCCCACACCCGAGGTACCGGTCACTGGCACCACGGCTATCAGGGGGAATCGCTGATCGGCATTGACGGACGGATCGCTCACCGCAATGCAAGGACGCACACCTCGCTGCTCGTGACCCACCGTCGGATCGAGCTCGACGAGCACGACGGTGCCGCGGTCAACGGTCACGCGGACTCCTTCACCCAGCCCTGCCCTTCGACCCAGCGAACGGCAGTCCCTCCCCTCACATCGACGAGCCCCTCATCGTCAGGCAAGTCGCCGGTCCAGTCTTCCAAGCCGGCGTCGGCCAGTTCCACAGTCTCCGGATGGGGGTTGCGGACCGAGCTGAGGAGATTCTCGCGACGACGTCGGGCCAACTCGCGCTCGACGGCTTCGGCGATGAAGCGGCTTCTATTCCGTTCGAGCCGGTCAATCCCCTCGACCAGGTCGGCGGATAAGGTGACCGTGACGCGTTCAGTGATGCTCACGCCAAATAGTATGACTTAAAGTATGATCATACTCAATTGCGGTGATGATTAGATCCGGATTCGCCCTTAAGGGAGAGTTCCGAGCTCTATCGACCGCCGATCGTCTCCCAGGTCCTTGATCCTGACCTCCATCACATCGTCGGGCCTGCCTGTCCAGCGCTCCGCCCATTCGATGGCGACGATACCGTCGCCCGACACCAGATCCTCGAGCCCGAGGTCGTCGATCTCGGCGCCTTCGAGTCGATAGAGGTCGACGTGATAGAGCGTCGCCGATGGACCGGCGTATTCCTGCACGATGGTGAACGTCGGGCTCGACACGTCGGCGGGATTGGCGCCGATCCCGCGCGCCATGCCGCGGACAAACGCGGTCTTCCCCGCTCCGAGATCGCCGTAGAGGAGGACGACGTCGCCGGCGCGAAGGTCGCGGCCCAAGGCTTCGCCTGCCGCTTCTGTCTCTGATTCGCTGGCGGTCTCGGACGCGCCCGACCTGGCCGCCTCCGCGACGCGCTTCGGCGGGTCCGCCGTAGCCTCCGACGAAGCCGGAAAAGTCTTGTTCCGGCGTGGCTCGGTCATGAACCCTCGGCCTGGCGCTTCACCTTGCGGCGGGCGGTCAGTTCCATGACGGCGTCGCCGAGGCGCGCCGCAATGTCGCTCGGGAGGAGCGCGACTTCCCCTTCGTCGGCTTCCGCGAGGTCGCCCGCGGTCCCGTGGAGATAGACCGCGAGCTTGCAGGCTCCCTCCGGGTCGAGAATCTGGGCGAACCAGGCGGCGATCATGCCGGTCAGCAGATCGCCCGTGCCGCCGGTCGCCATCCCGGCGTTGCCCGTCAGGTTGACGAACGACCGCCCCTCGGGCCCGGCGATGATCGTGCGGTGGCCTTTGAGGACGACGTGGACGCGGCGCGCGGCGGCGAACTCGCGCGCGTGCTCGAGCCGATCGGCCTGGACCTGTTCGATGCTGATGTTGAGGAGGCGCGCCATCTCGCCCGGATGGGGCGTGATGATCACGTCAACCCCGTCACGCCCGGTCAGCCGCTCCGGATCGCCGCTGAACGCGTTCAGCGCGTCAGCGTCGAGGACCAGCGGCGCGCCGGCGCGCTCGACGATCGCCTGGACGAAGGCGGCCGTCGACGGATCCTGGCCGAGCCCCGGCCCGAGCGCGATGATGTCCGCCTTCAGGTCGAGCACGCGGTCGACCGCGCTGAAATCGATGGTGCCGGCGGCGGTCTCCTCGAGCCCCTCCGTCATGTATTCCGGCATCATCGCGGCCAGCGTCGCCACACAGGACCGCGGGGTCGCGATCGTGACGAGGCCGGCGCCCGATCGCAGCGCTCCGAGGGCCGCCAGGTGCGCGGCGCCCGTGTGACCGGCCGAACCCGCGATGACCAGCACGCGTCCGAAGTCCCCCTTGTGGGAATCGGCGGCGCGCGCCGGGACCAGCTCGCGCATGCGCTCGCGCGTCAGCAGCTCGAGCCACGGGCCCTCGAGCTCGTCGATCACGGACGCGGGGATCCCGATGTCGGCGATCACGAGATCGCCGCCGTAGGCGTCGGCGGGCGGGAGAATCAGCGGGATCTTCGGCGCGGCCAGCGTGACGGTCATCGAGGCCTCGATGGCCTCCCCTTCGAGCTCGTGCGAGTCCGCCGACACGCCGGTCGGCAGGTCGATCGCCACCACGGGGACGCCCAGCCCGTTGACGTCGGCCACGACCGTCTCCAAGAGCCCCGTCAGCGGTCCGTGGAAACCGGTGCCGACGATCGCGTCGACAATCAGGTCGCACTCGGATATCTCGCTGAAGTGCAGCTCCCACTCCTGCGCGGTCGTGATCTCCACGACCGTCAGGCCGACGCGGCCGAGGATCTCGAGGTTGATGCGCGCGTCGCCGCGGACGTCACCCACGCTCCCGAGCAGGAAGACGGTCGCCTCGATGCCGCGCTGCGCCAGCGTCCGGGCGACGACGAAGCCGTCGCCGCCGTTGTTGCCGCGGCCGCACAGCACGCCGACGGTACTCGTGGCCAGGTCCTCGAAGGCCGCCTCCATGGCGGCCACCGCCTGGCGGCCGGCGTTCTCCATCAGCACGACGGACGGCAGGCCGACGTCGTCGATCGTCTGCCGGTCCGCCTCGCGCATCTGCTGAGTGTTCAAAACCCGCATGTCTCGGTCCGCAGTTTGCAGTTTACCGTTTGCGGTCAACGGGTGCTAGGATCATTGACGATGCGCGGAGCCGTCTACGTCAATGGACGAATCAGCCCGGCGGACCAGGCCGTGGTGCCGGTGTACGACCATGGGTTCGTCTACGGCGAGGGCGTTTACGAGACGCTGCGGACGTATAACCGCGTGCCCTTCCTCTACGACCGGCACATGCAGCGCCTCCGGCGGTCCGCCGAGCGCTTGTTGCTCGAGGTGCCGTTTGACGACGCGACGCTGCTTGGGTGGATCGACCAGACGGTGGTCGCGGCGGGCCAGCTCGACGAAGCGTATATCCGGGTCCTGCTGACCCGCGGCGTCGGGGACCTGAGCTACGACATCAAGTCGACGCCGAAGCCCA
>Ga0209647_1003655_pt1 | contig 11820 bp, 12 predicted proteins | sample GraSoi_2013_60cm_FD_185827 | JGI IMG/M metagenome (GOLD analysis project Ga0209647, IMG submission 185827) | Grasslands soil microbial communities from the Angelo Coastal Reserve, California, USA - Sample 9_17_2013_60cm (SPAdes) (version 2) | ecosystem: Environmental > Terrestrial > Soil >... | reverse complement strand
CTGGCGCCCGCGCTGGCGGTGCCGCCCGTGGCCGATGCCGCTGCGCCGCCGGAAGTCGAGCTTGCCGCCTTGTCGCCCTCGGCATACGCGAGCGAGGATGCGAATGCCGCGGCGAGCGCCGCTGCCAATACCGTTTTCACGTTCATGGGTAATCTCCTATGGAATATGCGCGGGTGGAACTACGTGCACGCATGCAATCCATGTGCCTGACGGAGGATTTTCGAGCGCCGGCGAACGCAGTAAAAGATTCCGACGCGGGGGTAGCTCAGTGAAGAGCGCGATCTATCCCAGGTCGAGACATGAGTTCGAAGCTCATTCCCCGCTCCACCACCTGAATTCCGTACAACGTCCGGAATTAGAGCGTGGGGTTGTCGGTGGGCAGGCCGAGCGCGGTGCGGCCGTAGGTCGTGGCGGCGATGTCGGTGTTGAAAGAGAAGTGCTGCTTCACCGCGTGCGCGTCGCGGAAGGCGCGCGGCGTGGCGCCCGATTCGTAGAGCCCGCTCGCGCCGGCGAGGCCGAACATCACGTCGACCGCGCGCACCGCCCATTCCACGGCATAGGCACCCTCGAGCCGATAGCGCGCCTTGGTCCGGATGTCGGGCGCCTCGCCCTGCTCGATCATCTGCTGCGCCTCGCGGCAATTGGTGAGCTGCACCAGGCGGGACGCTCGCGCATAGGCGGTCGCTTCGCCGAGACGGATCTGCGTGCTCTGGATCTCGGCGACGCGCGCGCCGGTCATCTTGCCGGTCTTCGGGCCGAATTCATCAATCAGGCCTTCGGCAATCCCGAGAGGAACGCCCGACAGCATGTAGGGGAACAGCGCGAACACCGGCATCTGGAACAGCGGCCCGGGATTCACGGCGCTGCCCGGCGTCGGGCCGCCTTTCGTGTCCGCCACCGAAAGCGTGCGGTGCTCCGGGACGAACTGCTCCTTCGCCTCGACGTCCTTGCTGCCGGTGCCGCGCAGCCCGCCTGCATACCAGTTGTCGATCACCTTGTACTGCGAGCGATCGAGAAGAAAGATGCGCTGCTCCGGCGGCGCGTTGTCGTCGAGCCACGCAAGCCCGGCGAGCATGTTCCATTCCGAAGGATCGACGCCGCTCGAGAACGGCCAGCGGCCCGAGATGACGTAGCCGCCTTCGACCTTCTTCGCCTTGCCGGCCGGAAAGACGAACGACGAGGCGATCAGCGCGTCACGCGACACGTTCCAGATCTCGTCCTGCGCCTCCCGCGGGAACATGCCGAGCATCATGTGGTGCGCGGCGAAGTTGACCCAGTTCCACGCCGACGACGCGCAGGCCCGCGCGAGCAGCGCGCCGAAGGTGACTACCGCGGCGAATTCGAGCTCGGCGCCGCCGACGCGCTTGGGCTGATGGATGCGGAAGAGCTCCGCGTCGTGGAAGTCGCGCAGCGACTCGTCGGGCAGGCGGCGCAGCTCCTCGCAGCGCGGCGCGCGCTCGCGCAGCTTGGGCAATAGCGCCTCCGCCCTCGCCCACAACTGAGCGTAGCGCTCATTTTGCACGCTTGTACCAGTCAAGGATCTGGCCTCCAGTCCAGAACTGCACGCCCGGCCGCTGCCGGATGTATTCGAACAGCCGCTCGAAATAGGCGATGCGGTGTGGCACGCCGGTGATGTACGGATGCACGCTGATCGCCATCACGCGCGCGCTCTTCTCGCCTTCGAGGTAGAGCTGGTCGAAGTGATCGATGCCGCGGCGCAGCCATTCCTCGGACGGATGGTTCTGCAGCGCCATCATGGCGATGTCGTTCATCTCGACGGTGTAGGGCACCGACACCATCGGCCCATGCGCCGTGCTGATAGTGACCGGCTGATCGTCGAGCACCCAGTCGGCGACGTACTCGATGCCCGCTTCCGCCAGCCAGTCGATGGTGTCGTACGTTTCTGTCAGTCCCGGACTCTCCCAGCCTTTCGGCGCCTTGCCGGTAAAGGTTTTTATTTCATCGATCGTCTGACGGATCGCGGCGCGCTGATCCTCGACGTGATGCATCGGCCGCTGGATCCAGCCATGCCCCATGAATTCCCAGCCGGCATCGAGCCCCGCCTGCGCCACGCGCGGATAGCTCTTGATGATCGAACCGTTGATGGCGAACGTGGCCTTGATGTTGAATTTGCCGAGAACCTCGACCAAGCGCCAGAAGCCGACGCGCATGCCGTACTCGTGCCACGCCCAGTTCGGCAGGTCCGGCTGCAGCGGTTGCCCATAGGGAGGAGGAAGCACCGTGCGCGGCATGTTGCGCTCGATCGACCACTCCTCGACGTTGACGATGGTCCAGACGGCGACGCGGCCGTCGTTCGGCAGCTTGAGCGGCGGCCGGTCGACGATCGCCGAATAGGGGATGCGATCCTTGGGCAGTTTCATGGGTCGGTGGCTCGCCATCATAAGGTAGACTCGCGCCACTCTTGGAGGAGGAGACGGCATGATTTTCAAAACGCTCACGGCCCTCGGCGCGGCTGCGTTTTGCGGCGCGGCGCTCGCCCAGCAGACCGTCGGCTTCGCCACGCTGCAGCCGGGCACGCTGCTCAACGCGCAGGCCTCGGTGATCGCCAAGGTGGTGCAGGACAACACGAAGCTGCAGGTGCGCGTCATCGGCCACGGCGGCGATACCGGCATCATCGACGCGGTCAACTCGAAGCAGGCCGATTTCCTGCTGCTCGACGTCGGCGAGCCGGCCGAGGCGATGAAGGGCGAGAACGTCTGGAAGGGCAATCCGAAGCCCAACATCCGCAACGCGATGAGCCTGTTCGGCTTCCAGATGGCGTTCTGGGTGCGCAAGGACTCGCCGCTGCAGACGATCTCCGATCTCAAGGGCAGGAAAGTGCCGTCGGACTGGGTGCAGCAGACCAGCGTGATCACGCACCTGAACGCGCTGCTCGCCGCGGGCGGCATCAGCATCAACGACGTGCAGAAAGTGCCGACCGTCAACGTGATCCGCGCCTCGGAGGACTTCAAGTCCGGCAAGATCGACGTGTTCTTCTTCGCCGTGGGCGCGCCGAAGGTGCAGGAGATCGCGGCGGCGGTCGGCGGCTTGCGCCTGCTGCCGATGGAAGTGCTGCCCGATTCCGAGCAGCGCATGAAGAACATCCGGCCCGAGTACTATTTCTCGACGGTGAACCCGGCGCCGCACATCGCCGGCATCGACAAGCCGAGCAAGGTGCAGACCATCGACTTCATCATCGGCGTCGGCACGCACGTCGGGGACGACGTGGTGCGCGACTTCGTAAGAGCGGTGCACGACAACAAGAAGTCGCTGGTCGAGGGCCATCCGAATTTCAACGCCTTCGATCCCAGCCAGTCCGGCAAGCGCCAGGCGCGCCTGCCGTTCCATCCGGCGGCGGAGAAGTACTGGAAGGAAACGGGGCTGCTCAAATAAGGAAGGCGGAATGAAAGGAAAGCGCGGCGTCGTCCCCGCGAAGGCGGGGATCCCGATTAAGCCGCAATGAATGCAGATGAATACCTTTCTGCGCAGGCTTTCTAATTCTCTAAATCGGGTCCCCGCCTTCGCGGGGACGACATTTTCAGACCGTCGCTAAGTGGAGGAGCTCTCAACCGCAGCGCCGCCGCACTCCGCGCTCGGCCGCTTCGCCCAGAAGTTCCTCGCCGCGCTGCTCACGCTCGGCTCGCTCGCGTACAGCATCGGCCTGACCCGCAAGGCGGGGCTGGTGCTGTTTCCGGAGCAGTTCCTCGCCGCGGCCTACGGCGTTTGCCTTGCGCTCCTTTTCATCAGCTTTCCCGCGAGGCGCGGCGAGCAGCGCACTGACATTCCCTGGTACGACTGGCTTGCGGCGATCGCCGGCCTGGTGGTCGGCGCCTATGTCGCCGTAATGTTTCCGCGCCTGACCGCGCTCGCGAGCACGGTCAGCGCCGAGCTCCTGATCCTCGCCGGCGTCATCGCTTTCCTGACGATGGAAGGCACGCGGCGCACCTCGGGCTATTCGCTCATCGTCATCACCTTCGGCCTCGTGCTGTGGGTGCTGGTCGGCCATCTCGTCCCCGGCCAGCTGCGCACGCACAAGGTCGAGCCCGCGACGCTCGCGATCTACCTCAGCTTCGACAACAACGGCCTGCTTGGCCTGGTGCTGGAGATCGCCTCGACCATCGTCATCGCCTTCGTCCTCATGGGCCAGTTACTGGCCCGCTCGGGCGGCTCGGGATTCTTCAACGACTTCGCGCTCGGCCTGATGGGGCGCTACCGCGGCGGCGCGGCCAAGATCGCGGTGGTCGCTTCGAGCCTCTTCGGCAGCATTTCGGGCATCGCTGCGGCCAGCGCCCTCGCCGTCGGCGTGGTGACGATCCCGCTGATGAAGAAATCGGGCATCCCGGCACGCCTCGCGGCGGCGATCGAGGCCTGTTCCGCGAACGGCGCGCAGATGATGCCGCCGGTGATGGGCGCGGTCGCCTTCGTGATGGCGGATTTCCTGCAGGTGCCCTATCGCGAGGTCGCGCTCGCGGCGTTGCTGCCCTCGATCCTCTACTACACGGCGCTCTTCATCCAGTGCGATCTCGAGACCGCGCGCTACGGCTTCGGCAAGGTCGATCGCTCCGAGATCCCGCGCATGGGGCCGGTGTTCGCCACCGGCTGGATCTTCCTCGCGCCGTTCGCCGCGATCATCGGCGCCATGTTCTGGCTGAACTGGGAACCCGAGCCCGCGGCCACGCTGGCCTCCGCGATCATCATCGTGCTGGGCCTCTTCATCGGCTACCGCGGCGCGCGCATGAAGCTCGCCGACATCTGGGGCGCGATCGTCGAGACCGGCATCGGCGTGTGCGAGATCATCGTCATCAGCGCGATCGGCGGCTACGTGCTGGGCCTGTTCCAGATCGGCGGCCTGTCGTTCGCCTTGACTGCCTACCTGGTCAACCTGGGCGCCGAGAATTTGTTATTGCTATTGATAATCTGTGCCATCACCAACATCGTGCTGGGCCTGGGCCTGCCGACGCTCGCGGTGTACGTGATGCTGGCGATCCTGGTGGCACCGGCGCTCGTCAAGGTCGGCGTGCCGGCGATGGCGGCGCACCTCTTCATCCTCTACTTCGGCATCATGTCGCTCATCACGCCGCCGATCGCCACCGCCGCGTTCGTCGCCGCGACCATCGCCAAGACCGATCCGATGGCGGCGGGCTGGACCGCGATGCGCTTCGGCTGGGCGTCCTACATCGTGCCGTTCCTTTTCGTCTACTCGCCCGCGCTCATCATGCGCGCGAGCGTCGGCACCATCGCGCTGGTCATGCTGCTGTCGATCGCCGGCATCTGGTTCGTGTGCGCGGGATTCACCGGCTACGCGCTGCGCGTGATGCCAGTGGCGATGCGCGTCGCCTTCGTCATCACCGGCATGCTGCTGCTGATGCCTTTCCAGGCCTCGACCATCAACGCCTGGCTCAACGTCGCCGGCGCCATCCTCGGCGCCGCGCTGTTCGCCTATGAGTTCCGCGCACGGAGGACCTATGCACCTACCTAGGCTGGTCGCGACCATCCTGCTCGCCCTCGCTACAGGCGCGGGCGCGCAAACCTATCCGGCGAAGCCGGTGAAGATCGTCGTGCCCTGGCCGCCCGGCGGCGTGAGCGACGTGCTGGCGCGCACGCTGGCGCAGGCGATGACCGAGGCCAGCGGCCAGCAGTTCATCGTCGAGAACAAGCCCGGCGCCGGCGGCACGCTCGGCATGGCGCAACTGGCAAAGAGCCTAGCGGATGGCTATACGCTCGCCGCGAGCGATGTGCCGAGCCACGCCATCAGCGCCTCGCTGTACACCAAGATGCCGTACGACGTGCTCGCCGACTTCGAGCCGATCGCGGTGATCGCCGGCTCGCCGATGGTGCTGGTGACGCAGCCCTCGCTCAACGTGCGCAGCGTCGCGGAGTTCATCCAGCTCGCCAGGCAGAAGCCCGGGATGGCGTACGGCTCGTCGGGCAACGGCTCGATCACGCACCTCGCGATCGAGCGCATCAAGCAGCTCACCGGCATCGAGCTGCAGCACGTGCCGTTCAAGGGCACGGTGGGCGCCGTGAGCTCGGTGCTCGGCGGCGATGCTGCGCTCGCCTTCGGCACCATTCCAGGCGTCGTGCCGCACGCCAAGGCCGGCAAGCTGGTGCTGCTCGGCTCCTCGTTTGCCAAGCGCTTTTCCCAGATTCCGGAAGTGCCGCCGATCGCCGAGACGCTGCCCGGCTTCGACATGGGCTTCTACACCGCGCTGTTCGCGCCGGCGGGCACGCCGCGCGACATCCTGCAGCGGGTGTACGCGATAACCGGAAAGGCATTCGCCAATCCGCGCCTCAAGGAGGTCTACGCCGCCAGCGCCGCCGAGCCCGGCACCATGAGCTCGGCCGAGCTCAAGGCCACCATGGCCGCCGAGGTGAGGAGCTGGGGCGACGTGGTGCACAAGGTCGGCCTCAAGATCGACTGACGGGCATGCGGTTTGCTCGTCTCCCGGAACGGAGACCGATGCCATGAGACTTTTACTCGCCCTTGCCGCCGCCGGTGCCGCTTATTACTTCTATCGCCAGCGCGGCCGCTCCACCGGTTCGCAGACCAACGCCAGTGACGCGATCGACAACATCCACCTGCGGCCGAACGCCAGCGCCGACGAACACCTCGACGCGGCGGTGATGGAAACCTTCCCGGCGAGCGATCCGGTATCGTCTGGCAAACCGTCCGAGACCGCCTGGGAGCGGCAGCAGCGCCTCAAGGGCCGTCGTTAAGGACCTTCTGTCTTGCTCCGGCGCCGTTCGACCTGGGCCACCGAGTCGTCCAGCGCGCGCGCAATATGCTGCAGATCGCCGTCAATCAGGATCAGGTAGTCGACGATCCTCGCGATCCTGGCATTGCCTTCGTCGTCATCCTGGAAGTGGTTGAGGTCGAGAAAGCCGTTGGCGCGCAGCGCTTTCACCGCGTGGTCCAGGCCCTCGACTGCCACATCGCTGATTGCCGGACCGCGTGCGCCGAGCACGCAAAGGATCGGGACCTTGCGGTAGTGGGAATGCGAGCGGATGTCGCCGAGAAGAGAAAACATCTGCGACTCGTCGAAATGCACGCTCACGACCACCAGCTTGAAATCGTTCTCGAGCTCGCGCAGGGCCTCGCCGGCGTTGCCGACGAATTTGGTCTCGTGCCGCTCAAGAATGCGCTGAAAACGCTCCAGCATGTCGGAGGTCACGGCAAGCAGAATCTTCGACTGCGGGGGAGGGGTATACCCCTTCATTGGCACCGCCTTGATCGCTGCGGGCGCAAGATACGTGCCCATTCACTCGGGCTTGATGCCGGCCTGGCGCAGGATCGCCGGCCATTTCTCGGCCTCGCGCTTGACGAAGGCGCGGGTCTCCTCGGGCGACATCGAAATAATGCGCCAGCCGTTCACCTCCAGCCGGCGGCGGATTTCGACGTTGTCCACGGCCTTCAGCGTCGCCACCCGCAGCCGCTCGATCACGCCGGAGGGCGTTCTCGCCGGCGCGAAAAGTCCGAGCCAGCTATCGAGCACCAGCTCGGGCAGCCCCGCCTCCGCCGCGGTCGGCACCTCGGGCAGCAGCGCGTCGCGCACTGAGCCCGAGGTGACGAGCGGCCGCACCCGGCCGTCGGCGATGAAGGGCCGCGCGGTCGTCGTGTTGTCGAAGAACAGATCCACGCGCCCGGCGAGCAGATCGAGGTACGCGGGCTGCGCGCCCTTGTACAGGACCTCGAGCACATCGATACCGGCGAAGCGCTTGAGCAGGAGCGCGCTCACGTGCTGCCCGGTTCCGACGCCGGAGGTTGCGATGGTGAGCTTGCCGGGATTGGCACGCGCGTACTCGATGAGCTGGCCGAGGCTCGATGCCGGCAGATCCTTGCGCGCGACGAGCGCATAGGTGAACGCGCCGACCATCGCGACCGGCGCGAAGTCGCTCACCGGGTGGTAGCGCGGCTCAGCGTGCAGCGCGAGGTTGAACGCCATGTTGGCGAGGCCGCCGACCAGCAGCGTATGGCCATCGGCCGGCGCGGCTGCGGCGACCTGCGTGCCGACGAGCGTGCCGCCCCCCGGCCGGTTCTCCACCACGAAGGCCTGCGCGAAGTCCTGCGAGAAGCGCTCGGCGAGGAGCCGCCCGATGACGTCATAACCGCCGCCCGGCGCGCTCGGCACGATGATGCGCACCGTCTTTACCGGATAGTCCTGCGCCAACGCCGCGCATGCCGCCAGGCTTACTGCGGCAAGGAGCGCGCGTTTCAATTCAGTTGAGCGTCTTAAGCCGCGGCATGACGCCGCGCGCGAAGCGCTCCATGTTGGCGCGCGTGAGATTCGCCGGCAGCGTGCCGAACTGGCACATCACGAGAAGATTGCCGAAGCGCATCTCGCGCCAGTAGCCCTCGAACGCCTTGGTCACGGTCTCGGCGCTGCCGCAGACGAAGAGCCCGAGCTCCAGCGCCTGATCGATGGTGACGTCGCCGAACATCTGCGCTTTCGCCTTCATCACGTTCTTCAGCGACTCGCGCGAGGTGTAGCCCGGCGGCAGCAGCATCTCGAGCGGCATCTTGACGAACACGTTGCGGAACGCTTCGAAGTGCTGCTTCGCCTCGGCACGCGCGGATTCGTCGGTGTCGCCGACATAGACCGGCACCGCCCAGCCGAGCTGCCGGTCGTCGCACTGATAACCGTAGCCGGCGCACGTGTCGCGATACGACTTTAAGTAGCGCTGGACCACTTTCACTGGACTGAACGTCTGCAGATACGTGTAGCGCCGCTCGGGGTGCGACGCCCAGTCGATGGTCTCCTTGCTGCCCTGCGACGGGATCCAGATCGGCGGATGCGGCCGCTGATACGGCCGCGGCCAGAGATTGACGTACTGGACGTTGTAGTGGTGTCCGTGAAAGGCAAACGGCCCGGGCTCGGTCCAGGCGCGCACGATGAGGTCGTGCGCCTCGTGGAAGCGGTCGTGCGAGAAAGTCGGATTGACGCCGAAGGTGTGGTACTCGGCGCCGATGCCGCGCACGAAGCCGCTGATCAGGCGCCCGCCGCTGATGACGTCGATCATCGCGTGCTCCTCGGCGACCATCAGGGGATGGCTGCGCAGCGGCAGCGCGCTGCCGAGGATGGCGATCTTCACGCGCTTGGTTTTTCGGGCAAGCGCCGAGGCGGTCACGATCGGCGATGGCATCAGCCCGTACGCCGTCTGGTGATGCTCGTTCACCCCGACCGCGTCGAAGCCGAGCTCCTCGCCGTACTCGAGCTCGTCGAGATAGCGGTTGTAGAGCTTGTGCCCCTTCTCCGGGTCGAAGTTGCGGTTGGGCAGCGTCACCCAGACGGTGCCGTTCTTGCGCCCGGCCGCGAGGTCGAGGTCGGCGTACGGCATCAGATGAAAGAGGACTATCTGCACGCGAAGCGCACCACGAGCTCGCAGAACTCTTCCATCTTCTCCACCTGCGGCAGGTGCCCGCAGCGCTCGAGGATGTTGAGCTCGGCTTTGGGCAGCAGGCGCTTCAGCTCGTGCGCGATGCCGACCGGAAGAATGCGGTCCTGCGCGCCCCAGACGATGCTCACCGGCACGTCGATGCGGTGCAGCCATTTGGTGAGGTGCGGATCGTGCAGCCGCGGCTCCCACGCGAGGCGCGCAGTGGTGTGGCGGTTTTTCAGCGCGAGGTCGATCGATTCCGGCGTCTCCGGGATAGCGAGCCGCGCTTCGGCGTACTTCTGGTCATGGAACAGCCTGCGGACCATGGCCTCCTGCGGCAGCAGGAAGATGTCGGCCGGCTCTGCGCCGTCGGCGCGAATGCCGGCAGGGCTGACGAGCACCAGCGAGCCGATGCGCGCGGTGTTGCGCACCGCCATTTCCATCGCCATCCAGCCGCCCATGGAGCTGCCGACGACAACGGCTCCTTTCAAATCCAACTTTTGCAGGAAGTCGAGATAGAAGTACGCCACATCGTGGATGTTCTCGAGCCATTCGGGCTCGTCCGATTGCCCGTAGCCCGGGTGGTCGGGCACCAGCACATCGAAGCGCGTCGCAAGCTTCTCCATGAATGGCAGCACCACCGGAGCACCGCTCGCGCCGTGCAGAAAAACCAGCGGCGCGCCTTTACCGCCGCGGCGGTAATGCGTCTTGCAACCGTGGACCGAGACGCTGTGGTCAGTGAACGGCATGGGCGAGCTTGCGGCCGGCGACGCCGGAATCCACGATCACACCCGGAATCTCGGCGAAGTTCATCGGCGCCATGACGTGCGCGCCGGCGACGCCGGGAATCTCGGCGAGCTCGCGCAGCACGTCGATGCAGATGTCGCGGCCTTCGCGCTTCGGATCGGCGGCCTGCTCCAGGCGCGCGACCAGGGCATCGGGGATGATGGTGCCGAAGAGCTTCTCGCGCATCCAGCGCGCCGAGCGCGCCGAGGGAATCGGCGCCACGCCGATCAGGATCGGGATCTGCACGCCGCATTGCGCAAGGCGCGCGACGTAGCGGCGCACCACGCCCATGTCCATGCAGAACTGGGTCTGCACGAAGTCGGCGCCGGCGGCGATTTTCAGTTTGAGGCTGTTCGGCTCCCAGCCGGCTGGCGGATCGAGCGGCACGTCGGCCGCGCCGAGTACCACCTTGACCTGACCGTCGATCGGCGTCCCCGAGGGCAGCTTGCCCTCGGCGCGCATGCTGTTCGCCATCGCCAGCAGACCGCGGCTGTCGAGGTCGTACACCGCCTTCGCTTCGGGCTGGTCGCCGGCTTTCGGATCGTCGCCGCCCAGCACCAGCACGTTGCGGATGCCAAGCGCCATCGCGCCGAGCAGGTCGCCCTGCAGCGCAAGGCGATTGCGGTCGCGGCAGGTCATCTGGAATATGGGTTCGATTCCGCTCTGGACCAGAAAGTGCGCGGTCGCCAAGCTCGAAAGATGTACCTTGGCGCCGGCGCCGTCGGTGACGTTCACGGCAGTCGCCAGGCCTTTGAGCGGCATGGCGCGGCGCAGGAACTCGGCGGGATCGGTCGAGACCGGCGGCGTGATCTCCGCCGTGATGACGAACTGACCGCTACGCAGCCTCGCTTGGAGTTCGCTCGCGGCGCGGCGCTCGGAAACCATGGGCCGGCGATGTTAGCACTTCAGAATTCGGGGACGGAGCCCGAATTAGATCGGGCTCCGTCCCCGATTATTAGTAAGTCTTGTACTGCAGGTACTTCCCGGTCATCACGATCTTGACGCGGTCGCCCTTCTCGTTCGGCTGGCGGGTGAGATCCATGTCGAAGTCGATCGCGCTCATGATGCCGTCGCCGAATTCCTCGTGGATCAGCTCCTTGATGCTGGTGCCGTAGACGCTGACCAGCTCGTAGAGGCGATAGATCAGCGGGTCGGTGGGCACGGCAGTGGGCAGCGATCCTTTATACGGAACGGTCTGCAGGATGATCACCGCATCCTCGGGCAGGTCGAAGATCTTGCCGACGGCCTCGGCCTGCTTCTTGGTCATCTGCATCTGCCCCAGGCAGGCGGCAGTGGTCCATTCCTTGGAAGCGCCGACCTTCTTGGCGACTTCGGCCCACTTGATGCCCTTGGTGATCTTGCGAAAGGCGATCAGGTCGGTGACATCCTGGCGCTTCATGGGCTTGCCCAGCGTGGTAAGGGCGGCATCGGGTTCGCGTTTCACGGGTTCCTCCGTTTCATAGGGCTCTCCTCTTTAGGGCCGTAGGTTGACGATCTTTGCAGACGAGACACGCGCCGTGCGCAACTCGCCGCTCTGGTAGCGCTTCGACCGGTTGACGAGAAAATCGACCAGCTGATTGCGGATGCCGTAGTACTGCGCGTCGTGGTGGATCGAGTGGCGGTCGCGCGGCTTGGGGATCGTGTTGTCGACCATCTCGG
>Ga0209647_1003654_pt1 | contig 11820 bp, 7 predicted proteins | sample GraSoi_2013_60cm_FD_185827 | JGI IMG/M metagenome (GOLD analysis project Ga0209647, IMG submission 185827) | Grasslands soil microbial communities from the Angelo Coastal Reserve, California, USA - Sample 9_17_2013_60cm (SPAdes) (version 2) | ecosystem: Environmental > Terrestrial > Soil >... | reverse complement strand
CGCCCACGCGTCGTTGCGCTTCTGACGTCTGCCTTCGGATCAAGTTCGAGGCCGGTCTACGCGAGGCCGGCCTTTTTTTGTGTCAGCATGGGCGCGCAACCCGGATCGCAGCCAGAGCATGAAGATCGACAGGGCAGGTATTCCGTTCATCGCCGGCGCGGCCGTGCCAGCAGCCTTGCTGGCCGACATGCGGCGCTTCGGCTGGGCGACGGGATGTGCCGCCCTCGCGGTGTTCTTCGCGTACTTCTTCCGCGACCCGGAGAGGCGGATCCCGACCGAACCCGGGCTCGTCGTGGCGCCGGCGGACGGCCGGATCGTCGTCGCCGGCCCGGCCGATCCACGCTGGAGTCCGCCCGGCGCGTGGAAGCAGATCACGATCTTCCTGTCGCCGATCGACGTGCACATGAACCGCACCCCCGTCGACGGCCGCGTCACGCGGCTCGAATACCGCAAGGGGACGTTCCTGCCGGCCTATAAAGAGGACGCGGGCCAGAACGAACTGAACGAGATCTGGATCGACCACCACGGCGAGCCCGTGGTCGTGCGCCAGGTCGTCGGCATCCTCGCCCGGCGCATCGTCTGCCGCATCGGCGAAGGGCAGATCCTCGAGCGAGGGGAGCGGATCGGACTGATGAAATTCGGATCCCGCATGGATGTGTTCCTGCCGGCGCGCGCGGAGCTGCGCGTCGGGGTCGGCCAGCACGTCGTGGCCGGCGAGACCGTGGTGGCCCGCCTGCCGGTGGAGTCCCCTGCGAGGACGGATGCTTAATCCGCTCGCCCGGCGGGACGGAGAGCGGCCGCTGCGCTTCAGGCGCGGGGTGTTCCTGCTGCCGTCGCTGATGACGGTCGGCAACCTGTTCTGCGGGTATGCGTCGGTCGTCTACGCCACGCGCGGCGACTTCGACACGGCCGCGGTCCTCATCGGCATTGCGATGGTCCTCGACACGCTGGACGGCTTCCTCGCGCGCCTGACCAAGTCCTCATCCGCGTTCGGCGTCGAGCTCGACTCGCTCGCCGACGTCGTGTCGTTCGGCATGGCGCCGGCGATCCTGACGTTCCACTGGGGCCTGTGGCCGCTGCTGCGCGTCGGGTGGGCGGCGGGGTTCATCTACCTGACCGCGGTGGCGATGCGCCTGGCGCGCTTCAACATCCAGACCGCATCGGTAACGGACAAGCGCTACTTCGCGGGGCTGCCGAGCCCGGCGGCGGCCGGCGTCATCGCGTCGACGGTCTTTCTCTATCCGTGGGGCCTGCAGGACGCGCGGATCGCCGTCCTCGCGCTGCCGCTGGTGATCGTGCCGGCGCTGCTCATGGTCAGCACCATCCGCTTCCGCAGCATCAAGGCGATCGACGTGGGGTGGCGCCGATCGTATATCGCGCTCTTCATCGGCGCCGTGCTGCTCGCGCTGATCGCGTCACACCCGCGCCTTGCCCTCGTGGTGATGTCGTACACGTATATCGTCTGGGCGGTCGCCAGCTATCTCATCTCGCGCTTTCGCCGCAGACCGGCGAATCCCTGATCCCTTATCAGAGATTCCGATCTTCGCGGACAGATCGCGGATTAGGGATTCAGAGGCAGCCTGATGGTCACTGCCGTGCCGTGGCCTTTCGTGCTCTCCACGGCGATCGTGCCGCCGCTGAGCTCGATGTTCCGGCGTGCGATCGGCAGGCCCAGTCCGGTGCCCGTCGTCTTCGTCGAGAAGTAGGGCTCGAAGACGCGGGCGAGCGCGTCCTCGTCCATGCCGAATCCGGTGTCTTCGATCCGGATTGCGACGGTACCGTCCTCGACCCTGGCCGTCAGATGGATGCGCCCGGTGCCGGGCATCGCGTGCAGCGCGTTCTCGATGATGTTCGCCAGCGCGCGGGCGACGAGCGTGCGATCGACGACGACCGGCGGCAGCGGGCCGGCGACGCCATTTCGCAGCTCGATGCGGCCCTCGAGGCCGACGCGGTAGGGCTCGACTACGCCGTGAATCAGCTGCACCGCATCCGTGGAGACGCGACGGGCGGTCGGCGACGAGGCGAAGCTCGAGAACTCGGCGGCGATCTGCCGCAGGAGCCGGACCTGCCCCAGGATGGACGTCACGCAGTCGTCGAGGACCGGCCCCAGCGGCTCGCCGCGATCGAGGTGCACGCGCTGCAGGTGTTCCGCGGAGAGCTGGATGGGCGTCAGCGGGTTCTTGATCTCGTGGGCGACCTGCCGCGCCATTTCCGCCCAGGCCTCGAGCCGGTGCGTGCGCTCGAGCTGGTCGCGCTGCGCTTTGAGCTCGGCGGCCATGCCGTTGAAGGCGTCGACGAGACGGCGGAGCTCATCCGCGGATCGCACGGCGATCCGCGCGTCGAAGTCGCCGCGGGCGATACGACCGGTCGCGCGCGTGAGCTGCCGGATCGGGTCGGCGATACGCTCGGCCATCGACAGCCCCATGGCGGCGCCGAGCAGGATGAAGCAGAGCGCCGCCAGGTGCACGCCGCGATTGAGCTCGTCGACCTCGCGCTCGACTTCGTGCTGCCGGAACGCCAGCGGCACGGTCAGCATCGCGTTCCGCCCGCCGGTGCGCAGCGGGGCCGCGGCGAGCATGAAGGGCGTCGTCCCGAGGCGATCTTCGGTGACGACGCTCGGCAGGCGCTGCAGCACGATGGCGCGATAGACGTCGTCGGGCGTACGCGTCGGCAGCAGCCCTGACTCGAACAGATCGCGCTCGCTCGTGGCGGCGAGCTCGGCCTGCACGTAGACGTTGACGTCCTGGCTGATCAACTGGCTGATCCAGACCATCACGTCGTCGCCGAACGGCGTGGTGACTCCCTCGGCGCCGTGGCGGAGGAGCGCGTCCGATTCCTCGATGACCCGCTGGGCGACGGCGGCGGTGCGGGTCGCCTCCCCCTGAATGTCCGAGATGAGCACCCCGGCGAAGTACGTCCGGATCACCACGGCCAGGATGAGCACGGGGAAGATCGAGACGAGCACGAAGGCGACAAACAGCTTCCGGTAGAAGCTCGCGCGGATCTCGCGGAGCAGTGACCGGCCCGTCCGCGGTCGCGTCCGGGCGAGCCGGGTGAAGGCGGCGTTTGCCATCAGCACCAGGACGTATCCGACCGCCGCGAGCGTCGTCAGCTCGGCAAGACGCACCAGGTGGTCGAAGACACCCGGAATCACGTAGCCCAGGGCGTAGATGAACTGGCGGTCGTTGGCGAAGTAGACGTTGAACCTCGTCGTGCCCTTGTTGAGGACCGTCCAGAACGGCTGTCGCGACCGGTAGACGCGCGCGAAGGTCGCTTCGTCGAGGGGCCAGGCGCCCTGGCCGGAGGTGTAGATAGCGGTCAGGCCCCAGCCGTAGACCGTGAACTCGATCTCTCCCGCGGGCGGCCCCTCGAGCGGGTTCGCACCCGACGCGCTGAACGCGTCGAAGTACGCGGATTGCGATCGGATGAAGGGCAGCGTGCGGTAGTCGAAGACGACGCGCACGACCAGCGTGGCGACGGGCCGGCCGTCCACGCAGACGCTGCGCTGCGCGTGCAGCGTGTTGCGCTCCTGCGCGCCGCCGAACAGCAGTGCCTCGCCGAAGACCTCCCATTGACAGCTCCGCAGGGGTTCGCGCGTCTGTGTGACGTTCGTGTATTCGGGAAAATTCAGCGCGAACGGGCGCCCGACGAGCGCTCCGTTCTGATCGTAGATCTCGAGATCGCTCGTCAGGCGCGCGCGCGCGAGGACCGTCTGGCTCCAGATGCGGAACGCCGTGTCGGTGGGCCCGGATCTGGCGGACGACGTCGCGGGGCGCGCGACGAGGTCGGCCAGACCCGGCAGCACGTCAATCTCGTGGAGCGCCTCCCGCAGGCGATCCTGCAGTTCCTGCGGATGCGTCATGGCCTCGACGGCGTATCGCGTCTCGATCAAGTTGCGCATCGCCCGCTCGGCGAAGAAGTGCACCGACGGATACACCAGCAGGGCCGGCAGCAGGAACGCCATGAAGAGCGCCAGGATCCGGGAGGCGACGGTCGCGTGCCGGTACCATGTGGCGAGACGGGGCGCGACGAGCGCGGCCGCCACGCACGCCAGCGCGCCGAGCGCGACGGCCGAGACCGGCACCGGCCAGTTCCGCCTCGCGCCCAGGACGGCGACCCCCGCGATGGGCACCAGCCACAGCGTGGCTGCCGCGACATGGCGCGACGACCAGCGGCGGGGCAGGCGCCAGCGCGCCAGCGCCATCACGCACGCGAGGGCGCCGGTCCACAGGACCGCGGCGTGCCCGAGCAGGACGCCGGTGAGCGTCGCGAGCCTCGGCGCGGTCCACGGGTGCAGCGAGAAGTGCCGCAGGTCGACGGCGGCCGGATCGAGGCTGCGTCCCATCACCCATTCGAACAACACCAGCAGCCCGGCGAGGAGAACGCCGCAGGCCAGCTGTGTCGTGATGAAGAGGACCAGCTGGTCGTCGGGCCGGCGCCGCCGCGAGCGCAGCGCCACGCGCAGGCGTACGGCCGCCGAGACGATCGTCGCCGAGAGCGCCGCCGCGCCCGTCCCGGCCAGCAGGAGACGGAAGGCGGTGCGGTTCACGCGCACGGCGGACCACGGGGCGATCGTGAAGGCGAGCCACAGCAGCGCGCCGCCCGCGACGATCGCCACCAGGGTCATCAGCGTCAACCGCCACTCCCGGCGCGGGGACCGCGCCGCGGCCCGGCCGTCGAGCAGCGGCCCCGCAAGCAGCAGGACCGTGAAGGCCAGCGCCGCGATCGACAGCGCCCCGACGGTCCGGCGCAGCGCCAGGCGGGTCGAGGCAAGCTCAGAGGTCGCGATGGACGCGTCGAGCAACCGGACGCCGTCGGGCGCCTCGATGACAAACGTCGCCGCTGACGGGGAGGCCGCCGGCGGCGGTCCGGCCGGATCATGGAGGCGCAGCGACACGGGGCCTCGCGCCGTCGGCATGACGTACTCGTTCGTCGTCGTCAGGAGGGAGGACGGCGGCGCGGGCGTGAGGACGTGCTCGACCGCGACCGCGCCGAGACGCGCGGGATCCGATCCGGGGGAGGGGATCGGCTGCAGGTGCACGAGCCGCAGGCCGAGCGGCGACGGCGTGACGAAAAGGACGGCGGACCCCTTGGTGCGATCGCGCGGCAGGTCCGACGCGCGGCCGGCCCAGGCGCGCGGCGCGCCGTTGGCGTCGTAGATCGTGACCGCGAGGACCTCGGCGTCCTCCGGGAGGCGATCGTGCGCGGCCTTGGCGGCGTCGAACAGGATCCGGTCCGCCTGGTCGCTGCCGGCGTCGGTCGCCATCGCGCGCGACACGGACGCGTCGGCGGCCAGCCCGCGCGCCACGCCCTCGACATCCGCCGTCATCTCGACGAACGCCGCGCGGACGTCCTGCCGGACGCGCGCCGCGGCGCCCGCGTCGGCCGTGCCCAGGCGGACGACTTCAATCGCCGCGCCGCCGAGGATGATGAGCGCGGCCGCGGCGCAGCCACCGGCGACCAGCCGCGTGACGTTTACGCGACGTTCACGGGTCAGCCTCGTCTCAATCGCCGTCTCGACCACCTCCTCGGCAGGATACACGATGTATAGTGGCGTGTTTGGCCATGCAGCAGACACCCGGGCTGAAGGCCGCCCTGAAGCGCGGCGCGCTCGTCGCCGCCGCCAACTGGCCGCTCGTCATCGTCGGGTTCGTCGCCGACGCGAGCGTGAAGCTGTTGCTCGCCGTGCCGATCGCCGGCGGCGCCTTCCTCGTCGCGCTGCTCCTGGACACGCCGCTCACCGCGCTCCTGCGCGGCGACGTGCGGGAAATGGTCACCGCGATCGTCTCCGCGCTGATGGCCAGCCCCGTGGCGCTGGCGGCGTTCGTGGCGTCGGCGGCGCTCGTGTTCGTGGTGGGATCGATGCTCCAATTCATCGTCAAAGGCGGCACTGTCGCGCTGCTGGCCGAGGCGGAGCGGATCGCCGGTCCGATCGAGAGGCCGCCGCTGCGGCTCGAGCACTTGCGACGCGCGCACGTCGTCGGCATCGACGCGTTCATCGCGGCGTGCGCCCGGTTGTGGCGCCGGTACGTCCGGATCGGCATCGGCCTGCTGCTCGTCTACGGCCTCACCGCGGCGGTCTACCTCGCGTTCATCTTCGGCGGCTACGCCCTGGCGGACAACTCGGCGATCCTGTTGGGATGGACGGTCGCCGCCGCGGCCGCGTCGAGCGTCTTGATCGTGTGGCTGGCCATCCTGAATTTCTTCTATCTGATGACCCAGATGGTGGTCGCGATCGAGGACGTCAGCGTGCGAACGGGCGTGCGGCTGGCGGTGGGGTTCGTCTGGGGCCACCTGCGTGACGTCGGCGCGGTCTTCGGCGTCGTGCTGGTCGTGGTGATCATCGCGACGGCCGCGTCGATCCTGGCGACCGCGGGCCTCGGGCTGATCGCCTTCGTGCCGCTCGTGGGCCTGGCCGTGCTGCCGCTGCAGCTCGCGGCCTGGCTGGTCCGGGGCATCGTCTTCGAGTACCTGGCGCTGGCCGCGCTTGGCGCGTACCTGTCGCACTACCGCTGGTATCATTATTCAGCCCCTCACGCATGACCACGAATCACGACCAGTTTCTCTCGACGGCCGCGACGGGGCTGAAGGAGTCGGCGATCCGCCGGATGGGCGCGGTGCTCGCCGCGGGCCGCGACATCATCTCGTTCGCCCCCGGATATCCCGCGCCCGATACCTTCCCCTGGGCCGAGCTCGGGCAGATCGCGGCCGAGCTCCTGGGCGGCCGCGATCCCGGCGTCCTGCAGTACGGCCCGACACGCGGCTACCGCCCGCTGCTCGAAACGATCGCCGCGATCATGGCGCGCCGCGGCATCGCGACAACGCACGAGGATCTGCTCGTCACGACAGGGTCGCAGCAGGGATTGGATCTCGTCGCGCGGGTGCTCGCCGATCCGGGTGACGTGATCCTCGTCGAGCTGCCCACCTACGTCGGCGCGATCGCCGCGTTTCGCAACCTGCAGGCGAGCCTCGTCGGGGTGCCGCAGGACGCCGACGGGATCGACCTCGACGCGTTGGACGCCACCTGCGCGCGCCTGCGCGGCGTGGGGCGCCGCGTCAAGTTCCTGTACGTCGTCCCGAACTTCCAGAATCCGACCGGCCTCCTCATCAGCCTCGCCAAGCGGCAGCGGCTGCTGGACTGGGCCGAGCGCCACGACGTGCTGATCGTCGAGGACGATCCGTACCGCGAGCTCTATTTCGAAGACTCCGCGAGCGAGGCGGACGTCCGGCCGATCAAAGTCGACGACCGGCACGGGCGCGTGATTTACCTGAGCAGCTTTTCGAAGACGCTCGCGCCGGGTTTCCGCGTGGCCTGGATCGCCGCGCCGCCGGCGCTCGCGGCGAAGTTCGAAATGGCCAAGCAGGCCGGCGACCTGCTGACAGGATCGCTCGACCAGCGTCTGGTCTACGAGGCGTGCCGCCGCGGCGTGCTCGAGCGGCAACTGCCGATCTTGCGCGCGCACTACGCGCACAAGCGCGACGTGATGGAGCAGGCGCTCCGGCGCGAGCTCGGGGCGGCCGTCCGCTGGCCGAAGCCCAAGGGCGGGTTCTTCCTGTGGCTCACGCTCGCCGCCGGGCTCGACGCGGACAGGATGATCCCGCGGGCGGTCGAGCAGGGCGTGATCTACGTGGCCGGGGAAGCGTTCTACGTGAATGGCGAAGGACACAACACGCTGCGCCTGTCGTTCTCCGCGCCGACACCCGAACGGATTGACGCAGGCGTGGCCCGTCTCGCGCTTACCCTCCGCGGCGAATCGGCAGCACTGGAGACAGCGGCCGCAGCTGCAGCCCCGGGAGCGCCGTAAACGGCTCGAGCGGCGGGTCGCGCAGGACCACCGGCCAGTCCATCGTCGACAGCGGGCGCAACGGCGGATCGCCGAAGATCAACGCGCCGAGCACCCGCCCGATCGGCTCGAGCACCGCATCGGTCAGGAACGGCAGCCCCGGCATCGCCTCGAGCGCCGACAACGGTACGAGCGACGCCTCGTCAACCGGGGCGATGAAGGTGAGCTGCCATTCGTTCGACAACCCTCCAGTCACCGCGAACACGTTCACGCCCTCGGGCGTCTCGCGGATATCGGGCGGGACGTCCCGCTGCACGTCCGCGGGCAGCGCGATCGCCCCGCTCGAACGCCCATCGCCGTCGTACACCATGGAGAGCTGGGGCGCGACCGCCGGCACGAAGATCACATGACCGGCCGCGATCACGCCGGCGATCGGGCGGCGGCGCAGGGGACTCGTCCACCGCTGGTTGCCGTTGGCGCGATCGAGCGCGTACACGACGTTGTTGAGCGCCGCGAAGTACACGCGCTCGTCGTCCACGGCGATCCGGCCCGTCGGGATTGAGCCGATGAATCTCGACCAGCGCACTGAGCCCGTGCGGGCGTCCAGGGAATAGAACTGCTTGTCGCCCGCGCCGGCGTAGACGCGGCCGCCGTGCGCCGCGAGGGCGGTCACGCCGCCCGGCAGGTACGTGTCCCAGGCCACCTCGCCGGACGCGAGCGTCAGCGCCAACACGCGGCCGTCGTCCGCGCCGAGGTAGACACGGTCGCCGTCGACGTCGGGCGCGAGGCGCGCGCCGCCGGCCGCATGCCGCCACGCGACCTGACCGTTTCTTGCATCAATCGCCAGGATCTCGGCGTCGGTGACGGCGATGATCACGCCGGGGCGGCTCACCAGCGGCGCGATGGCCTTGATGCGGGGGACGATCCAGGCGCTTCCGCCGTCCTGCCCGCGCAGCGCCTCGATCGCCTCGCCGGCCGACACGAAGACCAGGCCGGCGCCGGCGGCCATCGGCACGCCGACATCCTTCGCGATCTTCCATAACTCGTGACCGTCGGTGGCCGAACGCGCGGTGAGCTGCGCGGATTTCAAGGCGATGAAGACCCGATCGCCGTCGCTGACGGGGGGCACGCTGGCGGCGCCCTCGAGGTTCGTCGACCAGAATGACGTGATCGGAAGTCCGGGCGGCGGGGGCTTGTCCGCGGCCGCCGATCGCGCTGAGGCAGACACGAGGAGAACCGCGGTGAGCGCAAGCGCCCTACAAGATATGGTGGTCCAGCTCCGCGACACGCCTTATAATAGCGTGATGTGATTGGGTAACTGGTGATTTCGTAACTTGGTGATTTCGTATCCGCGGCCTCCCGGCCCCGATTTGAACGCACGCGCGAGAGCGCGCGCGACGCCAGATTACCAAGTCACCACATCATCTCGTCACCAAATTCCCGTGACTCACCAAACCATCGTCGTCCTCGATTTCGGTTCCCAGTTCACGCAGTTGATTGCGCGCCGGCTCCGGGAACTGTCGGTGTACTCCGAGATCCTGCCGTTCAACACGTCGCTCGCGGAGATCCGCGCGCGGAATCCGGTGGGCATCGTGCTGTCGGGCGGACCTCGCAGCGTGTCCGAAGCGTCGGCGCCCCGGTGCGTGCCCGGCGTCTTCACGGCGGACGTCCCGGTGCTCGGCATCTGCTACGGCATGCAGCTCATGACCGACATGCTGGGCGGGCAGGTCGCGCCGGCGCCGCACCGCGAGTTCGGGCATGCGACGATCACGATCGACCCCGCGGCGCCGATCCTGAAGTCGGTCGGACCGGAGCTTCGCGTCTGGGCCAGTCACGGCGACTTCGTGAAGACCGCGCCACCCGGGTTCACCGTCACCGCCACCAGCGCGAACGCTCCCGTCGCCGCGATGGTTGACGAGTCGCGGCGCTTCTATGCGCTCCTGTTTCATCCGGAGGTCGCCCACACCGATCGCGGCACCGAGATCCTGCGCAATTTCGCGCTCGACGTCTGCGGGTGCACCGGCGACTGGACGATGGCGTCGTTCGTCGAGGAAACGGTGGGCAAGATCAAGGCGCAGGTCGGAGACGGACGCGTCGTCTGCGGGTTGAGCGGCGGCGTGGACTCCACGGTGGCGGCGCTCCTCATTCACGAGGCCATCGGCGATCGTCTGACCTGCATTTTCGTCGATAACGGCGTCATGCGGCTCGACGAAGCGGGGCAGATCCGCCGGCGGTTCGAGCGCCTCCGGCTCCCGCTGGTCTTCGCCGACGCCACGGCGCTGTTCCTCGATCGTCTGGCGGGCGTGACGGACCCGGAGCGGAAGCGGAAGATCATCGGCGGCGCGTTCATCGAGGTCTTCGAAGCGGAGGCGAAGAAGCTGGGGGAGTTCGAGTTCCTGGCGCAGGGCACGCTGTATCCGGACGTGATCGAGAGCGTCTCCGTTATCGGGCCGTCGCACGTGATCAAGAGCCACCACAACGTGGGCGGGCTGCCCGAGCACATGCGCTTCACGCTGGTGGAACCGCTGCGGCAGCTCTTCAAGGACGAAGTGCGCGCGGTCGGTCAGGAGCTCGGGCTCGACGACGAGTTCGTCTGGCGGCAGCCGTTCCCCGGTCCCGGCCTCGCGGTACGCATCCTCGGGGAAGTGACGCCGTCCCGGCTGGACCTCGTGCGGCGCGCCGATGCGATCGTCGCGGAAGAGGTGAAGAAGGCGGGCTGGTATCGGCACCTGTGGCAGTCCTTTGCCGTGCTCCTGCCGGTGCAGAGCGTGGGGGTGATGGGGGACGCGCGGACCTACGAGTACACCGCCGCGATCCGCGCCGTCGAGAGCCGCGACGGGATGACGGCCGACTGGGCGCGCCTCCCCCACGAGCTGCTCGAAGCGATCTCGTCGCGTATCGTGAACGAGGTCCGCGGGATCAACCGGATCGTCTACGACATCAGTTCCAAGCCGCCTTCGACTATAGAGTGGGAATAACATTGCCGATTGCAGACTGCAGATTGAAGATTGACGGATTGAGGATTGGGGAGTGTCGATTGGCGCGCAGGCGCCGATCAGCAGAGCCCCAATCGACACTCAACAGTCTTCAATCCGTGAATCTGCAATCTGCAGTCTGCAGTCGCCAATGAGCGCCTTCGTCCACCTCCACCTGCACTCGGAGTATTCGCTGCTCGACGGCGCGTGCCGGATTGAGGAGCTGCTCGACAAGGCGGTCGAGCTGAAGATGCCGGCCATGGCCATCACGGAGCATGGCAACATGTTCTCGTCGGTCATCTTTCACGATCAGGCGCGGAAGCGCGGGATCAATCCCATCCTGGGCTGCGAGGTGTACGTCGCGCCGGGCGATCGGCGGACCAAGAGCGGCACGCCCGGGGAGACCGCGAACCATCTTGTCCTGCTCGCGGAGACCAACGAGGGGTACCACAACCTCATCAAGCTCGTCTCGTCGGGCTACACCGAAGGCTTTTACTACAAACCCCGCATCGACAAGGATCTGCTCGCGCAGCACGCGAAGGGGCTGATCGGCCTCAGCAGCTGCCTGAAGGGGGAAGTCGCCACCGGCCTTCGCACCGAGCAGCAGCAGAAGGCGATCGCGGCGGCCGCGGCGTACCGGGACATTCTCGGGCGCGGGAATTTCTTCCTCGAGATGCAGTACCAGGGGATCGACGACCAGCGCGTGGTCAACACGGGCCTCCAGCCGATCGCGAGCGACCTCGAGATCGATCTCGTCGTCACCAACGACGTGCACTACTTGAAGAATTCCGATTTCAAGCCGCACGACATCCTGCTCTGCATCGGCACGGGGAAGACCGTCAACGATACCGAGCGGCTGCGGTACCACGGCGACCAGTTCTACCTGAAGACCGACCAGGAGATGGCGGCGGTCTTCCCGGACCACGCCGACGCCGTCGCGCGGACGGTCCGGATTGCCGAGCGCTGCAGCGTCGATCTCTCGTTCACGGAGAACCATCTCCCGAACTTCGAGGTGCCGGCGGGCTTCACGCTCGACGCCTACTTCGAGCACCAGGTGCGGC
>Ga0209647_1003652_pt1 | contig 11828 bp, 16 predicted proteins | sample GraSoi_2013_60cm_FD_185827 | JGI IMG/M metagenome (GOLD analysis project Ga0209647, IMG submission 185827) | Grasslands soil microbial communities from the Angelo Coastal Reserve, California, USA - Sample 9_17_2013_60cm (SPAdes) (version 2) | ecosystem: Environmental > Terrestrial > Soil >... | reverse complement strand
CGCATCGCCGCCACGCGCGTTCTTGAGGCACAAGCTCAACTCGGCATCACGCGTGCGAACCAGTTCCCCTCAGCAAGTGTCGGCGCAGGGGTCTTCCGCCAACAAAACGCGAAGGTTTCAAGTGTGTTTCCAGCCTACGAGGTGAACGCTGGTCAGCTCAACCTATCGGTTATTTGGAATCTGGACTTCTGGGGAAAGTACCGACGACAAACCGAGGCAGCCCGTGCAGAGTTGCTCGCAACGGAGTGGGGCCAGCAGGCAGTGATTTCTTCACTGGTTGCGAATGTGGCGACGGCCTACTTCCAACTTCGGGCACTGGACGCTGAACTTGAGATTGCCAAGCGCACCTTGGGGTCGCGACAGCAATCGCTGCAATTGACTCGCGTGCTCGAGACTCATGGTTCGGCGTCTGATCTCGATGTCAGCCAGTCAGAGCAACTCGTTTACACTGCGTCAGAGACGATCCCCGATCTCGAGCGGCAGATCCAGCAGCAGGAAAATTTGCTCAGCATTTTATTAGGACAGAACCCCGGCTCCATTCCCCGCGGCCGCGCCCTCACCGAAGAGCCCGTTCTGGGGAGCGTCCCTGCCGGCCTCCCCTCCGAACTGCTTGAGCGTCGACCAGACGTCCGTGAGGTAGAAGCAAACGTGATGGCAGCGAACGCCCAGATCGGCGTTGCAAAGGCCGCGTTCTTTCCCAGTCTCTCCCTTACGGGGACAGGCGGACTCGAAAGCAACGTTCTGCACCACTTTCTCCAACAACCGTCGCAAACCTGGAGTGCAGGCTTCAACATTACACAGCCGATCTTCGAAGGTGGAGCACTTCGCTCGCAACTCAGGCTCGCCCGAGCGCAGTGGCAGGAAAGTGTACTTTCCTACGAACAAACCGTGCAGGACGCGCTGCAACAGGTATCGAACGGACTCGTTGCCTATCAGAAAGATCGAGAGTTCCGCGAACAACAGGAGCTGCTCGCCCAAGCGGCGGAACGCTCGGACCGCCTCTCGTTGGTTCTATATAAGCAGGGCGGTGGGAGTTATCTGCAAGTGCTAACCAACGAAACGAACTATTTCTCCGCAGAACTAAACCTTGTTGACGCACAGCTGAACGAGCGGCTTGCCCTTGTCCAGCTCTATCAATCGCTGGGTGGTGGCTGGCAACAGTGAATGCTCAAGAGTAAGTAAAAGAGCGGCCCAGGCGTCTTTGCCTCCAGGAGCGACTTTGATCATCGCCAAGCAGCAAGAATGGCTCAAACAAATGGAGGGCATCCTTGAAATCCTCAACGAGGGTGTGGGGATCACGGACGGCGCCGGGCCTCTTCGTGACGACATCACGCTAATCCTAGCTGAGATCCGGTAGCGACTGTAGCTATCTAGGTTCATACGGCATCCAACAGAAATGATGGGCATAGTCACTCGTATACCCGTGGCGAACGATGTAAACCGTGACGAAGCGTTAATCCGCACTCCTATACCCGCAGCGACCTCGGCAAACCGTTACGAAGCGATACTCAGCATCAGTGAAGAGCTGCAGCGTCAGAACGACCGGCTCCAGTTGCTGCTGAATCTGACGAGTAGAATCACGTCGAGCCTCGACCTCCGAGAGGTCTTACGCGCGATTGCAGCGAATATCCGCCAAGTTATACAAGCTGATTTGGTAACCGTTTCGCTGCCCGACGGGGCATCGGGGAAAATTAGGGTATTTGCCGTGGATTTTCCGCACGGCAAGGGGCTCATCAAAGAAGATCTGGTCGTTGCGCCGAGCGCTGCCACCAAAAAAGCAATGGACACTTTGAAACCCGTAGTCCTTGACAGTTGGGACTCCGACAAGTGCGTGTCTGGAGCGACAGAGATCGCGGCCGCGGAAGGCCTAAAAGCCAAGTGTATTATTCCACTTGTAAATCGCGATCGGGTCCTCGGACTTTTATGTCCTTCGCGCACGACAGAGACCCCTTTTCTGCAAGAAGATGTTGATTTCTTGAGCCGGGCGTCAGGACAGATCGCAATCGCAATTGAAAACGCACTGGCCTACCAGGAAATTTCTGAACTCAAGGACAAGCTCGCACAGGAAAAACTCTACCTGGAAGAGGAAATTCGCAGCGACAGCGGCTTCGAGCGGATTATTGGGAAAAGCACTCCACTAAAGCATATTCTGGAATTGGTGGACACCGTCGCCCCGAGCGATTCCACGGTTCTGCTGCTGGGCGAGACCGGAACGGGCAAGGAGCTCATTGCGCGCGCAATCCACGACCGCGGCCGACGTAAGGACCGTACCTTTGTGAAACTTAATTGTGCCGCAATCCCCACGGGCCTGCTGGAGAGCGAATTATTTGGGCACGAAAAGGGCGCGTTCACCGGAGCCATTACCCAAAAAATCGGGCGATTGGATCTAGCCGACCAGGGCACGCTCTTCCTGGACGAAGTAGGGGACATCCCAATTGAAATTCAGCCGAAACTGCTACGCGCTCTGCAGGAGCGCGAATTTGAACGCCTGGGAAGCACACATACGCGCAAAGTGAATGTGCGTCTGGTCGCCGCAACGAACCGCAACCTGGAAAAAATGATTGCGGAACGCGAGTTTCGCAGTGACCTGTTCTACCGGTTGAATGTCTTTCCGATTCGGATACCCTCCCTAAGGGAGCGCAAGGAAGATATTCCGCTACTCGTTAGTTATTTCGTGCAGAAGTTCGCAAAACAGATGCAGAAACAAATTGAATCGGTACCTTCTGCAGTGATGAAAGGACTCACGGCTTGGGAATGGCCTGGGAATATCCGCGAATTGGAGAATTTCATCGAACGCGCAGTCATCCTGACGCGCGGCAAGGCACTCGAAGTACCGCTCACAGAACTGAGAAAAACAGAAACCGAGATGGCGATAGATGCCGTCGTCATCAACAAGAAGCGAGCGGCTCGCAAAGCATTCAGCTCAGGACCTGATATCTACGCCGGCGCTGAGGAGTACGAAAGGAAGCAGCGCGAGGAAATCATACAGGCGCTTACTGCGTGCAAGGGCCGCGTAGGCGGTACGGATGGTGCTGCAAACCGATTGGGTATCAGCCGAACTACACTTATATACCGAATGAGAAGGCTTGGAATCTACGCGAAGCTGTATTCCTGAATAGCCGAAGCTTCGTTTTTGAGAGTGACCGTAGTCATCTCCAGCAGGCGATGTCTAGAAACACTTGGTCGAAGAATCGGCTTTTCGTGGAAGTGAATTTGGACGTGGATCTTTGTATCGTGATGCCACTGTCTCGACAAATTTTCAACCCACAATCCAACCCACAGCACTCACTGTCCTGCGGGATTTTCAACGACTTAGCCGGCTATTGGCAGTCCCCACGGTCTTGTAAGTTGTTGTAAACCTATCAAGGGGCCGCTGTCATACTGGAACGGAACGGCCCTAGTAGCTCGGCGACGCTGCGAATCGCCACACGGAGACTAGGTCTCAAGCAGCGTGCCCAGTGCCCCAGGCCACCGAGTCTCGAAGTCGACATCTCGTTGGAGTCCGCGATCCAACAGAGCCTGGATTCTCTGCTGCGTTTCAGGCCAAGTCAGCGCGGTCTCAAAAGAAGTGATGGCGGCGAGGAGCCGGTCGGCGGACGGCAACGAGACATGGTTGACGAGATTCTTCGCGGCGGCGATGGCACGCCGGTCGAAGGAGGCGATCCGGCGCGCGAGCGCGTCAACGAAGCCGTTCAGTTCGGCGTCTGGAAGCGCCCGGTTGACGTATCCGTATCGTTCCGCGGTGTCACCGTCGAAATCGTTCGCGCCAAGAACGATTTCGAGCGCGCGACCGCGGCCGACCAGATGTGAAAGACGTTCCGTACCGCCGCCGCCGGGATGCAATCCCACCCCGACTTCGGGTTGGCCGAGTCGCGTGTTTTCGCGCGACGCGAAGCGCATGTCGCAGGCGAGGACGAACTCGCTGCTCACGCCCCGGACACAGCCTCGGATCTTCGCGATGCTGACCACCGGAGACGTGGTGAGACGCACGAACGTATCCATCAGGATCGGGAGACCCGAAGCCCCGACAGCAGTCATGATGTTCCCTAAGTTGCCGGTCAAATCAAAGTGGGCAAGGTAAAACTCTGGGTTCGCGCTTTCAAATACGACGACCCGCAGGCTCGGGCTGGCGTTCATTCGCGCGAGCAGATCCTGTAGGGCTTCGAATATGCTGGCGTCTACGATGTTGAAGGGCGGGTAATCGAACACACCCCTCCAGTACGCAGGCGTTTCCTCGATCACCCGCACGCGCGCCGCAGAATCAGTATTAGCCATATGTTTCTCCCTTCTTAGACCTCGAAACCGCGGGACGACGAGGTGATCTTCTACCCTTATATAGGAACGCATGCGCGCGAGGGCCCCGACACAACGGACTAAGCTCTTATGGCACGGACTGAACTCCAAAGCGCACCTCGATTGATCCAATCTGGGTACAGCTTGAGCATTTCGTCATATAGTTCCCGTGCGGTCGTCGTACGTAGGGCAAGGCGCTCGAAATCGCGAATATATTTCCGGGTTTCTCCCAGGATCCGAGGGCTATCATCGTTCCCGACGCGCTTATGTCCGGCGATTACAGCACGTGGCTTAAGCGACTCCATTTTATCGAGGGCAGCAATCCACTCTTGCCGCTTCTGCTGATCTGGCGACTCTGACAGATGCAGATGATCGCCGTTGTAGGCGGCATCACCGGCAACGATCAAACCGATGGACGGAACGTGAAGGCAGGTTGTGCTAGCGGTGTCGGTGTATCCGAGTGGCACACTGACTAAATCGTGGCCTTCCAGGTTAATGACGTTTCCGGTCAGCTCCTCAGCAATTGCAGGATGGCTGGAAATCTGGCCGGGAAAACGCGGATTCCAAAACGTAGCGAGAGACTCTGGCGATGCCTGCTGGCGCATAACCTTAATCACATCCGGCCGCGCGACAAAGCGGGCACCTGGAAATCGCTCCAGAACTGTACTAGTGCCAAAGAAATGATCGCCATGGCCATGCGTGGCTTAGATCGTCGTCAGATTCTTTCCGCTCGCCCCAACCCAATTCGTCAGGGCGCGCGCCTGCTCGACTGTAATAGGAGTGTCGACCAGGACAGCGTCGCGCTCCCCAAAAATAAGGGTTGAAGAAATAGGCGGCCACGGCCGTTCTTTTTCGCCTGGAGGCAAATCGCTGGTGATAGCGGGTATGCTGGGTGCCAAAAACACGTCCCATCCCAGAGATGTTTCTTGGGTTGTTCGGCCGGTTTTGGACGCACTGGTATTGGATTGTTCCTGAGTTGAGCGGGCTTGGTCAGCTCGGATTGGCCAATCCGTAGCCGATACGAGAGCAATTCCGAAGGCATTCGATAGGAACTCACGTCTTGAAGTCACGATGGCCCCCTTCCAATTAGATCTGAGCTCTGCCGCCGTCAACGAACAGTTCGATCCCTGTGACGAAACTGGAGTCATCCGACGCGAGAAACAACGCCACCTTGGCAACTTCCTCGGGTTCCCCCATGCGTCCCATCGGGATGGTGGACACAATCCGCCCAATCACGTCGGCAAATTGCCGGCTCACCAGCGGCGTATTGATCGGACCCGGACTAACAACGTTTGAGCGGATATGACGGTCCTTCAGGTCTGTAGTCCAGGTTCGCACGAAAGAGCGGATTGCAGCCTTACTTGCGGCGTACACGCCGAAGCCCGCAGTACCCTTAACACTCGCGACAGAGCCGTTGAGAATGATGGATGCGCCATCCTTCAGTAGCGGTAAGGCCTTTTGCACCGTGAAGAGCGTTCCCCTCACATTAATGTTGAACAGTTTGTCGAAATGCTCTTCGGTGACAGCCCCAAAAGGAACAAATTCGCCAACGCCGGCGTTGGCGAAAACGATGTCGATTCGCCCGTTCTGTTTAGAGACAGTCTCGTAAAGACGATCAAGGTCGGCGAGTTTGGCAACGTCGCCCTGCACGCCAGAAACGTTGCCGCCGATTGCCTTTACGGCCTCGTCGAGTTCCTTCTGGCGGCGGCCCGTGATGAAGACATGGGCACCTTCTTTCACGAAAAGCTTTGCCGTGGCGAACCCAATTCCTTCTGTGCCGCCGGTGATGACAGCGGTCTTACCTTCGAGCTTTTTGAGCATTGTCTTTCTCCGCTGTTGTTGAACGCTGAACTCGCGACCTCCGATGCTTCACTCTCGATCACTTGCGTCCGAGCACCGCTTGGCCGAGGTGATAGGAGAGATGGTTCGTGCGGCTCAGTAGGATGGCGAAGCGATTGCGCGAAGGATCTTTGGCAAAATCTTCCTCCGATACGGCCGAGTGCCTCTGGACCCAATCGGACCAAGACATTTTGTCAAACCCCTTCCGCAATTCAGCATTGATGACGTTCCATGCCTGGCGAACTTGTTCGTGCGAAGGAATATCGGCTCGCGATTTGTCGGGGTTTGAGACGAAGGCGACATCAAACTCGGGATGTAGTCGTTCTCCCAGCGACAATAGCGGCAGCATGGCGTCGTGTACGGCTGTCAAATGTCCCCACAAGTAAAGAAGCCTGTTTTTGCCTGGGGCTACTTCCTGCAGAATCTCCGCGGACGAGAGGCCTCCAAAAAGCTTGTCCGCGCGGTCAATTTGGGTGTTCCATGTTTTCAGCCCGAGAGCTACGTAAGAATCTTCGTTTCCCATGACTTCGTCTCCTATCAACCACTGCGTTTCATTTGTATTGCGGAAAAGTCTTTCCGAACATGGGCGCGCCGCTTTTCGATTGCTCTTCTGTGGCCTCATCCTGAATCACATCCCAATGTTCGACGAGTAATCCGTTCTCGATGCGTAAGATGTCGGCAGCGATCCAATTTGCAGGGGCGCCGAATCCCGAAAACCGTCCGTGCACAATGACAAAATTGCCTTCCGCAACGATCGTTCCCGCATCGTACTTCAACGTTGGCGGAAGGCCCTTGATGAGATCGAACAGGCCTTCACGACCGGGAGCGATGTGAGCGCTATGTTGAATGTATTGGGTGACCAGAAACGCTCCGCCGTTGCGTAGTCACGCTTGTTGAAAAGCGCGTCGAAAGCCCTGAGTACCAGCGCCTTGTTCTTCTCCGCGAGATCACCCGCCATCGCTTGTTTCCTCCAGTCCTGAATAATTCGTCAACGGCCTCTTCAAGCCTCAAGAGGGCGATTGAAACCCGACTTCCGAACGACTCCAATTGAAATTCAAGTCCTCCTGAGTCAGGGGTCCCCCGATCTGCTCATGACCGTAGTGATGTTCGTACACAACCCTGGACGCCGACCATCTCCGAATCGCGTACCACTTCAAAGTGCACCGTCTCCCGCCGACGCCGATGAGGTCGATCCTCCATTCGGAATGTGTCTCATTGGCACTGTCTCGGGGAACCTGAGTCAGCTGAACCGATATCGACAATCCGGCAACCTCAGCCATTACGTGAAGCGGCACTAGAAAACTCAATAGAAAGGGACGCACTCTCGCCTTTCCACGGATTGTCTTCGGCGAATCTTCAATGCTTACCTCGACATCATCGGCGTAAAATTTGTCAAAGATCTCCAGAAACTCTTCGTAGCTACTGGCGATTTCGGCGTGCAGGATCGCCGCGTTCAGGATTAGCTCCGCGGCCTGCGAGCTCTTGTACGCGTTGCCGTCGAATTGGCTAACGGTCATGCGATTATTTTCAGAGGTCATCGGGTCTTCCTTTATCCGTGCTTGGTTTGCGGTGCGATCGGCAAGGATCTGTGAAGCAGATACACCACGAAGAATTGGAGGACGGCGATAAAGAGCGGCCCAGCGCATTTCCCAAGATCATGCTCAAACAGACCGATTCCGGCATCCAGCACTTGCATGGCGCCGGCGAGAGCACCCAAGGTCAGCAACGCAGGCGTCGCCTGCTTGTAGATCGCCCCCAATGCGAACAAAGCCAGAGGAATTCTGGGCGCCGCCGCGTACATCGCCAATAGCAACGTCGCCTGTGTTGGAACGGATTCGGCAGGGACCAGGTATTGCGGACGGATGATCGCTGCGATGGAAAAGCCGCTCGCGATCAGGACATTGATCGCCGTGACCACCGAAGCCAGCCGAATTGCGTTTATTGTTGCCATCGATTCCTCTCTCTGAGTAACCTCGCCCGAGCGTAGGGCCGCTGGCCTAAGCGGTTAAAGTCTTTCCGCGATAAGCAGGCGCAAAGACATCCCGTACAAACTTTTCAAACGAAGTCGGCGTGCTGTTCTGCGACGAACGCGGCTCTTGCGCAGCGAGGAGTCCTGCATTGATGGATTGGAACATCTCGATGTAAACCGCGGCTTTCTTCGGCGAAAAACCAGCTTGCGTCAACACCTGTTGTAGCTGGTCATACGAAAACTGCTCGTAACGCAGATCCGGCTTACCAATGCCGCGCGCAATCACCGCGGTGGCTTCCGTCATCGTCAGGTCGCGTTCACCGAGCAGTTCGCGGGTTTGTCTGCCCGAAAAATCCAGGTCCAGGAGGCGCTGCGCTGCGTACGCGCCGACATCTCGCGTCGCGATGAGTGGCAGCTTCAGGTCGGGTCGCAGCGCGTGCCCAAACATTCCCATTCCACGGATCATGTCGATCGCCGCCAGATTGTTCTCCATGAAATATCCAGGTCGTAGGTGCAGAACATTCAAATCGCTGATCCCGTTCAGTTTCTGCTCCGAAGAATGCAGCCCGGTGACTGGTCCGGTGCCGTTCGGAACGTGCGCGCCGTAACTGCTCAAATGGACCGCGTACCGCAGGCCAGAGTTCTTCACGGCTGCTGCTATCGCATCGCTCTGTCGCTCTTGCTCTTCACGGGAGTTCAGCGGCGGCAAGAGCAAGTACGCCGCGCGCGCGCCACTGAAGGCTTTAGTGAGCGCCTCCGCATCGCTCAGGTCGGCCGTGTACGCTTCGGCGCCGCTGCGCACGAAGCGCTGCAGGCGCCCCACGTCGCGCCCGACGACGCGCACCTTTTGGCCCTTCGATAGAAGGAAGTCAGCGATGATCGAGCCGGTGTTCCCGCTGCTCCCTAAAACCACGTACATCGCATTCGTGGCTACCTTGCCTCTAGAGCTGTTCATGTTTGTCTCCTCTTCATAGGGCTCCATTTGCAATCCAGGTTCTTGTTTATATGTGTCGATAATGTGCACATATACGCGCCAAAAAAATCACCGGCTCGCGCGACGGATTCCCCCGACTAGATCCGCGAGCGTTATTCTATCAAGACTGTTCTCGAAGCTGTCCTGGGCTTTCTTTAGGACCGACGACATGCATCCCTTGATGTTGCAGCTGATCGGGCATCTCTTTTCCACTGGATAGCTATGAATCGCGAATGCCGGAGGAGCCGCGCTAGCGCGATAAATGTCCAAAAGTGTTATCTGCTTAGGGGAACGCGTGAGCCTGCTCGCGCCACTCTTACCGCGCGTGGTGACGACCAGGCCTGCCTTTGAGAGTTTCGAGAGAGATTTCCTGACGAAGGTGGGATCGGCATTGACACTTTCCGCAAGCATTGCCGAAGGGGTTTCCTCGCCGCGACGGAAGCCGAGAGCTGCCATGATGTGTGCGGCAACCGTGAATTGGACGTTGGTCGCGGACATTAAATCTCCTGCGGCATATGTGATGTTTAAGGGCACAATTAAGATACAGGTTTTTTCCAGCGACGGGAAGTGTCAGGTCGTTTGCGTAGATACGATTGCTGTTCCGCAGCGAGTACGCACTGAGTGCGTTCAGGCATTCATTCCGCCATCGACGGTGAGATTCGCGCCGGTGATGTATGAGGACTCCGGTCCGGCGACAAACGCGACCATAGCGGCGATCTCCTCTACACGCCCGTACCTATCAAGCGCTGTGGCGGCCTTCTGCGGCACCGACCAATCGCCCGAGGCGGGATTCAATTCCGTGTCGATCGGACCGGGCTGCACGTTGTTGACCGTGATTCCCCGGCTCCCGATCTCTCTGGCCAGCGCCTGAGTGAACATCTTGACGGCTCCCTTCGTGCCCGCGTATGGGACAAGCCCGGGCGCCGCGACACGTTCACCCACGGCCGAACCGATCATGATGACGCGACCGCCGCTCTTCATGTGCTTCAACGCTGCCTGAGTCGCGACGAATACCCCGCGGACGTTGATGTCGAGCACGCGATCCATCTCTTCCAGCGTCGCCTCCTCGAACGGTTTCGGAATGGCCGTGCCGGCGTTGTTCACCAGCACATCCAGACGACCGAAGGTTGCAAACGTCTTTTCGACTGCGGCTTTAACCGCGTCGGCATCGGCGGCGTCCGCCTGAATCGCGATCGCTTTTCCGCCAGCGTGTTCAATCTGATTGATGACCGACGCGGCCGCATCGGAACCTTTCGTGTATGTAATGGCCACCTTAGCTCCATCCGCGGCCAGACGTTTCGCAATCGCTGCGCCAATGCCCCGCGAACCACCTGTAACCAGTGCGATCTTTCCTTCCAGTTGCTTTGACATTGTTCCTTCTCGAACTACTCGTATGCTCATCAGGCATGAGTTCAAAGTTTATTGCTCGCCTAACGCATCTGACAATCACCTCATGAGATGCCTCAGAAGACTTGCCGTCGCATCATCGAGAGATACTTTGTTAAGCTGGGAGCAATGCTTCTCAGGCATGGGAGTGAGCATGGAATTACGACATTTGCGCTATTTCGTCGCGGTCGCCGAGGCGGGAAGTCTGACGGTGGCAGCAGAGCAAACGCTGCACACGTCACAACCTTCGCTAAGTCGGCAGATTCGAGATCTTGAGGGCGAGGTAGGTGCGCGACTCATGACACGCCGCACTCGCGGCATCGAACTGACACCGGCAGGCCGAGCCTTTCTCGAACACGCCCGACTGGTGCTATCGCAGGTTGAAGCGGCAGCCGAAGCTGCGCGCCGGGTCGCTCATCCCGCCAAGCCATGCTTCGCCATGGGCTTTCTGACCGGACACGAATTGACGTGGATGCCCGAAGCCTTGCAGATCTTGCGCCACGAACTGCCTAACGTCGACGTGATGATATCGAGTCAATACTCGCCTCTGCTTGCGGATGGCCTATCGAAAGGAAAAATCGATGCAGCGTTTCTTCGCCGGGAGAGAGGTATGCCAGAGCTGGCGTACCGTGTTCTTGTCAAGGAGCCCTTGATGGTGGTTTTGCCGAGTAACCACCGCCTCGCCGCGCTCAAATCCATCGGTGCGAAAGATCTAGCAGGCGAGATATTTGTGACGGTGTCGAAAACGGCTCCGGTATTGCGAGCGGTCATCGACAACTACTTTAAGCGCTTTGGAATCGGCATTACGCCAACTCATGAAGCAGACCACCTCGCCATGGGAATGTCCTTAATAGCATCGACAGGTGGCGTAGGGCTGCTACCTGCTTACGCACGGAACTTCCTCCCTTCGTCCTTAACGAGTCGCCCTCTCAAAGGAGTTGTGCCCACGATCGATCTGGCCCTCGGGTACAAAAAGTCGAACCAGTCTCCCATCCTGAAGCTTTTGCTTTCGAGATTGGATGAGTTGGTGGCTCGTGTCTCGAAGAAGGCCCGCTAAAACTCGGAATGCATCTTAGCAAGCACGATTATGGAGTTCTTGAGTCAAGGGCGATCCTGATTCTAACTGCTCTCGGCTGGATGAGTACCAAGAAACGCGCTTGTGTTTACCGACACAATTTCACTTGGGCGAAAAATCAGCTTTTCGTTGAAGCGATTCTGATCCTAGAATGGTTTGGCTGGATCAATTGAAGAGAATTTCTCAACCCACAATCCAACCCACAACACGCCGCGTCTTACGCGATTTTCAACGACTTATGCGGCCCTTGGCAGTCCCCGCGGTCTTGTAAGTTGTTGTAAAACCTTTCTGGA
>Ga0209647_1003651_pt1 | contig 11829 bp, 10 predicted proteins | sample GraSoi_2013_60cm_FD_185827 | JGI IMG/M metagenome (GOLD analysis project Ga0209647, IMG submission 185827) | Grasslands soil microbial communities from the Angelo Coastal Reserve, California, USA - Sample 9_17_2013_60cm (SPAdes) (version 2) | ecosystem: Environmental > Terrestrial > Soil >... | reverse complement strand
TTGTCACACAGCAAGCCTCGATGCTGGCCTATCTCAATGACTTCAAGTTGTTGATGATCATGACGCTGGCGGTCATTCCGCTGGTGCTGGTCATCGGCACCGTGCGGCGAACACCGAACGCGAAGGCCGAACACGCGGCGATCGATTGACCGCTATTTCGAAAATTCCCTGCGGATCAGGTCGGTGTGTTCGCCAAGCGCCGGGATCGGACCATAGGTTCGTTGTTGTCCTATGCGCGTAGGCGCGGGTGCCGGCATTGTTACGGGGCCGCTCGGCGCGCCGACCGTGATCCGCCGCAGGTGCGAGTGCTTTGACAATAACTCCCAGTCATTGACGCGCGCGAAGGCGATGTCAGCGCCTTCCAGTTTTTTCATCAGCGCGTCGACATCGTGGCGAGCGAAATCGGCGGCGACTTTGGCATCCGTTTCGGTCCGGTGTTCGACGCGCTTCGGGTTGGTCGCGAATTTCGGATCGGACGCCAGCGCTGCATCGCCCAACACTTTTTCCGCCAGCACGCGCCATTCGCGGTCATTCTGAATAGCGATCAGGATGTCGGCGCCATCGCGGCTCTTGAACACGCCATAGGGCGCGATCGCAGCATGCGCGAGGCCGATGCGCTTGAACGGGTTGCCACCTTCTCCGTGCAGCAGCGGAACCGTCATCCATTCGGCCATGGCGTCGAACATAGACACGGAAATCTCCGCGCCTTCGTTTGTCTTCGAGCGCGCGATCAACGCCTCCAGGATGGCTTCATAGGCATTCAGGCCCGCAGCCACATCGACGATCGATACGCCGACACGCGCGGGCCCTTCGGGACCACCGGTGACTGAAGAGACACCGGATTCAGCCTGAATCAGAAGATCGTAGGCCTTGCGCTGCGCATAGGGCCCGGTCTCACCGTAGCCGGAGATAGAACAACAGATCAGCCGCGGGTAATCCCTCCGCAGGCGCGCGATGGCAAAGCCAAGCTTGGCGACCGCGCCCGGCTTGAGATTCTGCACGAACACATCGGCTTTCGCGAGCATCGCTTCGAGTAGCGCCTTGTCCTCGGTTTTGCCGAGGTCGAGCACTAGCGATTGCTTGCCGCGATTGAGCCAAACGAAATTGGCGCTTTCACCGTGCACGACGTGGTCGTACGCGCGCGCAAAATCGCCTTCCGGACGCTCGACCTTGATGACGCGCGCGCCAGCATCCGCGAGCCGGCACGTGCATTGCGGCGCCGCCACCGCTTGCTCAACCGACACGACCAATAAGCCTGCGAGCGGCAACGCCATCTCAATACGACCGCGGCAGCCCGAGCACATGCTCGGCCAGATACGAGAGGATCATGTTGGTCGAGATCGGCGCCACCTGGTAAAGCCTCGTCTCGCGGAATTTGCGTTCGACATCGTATTCCTCGGCAAAGCCAAAACCGCCGTGCGTCTGCACGCACATATCGGCGGCGGCCCAGGATGCATCGGCCGCCAGCAGCTTTGCCATGTTGGCTTCCGCGCCGATGTCCTCACCCGCGTCATATTTGCGCGCGGCCTCGTGCACCATCAGCTCGGCAGCACGCATCTGCGCATAGGCGCGCGCGATCGGAAATTGCACACCCTGATTCTGCCCGATCGGCCGGCCGAACAGTTCGCGGTCCTTGGCGTACTGCGTCGCCTTGTTGATGAACCATTTGGCGTCGCCGACGCATTCGGCCGCAATCAGGATACGCTCGGCATTCATGCCCGCGAGGATGTAGCGAAAGCCCTGCCCCTCTTCGCCGATCAAATTCTCCGCCGGAACGCGCAGATCGTCGAAAAAAATCTGCGTGGTGGCATGGTTCATCATCGTGCGGATCGGATTGATGGCAATATTGGCGCCTTGCGCGAGTCGCATATCAACCAGGAACACCGACAACCCATCGGTTCGCTTTTTGGCCTGCTCCTTCGGCATCGTGCGTGCGAGCAAAAGCATCAAATCGGAATGTTCCGCGCGCGATGTCCAGATTTTCTGGCCGTTGATGACGTAATGGTCGTTGCCTTCGCGTCGCGCCGTGGTGCGGAGCGATAACGTATCGGTTCCCGACGTCGGTTCGGTAACGCCGAATGCCTGCAGCCGGAGTTCGCCACTCGCGATCAACGGCAGATATCGCTCTTTCTGCGCGTCGCTGCCGTGCCGCAAGATCGTACCCATGGTGTACATCTGCGCGTGGCAAGCAGCACCATTTCCGCCGGAGGCATGGACCTCCTCCAGAATGGCGGCGGCGGCGCCGAGATTGAGCCCGCTACCGCCATATTCTTCCGGAATCAACGCCGCGAGATAGCCGGCCTTCGTGAGCGCAGCAACAAATTCCGTGGGATAGGCGCGCTCGCGATCCAGTGCACGCCAGTACTCGCCCGGAAATTTGGCACACAGGGCGCGCACGCCGGCGCGAACATCGGCAAATTCGTCGTGTTCCGTGGTGCGCTTGGCCATGGAAGCCCTTCACTCGTCATGCCCGGCACGTAGTCTAGCTTGCGCAGACTGCGTAAGCTTGTCTGCGCTGCCGGGCAGCTACGTCTTTCTTGCTGCTACTTGTAATGACGTGGGTGGCCGGGACAAGCCCGGCCGTGACGAAAATCAGATCGGATCCCAATTGAATACGTCTTCCGAACGCTCCAAAGGCGTCAATGCGGGCCCGAATGCGGGCTTGAGCGCGGCAGCAAGATTTTGCGGCGTCCATCCTTCGGCGCAGTGGATTGTCTTGATCGGCCGTGGCTGGTTGAACAGGTAGACTTCGTTGTTGCGGACCGAAAAGATTTGCCCGGTCATACCTGCGGCTTCTTCCGAGCAAAGATAAACGGCGAGCGGCGCGATCTTTTCCGGCGTCATGCGCTGAAATGCTTCGATCCGTCGCTTATCCTGTTCGGATTGCGCCGGGATCGACTCGATCATGCGCGTGAATGCAAATGGCGCGATGCAGTTTGAGCGGACATTGAAACGCGCCATGTCGAGCGCAATCCCGCGCGACAGGCCCATGACACCGAGCTTGGCCGCCATGTAGTTGGCCTGCCCGAAATTTCCGACAAGGCCGGACGTCGACGTCATATGCACATATGCGCCTGAACCTTGCTCGCGGAAAAGCGGCGCAACGGCTCGGCTCATGTTGAACGCGCCGTTGAGATGCACGGCGATCACGTCGGACCAATCCGACCAGCTCATCTTGTGGAAAATCACGTCACGCAGAATGCCGGCATTGTTGACCAGGATATCGACGTCTCCAAAGGCATCGGTCGCCGATTTGACAATAGCTTCGGCGTGCTTCGGTTCGGTGATCGAGAGTGTCGAGGCGATCGCCTGGCCGCCGGCTTTTTTAATGGCGGTCACGGTTTCCTGCGCGGGACCCGCGTCGCTGCCTTCGCCTTGCAGGCTCGCGCCGATATCGCAGACCACGACGCGTGCGCCTTCTTGCGCGAGCAGCATTGCGATGCCGCGTCCGATGCCGCGCCCCGCACCCGTGACGATAGCGGTTTTGCCGGCGACAATGCCCGCCATTAGCGGCCCCAGACTTCGCCGGCGAGCTCAACGATCATACGCAGCTTCGCCCACTGCTCGTCCTCTGCCAGCACATTGCCCTCTTCAGTCGAGGCGAAACCGCATTGCGGCGACAAACACAACTGATCCAGCGAGACGAATTTGGCGGCGCCGTCGATCCGCCTTTTGATCTCGTCCATGGACTCGAGCCGCCCGCTTTTCGTCGTGACCAATCCAAGCACAACGGTCCGGTCCTTCGGGAGCATCCGCAGTGGCTCGAAACCACCGGCACGCTCGCTGTCATATTCCATGAAGAAGCCATGCACCTTGATTTTATTGAACAGGATTTCCTGTACCGCTTCATAGCCGCCTACGCCCATATAGGTGGACTTATAGTTGCCGCGGCACATGTGCATGGTGATCGTCATGTCGGACGGAATGTCAGACATCGCAGTATTAATCAAATCGCCGTAAAGCTCTCCGAGTTGTTCCGGATCGTCACCGCGATCCTTCATCGCCTGCCGATATTTCGGATCGCACAGCATGGCGATAAAAACTTCATCGAGCTGCAGGTAGCGGCAGCCGGCGTCGGCGAAGGCGCGCACGGCTTTCTTGTAGGCCTGACCGAGATCCGCAAAGAACGCATCAAGCTTCGGATAGGTCTTGCGGTCGATGGGCGTCGGCAGCGGACGTCCATAAGCCGCCGATGGCGACGGAATCGTGATCTTTGGCATGCGCTTGGTGTGGGAAGCGACGAATTTAAAGTGTTCGATCATCGGGTGGCCGGAAAAGCCGATTTTACCTGTGACCTTGAGACCCTCATTGCGGGTTGTCACCGCGGCGAAGGCAATGCCGGTGTCCATCACGTGCTTCTCGATGCCGTCAAGGCCCCAAAGGAAATCGAGATGCCACCAGGACCGGCGGAATTCGCCGTCGGTGATCGATTGCAGTCCAACCTCTTCCTGCTTCTTGATGACGTCCTCGATCTCGCGATCCTCGATGTCCTTGAGCTGCGCCGGCGTGATCTCACCCTTGGCGCGCTGCTCGCGCGCTTTTTTCAACGCGGCAGGTCGCAACAGGCTGCCGACATGATCGGCCCGAAATGGCGGCTTTGCTCGTTGAGACATCGTCGCGTTACCTCCCCAACCGCTCGTCTCCGCGAAAGCCGAGACCCAATTTCTTGCTGGATTCCCACTTGCGCGGGAACGAGCGGAGTTTGCTGCTATCCCCAGACCTCTTGCGCCAACTCTACGATCATTCTGAGTTTCGCCCACTGCTCATTTTCGGCGAGGATATTGCCTTCTTCGGTCGAGGCAAAACCGCATTGCGGCGACAGGCAAAGTTGATCCAGCGGCACAAACCTGGCGGCCTGCTCGATGCGGCGTTTTAGATCGTCTTTCGATTCCAGGCGGCCTGACTTCGATGTCACAAGGCCCAGCACGACCGTTTTGCCTTTTGGCACGAAACGCAGCGGTTCGAACCCGCCCGCACGGTCGCTGTCGTATTCCATGAAATACCCATGGACATTGATCGTATTGAACAGGATCTCCGCCACCGGCTCGTATCCGCCGGATGCAACAAAAGTCGATTGGAAATTGCCGCGGCACAAATGCATGGCGATGGTCATATCTGAGGGGATATCGGAGATCGCAGCATTGATCATGCCCGCATAGATTTCCGGCAGCTTTTCGGGGTCGTCGCCCCGGTTCGCCACTTGCGCGCGCAATTTTGGGTCGCAGAGATACGTGAAGTTGACCTCGTCGAGCTGAAGGTAACGGCAGCCAACATCCGCAAACGCGCGGACCGCCTTGCGGTAGGTTTGGCCAAGATCCCGATAGAAATCGGCCATATCTGGATAGATCGATTCCGGAACGGCATCGCGCCCATAGCGAAAGTGCACAGATGACGGCGACGGAATTGTCATTTTCGGCGTCGCACGCGTGTGCGCTTTCACAAATTTGAAATGCTCGAGCATCGGATGCCCGGTGAAACTGCCGAGCTTTCCCGTCACGCGCAGCATCATCGGCTTCGGATTGACGCCTTGAAACTTGATCTTGCGCTCGCCGAGGTAGGCTTCGACCCCGGGCAACGCGCCGAGAAAATCGTAGTTCCAGAACGCACGGCGAAATTCGCCATCGGTGACCACCTGAAGCCCGATATCTTCCTGTCTCTTGATAATTGCAGAGATTTCGCGGTCTTCGACTGCCTTGAGAGCCTCGGTGGAAATTTCGCCATTCTCACGCTTCGCGCGCGCTTCCTTCAAGGGCGCGGTACGCAAGAGGCTGCCGACATGATCGGCACGAAACGGCGGTGTTGTTCGTTGGTTCATTCGATTTTCTTCCGCTCGTCCCCGCGAAAGCGGACCCAGTGCCAAATGACTCCGGATTCCCGCTTGCGCGGGAATGAGCGGCTTTTGCTAGTTCGTCCCCCACACTTCCTCTGCCAATTCGACGATCATCCGCAGCTTCGCCCATTGCTCTTCTTCGGCCAGGACATTGCCTTCTTCGGTGGACGCAAAGCCACATTGCGGTGACAGGCAAAGCTGATCGAGCGCAACATATTTGCTGGCTTCATCGATCCGGCGCTTGATGTCGTCCTTCGACTCCAGCCGGCCGGATTTCGAGGTAACGAGGCCGAGCACAAGCTGTTTCTTGCCCTTCGGAAAGAGACGTAACGGCTCGAATCCGCCGGCACGATCGCTGTCGTATTCCAGAAAATAGCCGTCGAGATTGGTCTTGCCGAGCAAGTGCTCCGCGACGAACTCATAACCACCCTGGGCGATCCAGGTCGAGCGGAAATTGCCGCGGCACGAATGCATTGTGATCGCCATGTCGGCCGGCTTGCCCTCCAGCGCCGCGTTGGTCACGCGCGCGTAGATCGCCGGCAATTTGTCGGGATCGTCACCCCGCGCCATCGATTGTTCGCGTTCCTTCGGATCGCACATCATGGCCCATGCGGTGTCGTCGAGCTGCAGATAACGGCAGCCGGCATCGTAAAAGGCGTGGATCGCCTTTCGCCACGCGGCGGCGACATCGTCGAAAAAAGCATCGAGGTCGGGATAGACCTCTTTGCTCACCAGCGCCCGCCCCTGCCGGAAATGAAAGGTGCTGGGCGCCGGGATGCACATTTTCGGTGTCACGCGGCAATGCGCCTTTAAAAATTTAAAGTGCTCGATCTGCGGATGCCCGACGAAATCGACCTCGCCGGTGATCTTGATACCTTCGTGCTTTGTCTCGACGCCGTGAAATTGGATGCCGGTCGCGGTCGAGATCGGTTCGACGCCTTTGAGGCCGCGGAAGAAATCGAAGTGCCACCAGGACCGACGGAATTCGCCGTCGGTCGCGAGTTGCAGGCCGACCTCCTCTTGCTTCCTGACGATTTTCTCGATCTCGCGGTCCTCGACCGCTTTCAACGCTGCAGCGTCAACTTCACCTTTGGCACGTTTTGTCCGTGCTTCCTTCAGTGGCGCCGGACGCAGAAGACTGCCAACGTGATCGGCACGGAAGGGCGGCGCCGTGCGGGCATTCATTTGCCCCACACCTCGTCCGCCAACTCCACGATCATGCGCAGCTTCGCCCATTGCTCTTCTTCCGCCAGCACGTTGCCTTCTTCGGTCGACGCAAAACCGCATTGCGGCGACAGGCAGAGCTGATCGAGCGCGACATATTTAGTCGCTTCCTCGATGCGCTTCTTGATGTCGGCGCGCGGTTCCAGCCGGCCGGACTTCGATGTCACGAGGCCCAGCACCACGATCTTGCTGCCCTTGGGCAGAAACCGCAGTGGCTCGAAGCCGCCGGCACGATCGGTGTCGTATTCAAGGAAATATCCGTCATAATTACATTTGCCGAGCAGGCTCTCTGCGACCGGCTCGTAGCCGCCCGATGAAATAAAAGTCGAACGGAAGTTGCCGCGACACACGTGAGTGGTGACGGTCATGTCGGCGGGCTTTGCTTCCAGCGCCTTGTTGATGCAGCGCGTGTAAGTCTCTTGCAGATGATCGACGTCAAGGCCACGGTCCTTCGCCTTCTTCAACTCCTCCTTCGAGCAGAGATAGGCCCAGGCTGTGTCGTCGAATTGGAGATAGCGGCAGCCGGCCGCGTAGAATGCCTTGATCGCGTTTTGATAGGCGATGGCGAGGTCGTCGAAGATCGCGTCGCGGTCGGCATAAACCGCCTTTGCCACCGCGCCGGGTTCGAGCCGGAAATGCATCACACTGGGCGACGGGATCGTCATCTTCGGCGTGACTTTGGTGTGCGCTTTCAAGAATTTGAAGTGCTCCAGCATGGGGTGATTGGAAAAGCCAATCTTGCCGGTGACCTTGATGCTGCGCGGCTTGGTTTGTACGCCCTGAAACTGGATACCGTGGTCAAGTTCATAAATCTCGACACCATCGAGCATTCCAAAGAAATCGAAATGCCACCACGAGCGGCGGAATTCGCCATCGGTGGCGAATTTTAGTCCGATCTCCTCTTGCTTCCTGATGATTTTTTCGATCTCGCGGTCCTCAATCTCCTTGAGCTGAGCTGCGCTGATCTCGCCTTTCTCGCGTTTTGCGCGCGCGTCCTTAACCCGCGCCGTGCGCAGGATGCTGCCAACATGATCGGCGCGAAATGGTGGTTTGGTTCTCTGCATATCGTTCCTCCGCGGTAGATCGCCCGCTCTCGTCAGCGGGTCTTAGTTGCTTTGAGCCATAGCACGGCCCGCGCCGTGGCGTCCTGCGGCGGCTTCGCATGCGTAGTGTGCAGTTTCAAGCGTCCCGCCAAAGGAAAAATAATGCGGAGCGACGTCGCCCAGACCGGCCGCCGCCGAAAGCGTTTCGATGATGCGGTCCGGGCCAACATGGCCAACCAAAGCGTTCACGGCGCCCGATACCAAGCCGCGCAGCGAGGCAGCAACGCCGCAACGCTTCGCATACCGAAGCAGCGCCGGAACACTGGTCGGACCGGCCATACCGATCTTCACCGGCTTGCCAATGCCGCAGGCCCGCAATTGTTTGAGCCAGGTCAAAATGCGTTCCGGCGAGAACGAAAACTGACTGATGATATGCACGCGCAATCCAAGCGCTGTAGCAGCGGCGATCTTCTCGTCGAGCGCAGCTTCCAGACGCCCTGCGGGAATGCGTGGATGGCCTTCCGGATACGCACCAATGCCGATCTCTTCGAAGCCGGCCTCACGCAGGCGACCCTTCTGGATAACGGCAAGGGCGTCGGCGAACGCTCCTGCTCTGTCGACATCTCCGCCTATTAAAAGCAGCCGGCGCATATCAGCTTCGCCACGAAGACCGGCAAGCAATTCCTTCAGAGCATCGGCGCTGGCGAGCCGTCGCGCGGCGATATGAGCGATGGGTTCGATGCCGGCCTTTCGGGCAGCCGCAGCCGCCACGATGAGCTCACGTGAATCTTGCGTGGGTACTGCCGTTAAGTAAAGCGGCGTGCCACGCGGAAGAGTATCCGCCAATCCCGCGATCTCACGCGAATTTGGGCGCGTAGCTTCGAGTGAAAAGCGCCGCGCGAAAGTGGCGGGCTCAGACGCGGGAGCTGGGACAGACATTCGCTTACTCGCGCCGGCGCGAGATCACGAAGGATTCATCGTAGAACCACAGGCCGCCGTGCTTCTGAAGGACCTCGCGTGTTGCCTCGATATAGCGGCGATCACTGTTTACGTCCGACAGACGGTCATCTTCAACTTGTGCGACATAGATCGCCGCATTCCATGCGGCGAGCAAAGTCGAGGTACCGATCGATGACGATATTTCCGACGGCAATGTGTGCATGTCATAGCGAAACAGCGAGCGCTGGTCGGCATAGGCATTGAAATTGAGATCACGGCCGGCCGTACCCAAGTCGTGCTTCACTTCCTTGAGCAGGTCGTGGCGGCTATGCACGAACGGATTATCGTTCGGCCAGACCTTTTCGATGATCTCCATGCCCGGGTCGTGCCCATAGGAATGGATTGCAATCATGCGGCCGCCGGGCCCGAGCGCGCGCGCGAGCGGCGCCAGCACACGTTTAGCCTTGAATTCGAGCGAAGCGCGCGCGCGATAGGGCTGCGACGCAATCACAAGATCATAGTCTGCAACGGTGCCGCCCGGTTTGGGGACGATCTGGTCCAGCAGGAAGCGATGGTCGTTGCGGTAGATAACCAGAATGACAGGGCGCTCATATATCGGATTGCCACTTTTCGCGCTCACCCGCGCTTTCCAGTTTTCAGCCAGGAATGGCTCCAGATCTGTGATCTGCTTTTCGAAGCTGTGCGCTGTGCTGCCCTCCATTGCTAGTTCTTTCCAGACCAGGCTGGTGGCCGCGCTCAGAGACTTTACTGCCAGCCAGGGCGCTTCGGCATAAGCAAGGTTGGTTAGTACCAACACGCTGGAAGGATGTTCGACGAAGCGGTCGGCCATCTTGTGAAGCGTGAGGCGGATATCTTCCAGGCTGATCTCCTTGCCGACGATATAAAATGGCGTGGTCGGAAAGCGGTCGTGCATCGAGCGCATCACACGCGCCAGTACCGTGCCGTCGCCGACGCCGGCGTCGAACACACGCACCGCAGGCGGACGTGGATGAATGTTGGCGAGCTCGAGATTGACGCGCGATGCGATCTCCCATTTCTCCGAGCAGGTGTTCACGAACAGCAGATATTTCTGGCGGTTGTCGAAGAAACGAAAATTGCGCTGCGGGTCGTCAGTGGCGAGTCCCGAAGCGACGGGTGGCGCAGGCGGTTTTACGACAGGCAGCACTCCGGGCGGAGTTGGCTCGAACAGCATGCGGCGGCGCGCCGGCGCGCCGTCGAAATTGCGCGCCATGAACGCACGGATGCGCTCGAGTGTGTCCGTTGTGATGCGGCCACCATTGCGCAGGCGGTTCGCCAATTTGCCGTCGTTCACGGCGCGGCGGCCGAAGGTCGACTCGGCGAGCCCGCGCGCGCGGCAAAATTCGCTGATCTCCTGGAGGATTTGTTCGTTCATCGCGGCGTTCCCTGACCGGCTCTCGATGGCCGTTGGTTCAAAGCGAACCAAACTCCACCCGCCCCCGTCAACCACAAAAATCATGTTGGGAAAGATGGGCAAAGTGGGTGGGCTTCCTGCCCACCACGTAATATGCTGAAATATAGGGATCCTTTAACAGCAATTGAACAAGCAGGCGTATTTATCCCCCGAGCGTGGGATACGGCCCCATTTATAAGGCCCGACGTTGGGCAGGGTTGGGCAGGATAGAGCCAGGCTGCCGCGGAAAATCCGGCCAAAGCCCTGCGAACCAGGTTCGGATCGTTCAGATGTCGAAGAAAATCGTTTCGTTTGCGCCCTGAACGCGGATGTCGAACCGGTAGACGGGCAGCTCGCCCCGCATCTCTTTGTGGGCAACGAGAGTCCCCCGCCGGTCTGCCGGGACCAACGTCAGGATCGGATCGCTGCCGTTTGCCGGCTCGTCGGCGAAATAGAGGCGGGTATAGATCTGCCGCAACATGCCGCGCGAGAAGATGCAGAACACGATGTGCGGGGCCTGCGGTTTGCCATTTGGGCCCGGCACTGACCCCGGTTTGATTGTGTCGAAGCTATAGACGCCATTCTTGTCGGTTGCCGAGCGGCCAAAGCCCATGAATTTTGTATTTGGCCGCGGCCGCGTGTCGCTCGGATGGGCATAGCGGCCCTGCGCGTCGGACTGCCATATCTCGATCATGGCGTCGTTGATCGGCATGCCGTCTCCGTCGAGGATTTGACCTTCAATGCGGATCTTGGTGCCCGAGGCATCCGGCGTCACCAGGTTGGCCCCGGCCGTTTCCTTCCAATTGTAAACGTCCTTGCCCTGTTCTGGCCGCCACTCACAGCGACTGTGCGGCGTCAGACCGTGGGCGAAGAACGGGCCGACGGTTTGTGAGGGAGTGATGTCCGACATGGCAAAATCCGTTTATTGCGCTTGAGCGATTCGGACTCTGAGGACACCGCCCCGCTCATCCCCGCGCAAGCGGAAATCCAGAGTCGTGATCTCATAGCCTGCGACGTTCCGCTTTGGATCCCCGCTTTCGCGGGGACGTGCGGAGGATTGGGGAATTCGAACTCTGCAGATCATGCGCTAGTGCTTGTCCGTATCTTGCGGGGTTTGTTCGTGTCCGCGCAGCACGATATCAAAGCGGAAGCAAAGCGCCCAATCGGGAATGGTGTTCTCCAAATCGAACTGCGAGACCATGCGTTGGCGCGCCGTCTCATCCGTCACCGAGTTAAAGATCGGATCGAACGGAAAGAGGCAGTCGCCCGGGAAATACATCTGCGTCACGAGGCGGGACAGGAATGAGTGGCCGAACACCGAGAAGTGGATGTGGTTCGGGCGCCACGCGTTGTGATGGTTG
>Ga0209647_1003650_pt1 | contig 11831 bp, 7 predicted proteins | sample GraSoi_2013_60cm_FD_185827 | JGI IMG/M metagenome (GOLD analysis project Ga0209647, IMG submission 185827) | Grasslands soil microbial communities from the Angelo Coastal Reserve, California, USA - Sample 9_17_2013_60cm (SPAdes) (version 2) | ecosystem: Environmental > Terrestrial > Soil >... | reverse complement strand
CGCCAGTCTCCTGCGCAACACATATAACATGACAATACCCAACACAATCCATGCCAGCACGACGAATGGAATGGTATTGAGTGGAGGAGGCGCAGGTGCGATTAACAGAAAGACGAAGACCACTGCGATCATGATCGTCCCAATCACCGGGGAAATGAGATGGCGAAGAATGTTGAACTGAGCGCGGCGTTTGCGCAAAAAGAAGACGATACTGGCAATGCAGACCAGGGCATAGACGATCATGACGAAGAGGGCATCGAGCGTACCCAGGAAACCGAAAGCAACGAGAGGTGTCATGGTGAAGCCGAGGATGAGGCCGCTTATCAGGCCAATCGAGCAGAGAGTGATGATAGCTGCGATGGGATTCAGGCGTAGGGGATGTAGCCAGGCGACCCAGCCAGGTAGTAAGCCATCACGCCCTACTTTGTATGTGATACGCGCGCCACTGTTGATAATCGCCAACGAGGCGCTGAAATAGGAAGCCACACCTGCAATATCAACCAGTAAAACCAGCAGCGGGCCGCTAAACTGGCGGCTAATCGTATCATAGGGCGCGGCATCATTGGCAAAGCCTGTCACCATTTTATCGATACCATAGCCAACCGTACCCGCATATGCCACCAGGACGTAGAACAGGCCAACCAGAATCATTGACCCGAACACGGCAAGAGGAATACTGCGGTGCGGATTGCGCGTCTCCTCACCGAGCGCGGCAGCCGCCTCGAAGCCGATGAAGGTCAGGATGGCGAGAATCACACCGACGGGCAAACTGCCTCCTGCAGGAATCACACCCAGGGTAAATGGCTTCAGGGTAAGGCCGCCCTGCTGACCAACGTGGAACAGGACAATCACCGACAGGATGATGCCCACACCTACTTCAAAGACCATAAAGGCCAGGTCAACGTTCGTGGATTGCTTGATACCCCAGTAACAGAGGGCGAAAGCAATGCCAAGGGTTAGCACATACCAGAAGCTCCAGTTCAAATCCAGCCCGAACCAGCGCACTATAAGGGCTTCCAGGTTGGCACCGAGCAGTGTAAACGTATAGGGGATGCCGAGAGCAACCGCGATGAGCCCGCACCATGCGGTCAGGTAGCCTAGATGAGGACCCAATCCCGCGGTCACGAAGGTGTAGGATGAACCGCTGGAAGGAATTTCGCGTGAGAATTCACTGTACTGGTTGGCAACGAACAGCGTGATGACAAAGGCAATCACGAAACACAACGGGATGGCGGCGCCGACGACGCCTGCCTGGGGAATGGTGTTGAAGAAGATGGAAGCAGGCGACATCACCGCTACCGAGATAACGATGGCATGACGCAGCTTCAGTGTATCGCGCTTCAACGTTGGGGCGGTTGCTCCTGCGGGAGAAGATGTGACTTCGCTCATGAAGCTCTCCTTGTGTCGAGGTACTACACTAAGATGAAATAAGTAATATTACACGGTGCTCCCTGCTCTCTGGAATGGGAGGGAGACCCGATAATACCCGGACAGACCCTGTAAAGACATACATTACGCACGCCCGGTCTGCGACTCCTCTTGTTCGGTAGGAGACGCACTGCTCTCCAACGTGCCCTCAATGGGCGCATCGGCATCGAACAGGCCACGCAGGTAGTCGTTCAAGAACATTCCCTGGGGATCAAGCTGCGCACGCACACGGCGGAAATCGTGCCAGCGTGGATAGAGTTCGGCCAGTTCTGCGGCGGTGCGCGTGTGCATCTTCCCCCAGTGCGGGCGTCCCTGGTAGCGTTTGTATATCTCCTCAATGTGGGAAAAGTAGTCCTGGTAGGGCATACCTTTGTACATATGCACCGCGATATAACACGACTCACGCTGGTAGGCCGGACTGAGCCAGATATCGTCGCTGTGGACAAAACGACACTCCAAGGGAAAATGTACCTTGAACTGGCGTTGATCGATGCAGGCCTGTATCTCGTTGATAACAGCCACCGCATGTTCTGCCGGGATGTTATATTCCATCTCCTGGAAACGCACCATGCGCGGCGTCGAAAACAGGCGTGAGCTATAATTGATCTCGTCGATGTTGGCAATGGTGCTGGCCGAGATATTACACACATGCTTGATAAGGCTGGGGAAGCGTCGGCACCCTTCGGAGAGTAGCCAGTAGACCCAGTTCTCCATGACGATCTTGTTGAAGTCACCCCACACCGAGTTTTTGTCCAGCTGCCTGTCGGTTTCGTTCATGAACTTGGCATGCACTACGTCGGTGTAGGGGAACCAGAAGAACTCAAAATGGCTGTTCTGCTGCTTGTACTCCTCGATGTGTTCAAGGCAATCTGCCAGTTTCTTGCGCTGACCATGATAGTGTAGGACTTTGGCCGGGACGACGCGCAATTTCACTTTTGCAACCACGCCAAGCATGCCCAGCGATACCTGTGCAGCTTTAAATAGATCAGGATTGTGTTCGGGCGAGCATTCAAGCACCTCGCCTGATGCCGTTACCAGGGTTAGCTCCTCGATCTGTGTTGCTAACGACCCAAACTTGATCCCTGTACCATGTGTGCCTGTGCTCACCGCGCCTGCGATGCTTTGCACATTGATGTCGCCAAGATTCTCCTGGGCCAGCCCACGCGCCAGCAATTCACTGCCCAGGCGTTTGAGTTTGGTGCCGCCCAGCACGGTTGCGGTGCCGTGCTCAGTATCCACCGCTTCGATGCCCTGCATGTTATCAAGTGAGATCAGCACATCGTCGGTTTGCACCAGCGGGACGAAGGAGTGCCCGGTGCCAACCACACGCACATGGCGACCATCACGTGCATACCTGGCAATGCACTGCGCAAGCTCATTGACGCTACCTGGCATTATTACCTCGCGAGGATTGCCCTGTACCGAACCCGACCAGTTGTGCCAGCGTTCACCTTGCACCGTATTCATGAAATCTTCCTTTCTGGAACATTATGGCTAGATAAAGCACTGACCATCACCACGATAGGTTTTCACTTCTCCGAGGATGGTGCCAGCCGAAACAAGAACGAGATGCGTGAAGCGTTCGCATAATTCGCCCGCTTTGCTATGGCGCATGAAGATCGGGTCGCCAATCTTGAGGGAGACCGGCCCCGAGTAATGGATAGGGGTTTGCACTTCACCCGCGCCCTCGTTTGCATCGAGCTTTGCTCCTTGCGGCAGGTAGGGTTGTGGTTGCTTTTCGGAGCCAACAGATCCGGAGGCGATGTAGCCGCCGCCAAGACAGGTGTAGATGTGCGGCTGCGGGCGGCGCACAATCTCAATGGCATAGCCCGCGGCGGGGTGATAGCGAAAGTCACGGTAGTTATCGAAGAGAGCCGGAGAAAAGAAGGCCGAGCCAACAGTGATCTCCGTCACAACGTCTTCCTGGCGGGTCGAATCGATGCTACCCGTACCGCCGCCGTTGACGAAGCGCAGCGCGATACCATAGGATTTGACCAGTTCGGCAATGGCAGCGCGTCGCTCGGCTGCGGCACGGATGGAAGTCTTTTTCAGGCGGCGCACTACGGCATTTTTCGTGGAGCGCCCGGGAAAGTTATCGCCCACGCCTGCAACCTGCGCCTCATAGCCCATCAAGCCATCCAGATAGACATGCGAAGAGCGCATGATACGCTCGATAATGGGCTTTGCCTGCTCGGGTGTGCGAATAGCAGAACGCCATACGCCGAAATGCAGCCGGGGCACGTCCAGCGACATATCGACTTCAAGGCACAGGGGTAGGCGTACATCGTGCTGGCGTGCTATCCGCTCAACCTGTTCAACGTGCTCCAGGCCATCCACCATCAAGGTGATATGTGCGCCTGTGGCGGAGGTAGCGCTCGCAACAGTGGAGATATCATGCTCATGCCAGGCAGGATAGCCGATCAGCAGGTCATCCAGGCCGCGCGTCGCGAGAAAGGCGGCTTCCCCCGCAGTATAACACATGACGCCTCGAAAGCAGTCCGGAGATGAATGAAACAGGCGCTCAAGGATAGAGACACTGCGGATGGATTTGGAGGCCAGCCGCACTTGTTTACCCGCTGCGCGGCGCGTCACCTCACGCACATTCTGTTCAAGCAGGTCGATATCAACGAAGGCAAAGGGCAGAGGATGGCTACCCAGGATGTCCCGGTAGTAATCGTAATCACGCTTCTGCTCTGAGGGAGATGTAATAGCTTCAGCTACTGCGGAAGCGCCATCTGATAGACTTTCTGAAGGTTGCTGTTGCCTTGCCAATTGCTGGTCTTGCATGTTGTACTCCTCTCCGTTCGCTGCGAATCAGGAAGATGATGTCCCTTCAGCTAACGCGATAACCGCCGCAAGGAGATGATCAAGATCACGTCTCGCGCGCGCGGTATCACGATCGCTGATGAACTGTAAAATCAGACCGTCCACCCCACTTATGATAAAGCGCGCCAGCTCAGAGATGGGCATAGCGCAAGGCTGATGCGCCGTCTCAAAGAGGTGCTGGAGCAAGGTTTCCACAACGGCGCTGTAGCCGTCATATTGCTGCCGGGCTATCCAGGCAGACGCAGGATGGCGCAAGGAGTAGAGCGTGAGTTCATATTGCATGATCTGAAGCTCAGGCATTTCTTCGACATGCGTCCAGAAGGCCCTGATGCTTTCGCTCAAGGTTTCGCGCACTCCTTTACCCATCCGTGTACTCTCGAAGGTGATTTCGCGTGTTATATGCATCATATCTTGCAGTACGGCAAAGAGCAGATCATCCTTGCTGCCGAAGTAGTAGCGCAGGGTTGCCTGGTTCAAACCCGCTTCCGCCGCGATTTTTCTGGTCGTGGTCTCTGCGAGACCATCCCGCGACAACACGCGAATAGCCGCAGCGATGATCTCCGCTCGTCGCTCAGTAGCCGCATTCGCCCTGACCATTTCGGCTCCCTTCTGTCTCAACGAGGATTATATTCAATCGCTTGAATAAAGCCTACCATACAACTTCTGAGGCGTCAAGACAAAACGTTTGAAATGTACAAATGCCTTTCATTGTGTTATTTCAACATGAGCGGTAGTATGTCAAGTTGTGGGTAAATGAAAGAGCCATTAAAGACAAAGTATCCCATCTGGAACTGGCTTTAATCTTATTCGGATGTGAGGCCAGAGGTCTATCCATCTGAGCGGGTAGTGCCGATTATTAACTATATGCGGAGATAATCTGTGTAAACGCAGGAACGTAGAAAAATACAGTATCCAGAAATATCTGAGAGAGACGTGCACTGTTTATCTCGAGTGAAAGGAGTGCCTTACACCGTATCTTGTTGCGCGCCACCAGGCGAACGTAAAGCCATTCACCCGTGTTGTGGGTGACATGTCCTACCTATCAACAGACTCTGGTGCAGTTACAAGTAGTTTGTAGCATATCACTCATTCAATGAGTAATAACGTCTATCCATAGATTGCTAGTCTTTTAACGAAAGGTGGGAGCTTCAATGGCTCAATATGCAGTTGAACGTACCGAAGCAGAGGCATCAGCATTCGCAAATCCCGCTCCGCTCGGCTTGAGCGCCTTCGCTCTCACGACGTTCGTCCTCAGCTGTTCTAATGCTGGTTTCATCTTCACAAGGGTAGGAGCAGGAGCCTCCGTTGTTGTCGGATTGGCCCTATTCTATGGCGGAGTTGTCCAGCTCGTTGCTGGCATACAGGAGTTTAGGGCAGGCAACACCCTTGGTGCTACCGCCTTCTGTTCCTACGCAGGCTTCTGGCTCGCCCTCGGTGTAGTGCTTTTACCTCCGAGTGGGCTTGCTGCTGCACTTATTAAGGAAGCTACCCTTGCTCAAGCACTTGGAGCCTTCCTCCTTGGGTGGACAATTTTCACCTTGTTGATGTTCTTTGGCTCCCTGAGAAGCAACTTAGCTCTCATGGCTCTATTCGGTGCCCTGTTCCTGACTTTTCTTGCCTTGACCATTGGTGAACTGATTAATGCCAGTGGAAGTAACGGGTCCGTATGGATCCAGGTTGGCGGCTGGCTCGGCATCATTACCGCCCTTATTGCCTGGTACACCGCACTTGCTGGTATCCTGGCCTCTGGTAAATCAATGTTTACGCTGCCAGTCTTTCCAAGGAGTTAATATCATTAGTCAGGTGTCCTCTTGACGCCTGTGCGCCCGTTTCAGGCCTACATCTGACTGGACTCAGCCAACACCTGGCACTTGAATGTAACTGCCAGGTGTTTCTTTTTGGCTTTCTTGTGCTTCCTCTGTGAGCGGCGGGTTTTGAGTAAGAGTAGTGGGAGTAGTGGGTGTATGAGTTACTCACATCGTGACCGCTCCTGCTTCCCGACATCGTAGCCTTACGGAGAGGAGAAACTGCCATGGCGAGCCCGCCGTTCTTGGCTGGTGCGCAAGCGCTGCTCAGCCCGTGCTTGCTGCATCATGAGCTGCACAAACTGCTCAAAGGGCAGCGCCGCTGCAGAGAGCCCTTTGAGCGGGAGGGATTTGAGCAGTTTCGTGCCACTGATGACCAGCCACGAGCGTGTTTTCGCCGACAAGTGCAAGGCGACGCGTTGGCCAGCCAGGGCCTGGCCTACATAGTAATTTTTCAGATCAACGCTCACGCAGCCATTGCGCCGCACCGTCCGCACCAGATGCAAGCCATCACTGACCTGCAGCCAGCGATCGGGATTGACCACGTCGGGGACCGGTGGCAGCTCAGGCAAGAGGGGAAAGGCCGTGCGTGGCGGACGATTGCCACAACTGCGCCCCTGATGCGGACGCTCAAAGTTGTAGTGCTGCTGAAACTGCGCGGTCACGGCCTGGACCTGCTCCAAGCTCGTCGGGCGCTGCACGCTCAGACATTCTTCTTGATAGCTGCGGTGGTAGCGTTCGACAAACCCGTTTTGTTGCGGCTGGTGCGGATCGCAGACATGGACCGCCACGTCCAAGCAGTGGCAGAAGCGCACCAAGGCCGAAGGGTAATCACTGCCTTGCGGACTGCTGACAAAGCGGACGTCGCGGTCGAAGGTCAGTTGCTGGGGGCGACCGTGCGTGCGCAACAAGGTGGCCACCTCGGCCAAGGTGGTCTCCGCGGTGAAGTCCGCTCGTACCTGCGCCTCCACCAAGAGGGAGGTGCCCATATCGACGGTATTGAGGACTTCGACCACGTGCTGCCGCTTGCCATCGGGTTGGGCGGGCACGCTGGAGGCATCTTTGAAGTCCAGTTGCCATTGGCTCATCGGGGCCGGACGCTCCCTCGGTTCCTGCAGATGGGGCAGCCGGCGAGGGATCCGTCCCGCCTCACGCAAGAGGCGATAGACGGTGCGACTGGAGCGCGGCAAGCGCTCCCCGCTGGCCGCCAGTTCGGCATCACGTGGCAGATAGTACAACAGGGCTTTGGGTCCTGGCGTGCGTCCCAAGCCTTCTGGGGGCTGGTCACGCAGTTCGAGCACGCGCTCCACGACCACCTGGCTGATGCGCGCAGGTGGCTGCTTGCGCGCGCGCGACTGGCCCTGCAAGACGGCCTCATCCTGCGGCGGCGCCTCGCGCAAGCGTTTGATCCATTTCTTGACCCAGCCCAGCGACATGCCCACTGCCTGGGCATACTGCTGGCGCGTCCAGGCCGGGTACTGGGTCACCAGACGACGCAGATTGGCGCGGGCGGCGTAGTAGACTGCTTCCATACAGGCACACTCCTGGCTAGGCAACAATGCTCCTTCCACGAGTGTACCTGCTTTCTGCCCACCGTGTCTACGATGTCGGGAAACAGCTGCGGTCACGATGTGAGTAACTCATACAGTGGGAGTAGCAGCATTGTTTTGGGAGAAGGATGTTTCGGGAGAGAGATGGTGATGAGTCGTGTAGAGACCATAGGCTGGAGAGATGATGTCTCCTGCATTGAGCATACGTCGAAGCATTTGCTTCACGAGCGTATGGTCTTGACCTGTCTGTTCGGCCAGTTCTTTGGGGCTAAGTGGACGGCTCGATGCTTGCAAGCTCTTGAGGATATCTTGTCGCTCAGGGGAGAGGGGTGTGCTTCCTCTGAGGAGGGATGCGACTGAATAGTGATTCGTGCCGAGCCATTGAATGGAAGGGATGCCGTCTGCATTGGCGATGACCTGGTAGGTCAGGTTGCTCGCTTTTTCGGTGAGGTTGTTTTTGATGGCGACGAGGAGACGCTTGTTTTCGTCAGAAGGATGCTGGACGACGAGGAGGCCAGCGCGAGCCAGGGCGATGATCCCGATGGAGCCACCACCTCGATAGAGGGGGTTCTCGGAATTGCCTTTATTGAGGTGACGAACGATCAAGACCGTACAGTTGGTACGTTGGGCCATGTGTGCTAGAAGTGAGAAGGTGTTTCTGATCTTCTGGTCATGAGAGGCGTGGATGCCTGATCCCAGGACAGTCATGAGGGGGTCGATGATCACGAGGGCAGGGAGTGTTTGATTAATGGTTTGGATTAAGGTGTAGAAGTGTTCGGAAAGGGTGAAGGGGGAGAGGAAAGTTTCCCCCGTTCTGGGGCTGGTGCTTTTGACAAGGTTAAGGAGACGGATGTGTGATGGATCACCGCCTGCTGCCTCTACACGAGGTTTGATGGTATCGGTGGCTGCGTCTTCGGGGGCGATCAAGATGACGCTACCCTTGACGCCGGGTGTACCATCGGGCATGGGTCTGCCTGTGGTGATACGGGCGGCAAGGTCGAGGGTGAGCAGGGATTTACCAAGGCCTGGATCACCGTCAAGGGTGATCAATTTGCCGCGAGGGATGCGCTTTTCCCAAAGCCAATGGAGCTGCTCAGATGCGATATCGGAAAGCAAGGTACCAAGTTCTTCGGTGCTGGTGTTCGTTGGAACTGGACTGTGCTTTGATATTTCGTTGCCAGGTTGGATGGGTTTGGTGGTGACCTGGTCGTTGGGGAGGTTGTCGTGTAATTGCATTAAATTTTCCTTTCGAGGCATGTGAAGTGGACGATATGAGATGTTAAGTGTGAGATGATACGGATGATGTGTGATGGTGTGTATCGATCAAACAAGAAAGAGATTGGAGCTCTCTCTACTTATAAGGATACCATGAGGGTCCAAATGCTAACGCTGAACACGGTGCGCTCTTCAAAAGAGCGCGGCACTACAGTCGTGTGGTGAGCTACTTCCTGGTCCGCAGTTCTCCACTACTTCATGGCATAAACGATCTCGCCATCGTGCCATTTGGGCTCACTTTCCAACAGCTCCATCAACCGGCGATCAATGGCTACCACCTCCGGACCTGCTTCCGCCATACCGACTTATATTTGTGACTACTCCCCACGGCTCAAGCCGGGGGCTTCTGGTATAGTTGAGCGCTGGCAGCCTCTAAAAACTTAACTGTGAAAAACTGCACTCCTAAAACAGAAACCTTGTCGCGTTTATCCCTATGAAGATCGTCTACTGAAATCAAAAAGGGGGTTTTCCGTTGGAGAATACCTACACACTTCCTCCTGGTCCCAAAGGGCTACCGTTCCTTGGCAATGTGTTGCAATTGAGAAGAGATCAACTAGGCTTTTTATTGGATGTTCAGAGGAGATACGATCGGATGGCAACCATTTATATTGGAAGAACCCCTGTTGTCCTCTTGTTCCGACCTGAGCATGTCCGCTATGTTTTGACGGAAAATCCGCGCAATTTCACGAATCGTGAGGTCGCAGGTGGACTCATCTTCGGCAAACTGTTTCTCTTTTCGCTGCTGGCGCGCACGTTCTCGAACAAAGTGACTGAAGGTGTGCGCGATCTGGTGGGAGATGGGCTGCTGACGACCGATGGCGACTATCATGATCGACAACGCCGCCTCCTCCAACCGGCCTTTTCCAGGCGGTACGTCGAGAACTATAACGGCATGATTGTTCAATACACGCGAGAGGCAGTGGACAGATGGCGGCCTGGGATGGAAGTCGATCTCGCGAGCGAGATGCAAGCTCTCATTCTGCGCATAATCATCAAGACACTGATCAATATCGATGTTCTGAAAGAGGGAACGAACATTGCTGAGCTTATCGACGGCATGTTCAACCATCCGATCAGTGTGATTGAGGGACTCTTGAACCTGTCACTCGATCTTCCCTTCGTCCCCTTCGGCAAACGCATGACTGCCATCCGCAAATGCGATGCGTTCATTTACGGTCTTATCGAGCGGCGGCTTGCCGATACTCACGATGTCGGGGATATCCTCTCGCTTCTGCTTGCGGCTGAGGATGAGAACAGCAACAAGATGACCAGAAAGCAGGTGCGAGATGCGCTCGTGTCGCTGACCGCAGCCGGTCATGAGACCTCGACCAACACACTGACCTGGACGATGTACCTGCTCTCAGAGCATCCAGCGGTGTTTGAGAAGGTGCAGGCCGAACTACGGATCGTTTTGGGCGGGCGCGACCCCGAACTGAGCGATCTGCCTCAAATGACCTACCTGGATCAGGTCATTAAAGAATCCATGCGCCTGTACCCCTCGGGGTGGACGCAGGGGCGCTGCACGGTTGAGGATTTTGAGCTGGATGGCTGCCGCTTTCCCGCAGGGACATTACTCATGTTTAGTCAGTGGGTACTGCATCGAAACCCCGACATTTGGGAGGACGCCGATACATTTCGTCCAGAGCGCTGGAACCCGGGCCAGAGCCAGAAAGGGCTGCAATGGGCCTATTTCCCATTTGGCGGCGGCTCACGCATTTGCCTGGGCAAGTCGCTTGCCCAGCTAGAACTGCTCCTGGTGCTGCCCATGATCCTGCAGCGCTACTATCCGCGTGTGCTGCCCAGTCATGTCGTCGAGCCACTGCCGCTCGTCACGCTGCGCTCAAAAGGTGGAATGCCTGTCAGAATGGAACCTGTGAAGGGCTCCATATCGAGAGCTACTGTTAGCACTGAGACGCGAAAAGATGTCAAGGTGTGTCCTTTCACTCACCACATAGCCGGTTCCTGATGGATGTTCGATCAAAAGAAGAGAGGAGACACCACGATGGTTACCTCGCAGACGAGACCCTGGCGCAACTGGTCGGGGTCTGTACAATGCAAACCGCAACAAGTCGCTAAACCTGCTAGTATTGATGCACTGGTACAAATAATCAAAACCTGTAGCAGCGACAATCGCCATGTGCGGGTAGTCGGTTCCGGTCACTCTTTCACACCACTGGTACAGACGAATGATGTCTTGATGTCTCTAGAGCACATACAGGGCATTGAGGAGATAGACACCGAACACAGTACGGTGACAGTGCTCGCTGGAACTCCGCTCAAAACTCTAGGAGAAGCCCTTTACGCACGCGGGCTGGCTCAAGAGAATCTTGGCGGCATCGATGTACAAAGTATTGCCGGCGCAATCAGCACTGGTACACATGGCACAGGGGTACGCTTTGGCACTCTGTCCACACAGGTGGATGGTCTCACTCTAGTCACAGCAACAGGTGAATTACTGGAATGTTCACCTGAACGGAATCCTGACATATTTAAGGCGGCACAAGTATCCTTAGGCACACTGGGTGTAATCGCCAAAGTTAAACTCCGTGTAGTATCCGCCAAGCGTCTCTATTTCAAGAGCCATCGTGAGCGTTTAAGCGATTGCTTGTCCAATCTTGAACACTACAAACAAGAAAATAGTCATTTTGAGCTTTTCTGGTTCCCCCATACTCCCTGGGTGCAGGTCAAGTTCCTTAATGAGACTGAAGTTCCTGTGAGTAAGAGTAGCCTCTGGGGGAATTTCAACAAGATCGTGCTAGAAAATGGCCTCTACTGGTTGTTATCTGAATGCTGCCGGTTGCTCCCCTCACTTTCCAGAACCATCAGCGCCGTTTCAACAATGGCCATCGCTCCCGTTAATGAGGTCAACTATAGCCATCGTCTGTATGCAGCGCCGCGCATGGTGCGCCTGCAAGCGATGGAGTACGCTATTCCCGCAGAGCATGTG
>Ga0209647_1003649_pt1 | contig 11835 bp, 9 predicted proteins | sample GraSoi_2013_60cm_FD_185827 | JGI IMG/M metagenome (GOLD analysis project Ga0209647, IMG submission 185827) | Grasslands soil microbial communities from the Angelo Coastal Reserve, California, USA - Sample 9_17_2013_60cm (SPAdes) (version 2) | ecosystem: Environmental > Terrestrial > Soil >... | reverse complement strand
GGACACCCGCATTGGATATCCGAACGAACACCTGGGCAAGAGCAAACTTGAGGTCGTGAAGAGCCCTATGTATGCCACCGCGGTTGGTTTGGTGCTTTCCGGATTCCGGTCGCTGGATGAGCGGGCAGAGCGCTACAAGGAAGCCAAAGAAGCATCGAAGACCGTAAAGGTAAAGAAGGACAAAGCCAATCCAGCCTCTGACTTTTTCTCGAGCATTCTTAATAAGACGAAGGGACTTTTGATTGATGATCTGGATGGGAAGAATGAATACTGATCATGGATAAAGCAGATTACACGGATGGAACCACAGTACGCAGTAGACAACTATATCAGTTGACAATTGACAAAAAGCAATTGACAATACAAGTGTGTAGCAAACTTTGTCAACTGCTTATTGTCAACTGTCAACTGAACCACTGGTGACTACCGACTAAATGACCAGATGAAGCAACCACTAAAAAAATTACATCATGTTAGAGACCGGATCGTACAAATTTGAAATCCCCAAGCACCACAAATCGATCATAAAAGTGATTGGTGTGGGCGGGGGAGGTAGCAATGCGGTGAATCATATGTACCGGCAAGGCATCAAGGATGTCGAATTTGTCGTGTGCAACACCGATGCCCAGGCATTGAACAGTAGTCCCGTGCCTTACAAACTGCAGATCGGAACCAACCTTACGGAAGGTCTTGGTTGCGGAGCGAATCCCGAAGTAGGTCGTGCAGCGGCCGTCGAAAGCAAGGATCAGATCCGCGAAATGCTGGCCGGCACCAAGATGGTATTCGTCACAGCGGGAATGGGAGGGGGTACCGGAACAGGTGCTGCTCCGGTGATTGCCAAGATTGCCAAGGATATGGATATCCTCACCGTCGGCATTGTTACCGTGCCGTTCGCCTTCGAAGGGAAAAAGAAATCGGGCCAGGCCGAAGTGGGTATCGAATCGCTGCGGGCGAGCTGCGATACCGTATTGGTGATTCTCAACGACAGGCTTCGTGAAATTTATGGAAACCTGCCCATCGGTCAGGCCTTCGGTGAAGCCGACAATATCCTGACCGTGGCCGCAAAAGGAATTGCCGAAATCATTACGCTGGCTGGGTACGTCAACGTCGACTTTCAGGATGTCCGGACGGTGATGCTAAATGCCGGTGCTGCCGTAATGGGATCGTCGGAGACACGAGGCGATAATCGCGCGACGAAAGCGGCGCAGCTGGCGCTGGCGTCGCCCTTGTTGGATAGTAAGGACATCATGGGGGCCAAGAAAATCCTGTTGTCCATCATTTCCGGGGAAGAGGCGGAACTACAGATGGACGAATTGAGTCAGATCACGGAATACATCCAGGGTCAGGCGGGGGATGAAGCAGAAGTGATCTTTGGTCACGGTGTTGATCCCACCATTGGCGATCGCATTCGCGTGACGGTCATTGCCACCGGGTTCACCCACGAGGGGTTGTTGGTCAGGAAGATCGAAGAGAAGAAGGTCCACGATCTTGATCGTACTCAAATTCCGTTGTTCGGATCGGGGGATAATTCAGTCAATCAAGGGGGCCAGGAAATCGAATTAAAGATCAGGGAAGGGGATGAGCCAAAGAAGGATAAGGACAAGCCTGTACTGACCAAGCCAGGAGACAAACCTGTTCTTAAACCCGAAGATAAACCGGTTGCAGCGAAGCCGGTAGCTAAACGAAAGGAGGAGGAACCTCCAAAAAAAGAAGAACGGTCTCACACGTTCACCTTATTTGAAAAAGAGGAAGTCAAACCCCCTCAGGAAAACGATCCGCCGGGGGATGACGGTGAAGACAGTTTGTTTCTAAGCGATGAAGACGATTTTGGAATCGGGAAAGAGATTTCGGCAGACCAAATCGTCAACGAAGAAGGCTTGATGGAATTGAGAAAAACGAAAGAACGTCTCGAGCAGCAAGCCAAAGCGCGGAGGGAAAAACTGAAAAGCTACAAAAAACCGGAGATGACGAAAGAGGAATTCAACGAGAAGTGGACCCTTCCGGCCTACTTGCGCCGCGGGGTAAAAATGGATAATGTTCCTCATTCCTCTGAGCCCTTTATTTCGAGGTATAATTTGAATGATGATAATAATCTTTTGGGGAATAATAAGTTCTTACATGATAATGTGGATTGACCTCACAAGGCATGGCATTTCCGGTACGACCGGTGTTTACTCCATTCGTAGTGGTTGTTGGTGGTAAATATTTTTTTCCGGTACCGGAATGCCTTCTTTTTGATCAGGCCTGCTTCTCCGACACGTCGGGATGGAGCAGGTGAAAGTTTAAAACTGCAGGGAACTATTTTTTACTGCGCCTGATCGTAAGTTTTTTAAACTGGAAAACACCGGGTCTACGCCTGGTGTTTTTATTTGGTACGTGGTTCTTTTTTGCCACGAAGGCACAAAGGCACTAAGAATAAGGATATGTGCAATTTTATTGGTTATTTTAGTCGTGGCCAAAAACGTTTCCTTTAAATACACTAAATAATCTGCGACATCCGTTAATCCCTGCCTGCGCGAGGCGCTTCGGCAGGCAGGCGTTTACTCTGCGATCCTACATTTAATTGCTATCTTTACCTTGATGTCAAAACGATTTATCTTCATCAGTTTTCCAATTCTGTTGGTGTTGGGAATCTATTTTTTAGGACCGGAGCCCGACAAGCCGGTGTGGGATCAGACCTTGCCGGTGGTACCGCATGAACCGCTTGCACTAGAACGGTACATTGCCGCGAATGAAAGCCGCCATAAAGTGAAGCCCGACAACGAAGCCAGGATCGTCTGGGCCGACAGTTCTAAAAAAAGGACTCCGTACAGCGTTATTTACCTGCATGGCTTTTCCGCTAGCCAGAAAGAAGGGGATCCGGTCCATTTGCAATTTGCGAAGGAATTTGGCTGCAATTTGTATTTGTCCCGTTTGGCCGATCATGGAATAGATACCACCGAGGAGCTTTTGAATTTTACGGTTGACCGTTTTTGGGAAACTTCCAAAGAGGCGTTGACCATTGGAAAAGCGATTGGTGATAAGGTGATCATTATTAGTACTTCGACAGGGGGAACAATCGCACTGGTGTTGGCTGCCGACTATCCGGACGATGTGTTTGCACTTATTAATTTGTCACCCAACATCGCTCTTACTAATTCGAGCGCATGGTTGCTTAGCACTCCCTGGGGGTTGCAGATTGCGAGAAAGGTAATCGGATCGGATTACCAAATAGTTCAATATGAACCTGCCAGAATACCGTATTGGAATAGCAAATACCGCGTTGAGTCGCTCACCCAGTTACAGGAGCTGCTTGACAATAAAATGAACAGCGAGACGTTTCGCAAAGTGACGCAGCCTTCCTTGACGCTCTACTATTTTAAAAATGAACTGGAACAAGATCCGACTGTTAAAGTGAGTGCGATCCTGGAGATGAACAAGGAACTCGGTACACCCGATTCCCTTAAGCTGGCGGTACCGGTCCCTAATGCCGGGGCGCACGTATTGGGTTCGTATTTGACCTCAAAGGACGTGAAGACCGTTCAACGTGAGATCGAGAAGTTCGCAATTGATAAATTGCATCTCAGGAAGATCAATTAGTCTTCAGGAAAGCGAGGGCCTTTGCTATATCTTCCGGGGTATCGATGCTAATAGTTTCCAGGTTTGTCACGGCTACCTTGATCTTAAATCCATTTTCAATCCAGCGCAATTGTTCCAGGGATTCTGCTTTTTCCAGGGATGAAATTTCAAGCCGGGTAATTTTTTTGAGTACGTCTGCCCGGTAGGCATACATGCCAATGTGTTTGAAGTAGGTATGTTTTGTGAACCATTCTTTTTGGGGGACATTCCGGAGATAGGGTATGGTAGACCGGGTAAAGTAAATTGCCTCGTTGTGTTTGTTGACCACCACCCGTACGAGGTTCGGGTTAAAAAGCTGTTCCTCGTCCTGAATGGATTTTATCAACGTGGCCAATTCGACTTTTCCATCCAACAGGGAGGCGAGTAAATCGATCTGTTCCGGCGCAATAAACGGTTCATCCCCCTGTACGTTGATGACGTAGTCAACTGGTTCAGGTTGCTTTGTGAGGGCTTCATAACAACGATCGGTACCACTCGCGTGATTCTCCGAGGTCATGCAGGCTGCTCCGCCAAAAGCGACGACGTGATCGTAAATGGATTGATGATCCGTGGCGACAATAACGTCGGTCAGCCTGGATGATTTTTTTGCTTGCTCGTATACGCGCCGGATCATCGATTTGCCGGCGATATCCGCTAGCGGCTTCGCGGGAAATCGAGTCGATGCTAACCGGGCGGGGATTATAGCTAAAATGCGGATCACAGATTAAACGGATTAATGTTGAATTATTTCAATAGTGGCATCTGTTAAATCAAGTGAAGTGATACGGGCACCTAAGTGGTAATCAGTGTGATCCATTAATCCGTTTAATCTGCGATCCTTTTAACTCTGAGGGTTGTTCCCTCCGAAGAAATCACCTCAATCACCTGCCCTCGCTCAACATAATCCCCGCGGGTAAAAGCATCGTAGATTTTGTTATCAATCATCACTTTACCGCTGGGTCGTAAAACGGTATAGGCCGTTCCTTTTTTTCCAACCATCGCATGTTCAGATGGATTGACGGAATAGCCTTGGGACGTCTCCTGTGTTTCGGTCAGCGCTATCCTTTTGAACGCTTTTGTTTGGGTCAATTTCGCTCCGCCAAAGAAGAGCAGCAAGGCGCCCCCGGACAACCCCCCCAGCACGGCGAAGGCCGACACGACGATGTCGCCTAAGGGAACAAATTCGAAATTAAAAAAGTCGTTGTTGACCATGATCAGGATCATGGAACCCACCGTCAGGGTGATCCCGGCAATACCCGCTACGCCGAAGCCGGGAATGATGAATATTTCTGCGATGAGAAGAAGGATGCCCGCCAACAGGGCGATGATCTCCCAGTATTCGGCCAGTCCATTAAGGTAATAGGGGACGAGGTAGAGAACCAGCGCGACGAGCGAGGCCAGGATAGGAAATACCGCCCCCGGGGTTTGCAGTTCAAAATAAATTCCTCCGAGGATGATCAGGATCAGGATTCCGCTGATGAAAGGATTTAGAAATAAGGCAATGACCTTGTCCACCGCCCCCAGGTGGAACCGCTCGATTTCGTAGTGTTCAATTTTGTTTCGCCGCAAGATATCTTCGATTGACTGGACCTTGGCCTCACAGTAGTGGTGGGCAATGGCCTCGGAGGTCGTAAACGTAATAACCTTTCCTGCCTGCTTGACGCTATCGATAACAATTTTTTCGTCCACCATTCCTTCCGCAATCCGGGGATTCCGCCCGTTTTCTTCTGCCGTTGACCGCATGATCGAGCGCATGTAAGACTGATACTTGTCCGGTGCGGCTTGTCCCCCTCCTCCCTCGACGACCGTGGCAGCGCCAATGCTTGCTCCGGGGGCCATGTAAATACTGTCACAGGCGATAGAGATCAGTGCCCCTGCGGAGGCCGCGTCGGAATTAATGAATACCCAAACCGGCTTTTTAAAGCCCATGATCAGGTCCACAATTTCTTTAGCATCGGTGAGGACGCCTCCATAGGTGTCCATATCCACGATAACATAATCGGCCTTGGTCTTTTCGGCGTGCCCGAGCGCCAGCTCCACATAGCGTTTCATGCGCGGGTCAATTTCAGACCGGATTTCCATCACCATCACTTTTGTTTTGGTTTGCGCGTAAACCGTACCGAAGGCCAAGGTGAGCAACGCCACGGCAAGGAACTTTCCGATCCTCATAATCCTTCTTTTTTTTATAAAAATAGCAGTTCTTTTGCAGAAACAGTGATCTATTAATTTCTTTGGGGATTAGGCGCAAAGATGTTCAAAGATGTAAGAAGGATTTGGTAACTTTTCGCATTGTTTAAGCTATGGTCAACCTCATTTTTTTAACTGTCCTATCGTGGTCCCATCCGGCAGATTCGCTCCGAACGGAGACCATCAACGGTAAAGTATTCATTATCCATCAGGTGGGTGAACACGAGACGCTGTATGGAGTGTCGCGGCGTTATGGAACGCCTATCACTGCCATTCTGGAGTTTAATCCCAAAGCGGCCTCGGGATTGGAGGTCGGTCAATTGCTGAAGATTCCCTACCTACCCAAGCCAAAAGTGCAGACGGCCGGCGGTACACACAAAGTGGCAGCCAAGGAGACCCTGTTCTCCATTTCCCGGCTCTACAATGTTTCGATTGATGACCTCAAAGCATGGAATAATTTAAAGGACTACGGCCTTTCGCTGGGTCAGGAGCTGATCGTCAAAAAACCCGCCGGAGCAAAGGAGGTGGTCAAGCCCCAGGAAGTGAAGGCGGCAACGGGTCCGCACAGGGTGGAGGAAAAAGAAACCTTATTCTCGATCTCAAAAAAGTATAGCGTGACCGTTCAGGAAATAAAAGATTGGAACGGAATCATTGGGAACGACCTGAAAGTAGGGCAGTTGCTGGTGATCCTGCCGTCGACGAACAACACCACTCCGGTTGTCAATCCCCCGGTGGTCATCACACCGTTGAATCAAAAGGAAGCAAAGCTGGAGGAAGTAAAGGAGCCTGCCGTAATAAAGGAAGAAGTGAAGCCGGACAACACCATGCGGATTTCCGAGAATGTACGCGGGTCAGACGAAGTAAAGGAAGGAGGGTTGGCAGAATTGATTGAAGGAACGGAGGGGAACCGTAAATACCTGGCACTGCATCGAACCGCCAAAGTAGGGGCCATCATCAAAGTTCGCAATGAAATGAATAACCGTGAAGTATTTGTGCGCGTAGTAGGTCCGATACCGGATACGGGTGTGAACGACAAGCTTGTTGTGAAAATTTCGAAATCGGCGTATGATAGACTTGGAGCCATTGATCCTAAATTTAGGGTGGAGGTTACGTATTATAAATAGGATTCAAATCGGTTGCAGTCTGCCCGTTGCAGGGGGCCGGCGCAGGCCTTTGTATTTAACCACACACATTGAATAAAGTTTCCACAGTTGCTGTTATCGATCTGAAAGAATTCCTCGACTCCAAAGTCGGGCAATTCAATCGCCCGGACTTTATCAAAAGCGATCCTATTTGTATTCCACATCAATACAAGAAGAAACAGGACATTGAAATTGCAGGGCTTTTCGCTGCGGTCCTGGCCTGGGGGCAGCGTGCAACAATCATTAGCAAAACCAAGGAGTTGATGGCGTTGATGGAGAATACGCCGCATGATTTCTTGCTTCTTCAGGCAGCAAAGGATTTGAGGCGCTTTGAAAAGTTCGCACACCGGACATTTAATGGTGCCGACGCGGTGTACTTTATGCAATTCCTTAGCCGGTATTACAAAGAAAACGATTCCCTGGAGGATGCTTTCTTACCTCCGGACGGTTCCATTAATATTGAACCCGGGTTAATTAATTTTCACAAAAGGTTTTTTTCGATGAATCATTCAGACCGGACCACGAAGCACATTGCCAGCCCTGAGCGCAAATCAGCGTGCAAGCGGATGAACATGTACTTGCGCTGGATGGTGCGCCAGGACAACCAGGGTGTGGATTTTGGTTTATGGAAAAGGATTTCCCCTGCCCAGTTGGTTTGCCCCTGCGATGTTCATGTGGAGCGGGTCGCGCGGAAGTTAGACCTGATCCGCGGCAAACTAATGAATTGGCAGACAGCGCTGGAGCTCACAGCGAACCTCAAAAAGCTTGATCCCCTTGACCCCGTGAAGTACGATTTTGCGTTGTTTGGATTGGGGATTGAGGAGAAGTTCTAGGAAATGAATCTCTATACTGAAACAAGCTGCTTACAATGTACTGTTTTGGAGTTTAAAGAGAAAGTAGGAACTGAATTTGGATAGTTCATTCTTGTGTGGGGTATAGAAGATATTGCTATTCCCCTGATCGGTATCTTCCCAAAACTCTTCGCGCTCTTCCTTTATCCTGTCACAATCCTGCATAATGACCCGCCTGGCCGCATACTCGTCCATGCCGCTGAAATCGCTGATCATAGTTTGAATGATGATTTCGTTGAATTCCTCCTCCATTTTGTAGATGTAATAAAGACATAGGCTGATTTGGATCAGCCGGGAACCGTTGTTGGCAAGGCGATGGTCGGCCGTGCCGTTCTCCTGATGGGAGTTGAGTTCATTGAATATTTTTAAGACCATCAATTGTAGTTCCCGGTCAAACCGGTTGTCATGCAGCGTGATGAGAATCTTTTTTAATTCCGTTGCAAAGGCGTCAATAAGGAATATGAAGGAGGCCTCGGAGTGGGTAAGCCTGCGAACCTCCTTGCCATAAAAAGCGAAGTAGTTGCAGCACTCGACGATCCTCTCCACCTCATTCCTTTTTATCAGGAAGTCAATCAGTTGGCTATAATGAAAAATGGTATTGTGGACATTTCTGATTTCCTTGGTCTTAAGCCCATGATTAATGCCGTACCGCAACAGGGTATTAAAATGGAGAATAACGGCACTTACAGCGTGCTTATCAGACAGTTCAGCGGCTGTTTTCCCGGTTTCCAGCAGTTCACTCCCGCACATGGAGGCGAGGTCAAAATGCCCGTCTTGCATCAATAAGAGGTAAGACGTCCCTATTATACGCAGTACCTTTTGCTCATAAAAAGTCTGCTCTGCTTCAACCTGGGGGAATTTAGCAGCAAGCGTTCGAAAGGAAATATCCTTTCTTATCTCGCCGCCCAGTCCGAAGTAGCCGTGCGGAAACGATTTCTTCCGGGTGAGATAAAACCTCAGCGATTTTCCGAATTTATGGATGATGTCGGCCTTGGGTTCCTTGAAGCGTACGTATTGAAGAATGTCATGGAGTTGATTGATCGTTTCGAATAAATTGTGTTGGTTTTCACTGATCTGTATTTCAGAATCCCTGATCTTTCTCACTCTCCTGATGGTCTTTCGATTCTCATCAAAGATCTTGTCAATGACATTAGAGCTTTTGGTGTATTTAAGAATATAGAATATGTAGGGAATTGACAGGATAACAAAGGCGGGAAGCAATACGTAGTTGTTCAGAAAAATCAGGTTGTCAAAGAAGACGGTTTGCTGTGTATGGATGAGTTGGAGAATAATATTCTCTAAACCCGAAAGGGAGATAAGCCAGATGAAAAGCCGGCTTTTATAGTCACCCACAAAGAGATCGATCAGCTTAGGCGTGCTTTCCGAAGCAATTGAAATAACAATGATCAACGTTCCGAAAACCAAGGCCAAAAGGGAAAGCCATACTTCCGGAGCATAACTAATAAGGTTGTTGCGATTGATGGTGTCGGTTCCAAAAAAATCAAGAAGGTTTAGCGGCAGGGCAGACACCATAGCATTAAGCACAATCAGTGTGGCCAATGCTGCTGCCAATGCAGCGCCCTTGCTGCCCCTGATCATCAGGAATGTTACCTTTCTTTTGCTTGCACTTTCCATCGCCTTTTCAGTTTGTCCACCTCATTTACTAAAAACGATTCACGGCTCAAAATAAGCTCTCAATATTCAGGAAAAACAATGTACTCCATCCAATCAGGATATGCGAAAGGCTCACTCCGATGAGGTTCTGATGACGGGAATAGAGCCAACCCCAGAATAAACCGGGAATAAACACAATGACTCCCAGCAGACCATTCAACAGGTGAACGTGCGTGGCCGAAAACAGGGCATTGGAAACAACAATGGCTCGCAAGGTGACGTTCCTGCCGGTAAAAAAATGCTGAAGGCTTCCCTGAAGGACACCCCGGGCAATAAATTCCTGGATGGGAGAATGAAGTCCGTACAGAATGAAATTAAATGCTAAATATTTTTTACCATGAAGATCAAAATCAAACAGCGATAAATGTTGATACTTTGGTACCTGATGAATAAGCGTCCATTTAATAATTATCAATATGGCAATTAGGGCCATTGTCCACAACAGGGACTCGCTCACCGCAGGCTTCCAGTTTTTTGTCGTCAAACCAAAAATAGGAAGCGGCAGTTTGCTTTGCCTGATCATAAGAAACAACACACCGGCGAAGATAACGATGATCATGGCGCTGATAACGGAGGCCCTGTTCGCATCCATCGACAAAGTAGTAATCGTATGGATGGTCAGGTTGTAAATGCACAGCAGGCCAATGACGTAAGAAAAAAATAGATTAGCCTTTGACATCAGAATGGAGTTCTGAAGTTCAGCCTTCAATACCTTAACCTCATTATCGCTGGTTTTGCTCAGCCGATCGGCAACATAACCGAGCACGTTTTTCATCATCAGACCGGAGGTTTTTGGAAACTCCGCTTCCAGTTTCAGCAGGTCATTGGGGTTGAGGCCGAGCAGGACCGAGGTTGTTACACTTTTTATCGAGGCTGATCTGGGTTTTCCTTTTATGAAACGCAATTCCCCGATGGCATCTCCGGTCGTCAATTGGGCGATCGTAAATTGTTCATCCATTTCCCTCGAAACAATGTGGTCCTCGCTGTGGCGGGCCTTCTTCATCACAGTGAGGTCGCCCGCCAGAATCAGGTAAAGGTCCGTGGAGGCACTGTGCCCCTCTTCAATAAAAGTTTCATTGGGACGAAGCGTTACAAACCTGAAAAAGGGAAGGGCCTCCCTGACCGCTTCGTCATGGATTCCGTGAAAGATCGGGTGAGCCCGGACTAAGCCCCAGGTCTCTGAGGAAGGGTTTGTTACGCTGGGACTGAAAAGCACGTTGTTCAAATTAAGTTTTTAACCCGGGGTGTTTTCGATTTATTCAAAATGATCGTCATCTTATTTACCCGTGCCAACGAACCTGAACTCAACCGATGAAGCGGTATCCAATTCCTTCGACGAGGATGACGTCGTACTGGTTTGGTTGGCCACGACATCCTGACCAAAACCATGACAGCTCAGGCGGCTCTTGTCGATGCCATTTTTCACGAGATAATCCATCACCTTATTCGCTCTCTCGATGGACAATTGATGACTTTCATTTCTCGATGAATGTACATTGGAATGAGCACTGATTAAAATAATCATGTCTTTATGGATTTGCATATAACGGGCAACCCGATCAAGATCGGCAATAACTCCCTGGTTGATCTCCTTACTGTTAGTAGCAAACACCTGTTTCACGACCGTGGTCTGACCGACATGGATGGCATCACTTTCGTTAAGCTGGTCTGATGGAACAGGATTGGTCTTGAACAAATAAGTCATGTCGATCTGGTAGATGTCCGAATTGCTTGGCGAAATACCCCGGGCATAAAAGGCATAGCGGTTGTTGGGAGTAAAGCCAAAATAAGCATCATCATACGGCGTATTGATTCCAGGTCCCAGGTTCTCCGGCTTGGACCAGTTTGTCCACGTCCGGTCAAGCCGTTTTGAAACATAAATATCAAGACCACCGTAGCCATTGTAACCATCCGACGAAAAATATAACGTTTTGCCATCGTACGCAAGAAATGGAGACGTCTCGTTACCAAATGTATTGATGGTCGGCCCTAAGTTGATGCTTTCTGTTCCGGAGTAGGGATTCTTAGCGTTCGGATCCCTGAAAGCAACATATAAGTCCAGCTTACCTTGTGAATCTACTTTTTGCTCAGCGATGATAAGGGAGTTCCGGTCCGGCGAAAGATCGTACGCGACATTTTCAGAAAGATTATAGTCATGGCTTACATAAACCGGTACGGGAAAGGACCACAGGTCACCCGTTTTGATTGAAAGGGAGACACCCGCCTTCACTTTCCCTTTTTTGTTGTAGACATTGCCAAGCAAGACCGTGTCCCCTCTCCACCCTACACCGCAAATGAAGTTGGGACCGAGGTTATTAAGCGGACTGCCGATGTTGATGGCCTCCGTCCAGGATTGAGTGGCATCGTCAAATTCAGAGAACCAG